>ERZ838225.1021-NODE-1021-length-28956-cov-9.152659_pt1 | contig 28956 bp, 30 predicted proteins | sample MGYA00519684_ERZ838225 | MGnify/ENA primary metagenome ERZ838225 (study PRJEB31850, sample SAMEA3708829) | human gut metagenome | biome: human gut; feature: human-associated habitat; material: faeces | place: China | collected 2014 ... | reverse complement strand
TTGAAATACAAGTCGATTGCCTGTTGTTTTTCTTCGGTGCTATACTTGTTCATTTTTTCCTCCTAACATCTTTCGACATTAGGTCCAAAAATTGTCCGCATCCCACATTGCCCGGGTGTTAACGGTGCCTGACCCTCAGGTCTCGAGATGCTCTTTAACAGCAGCTCGATCACACGCCCCGGCTCCGGAAGATTGCGGACTGGCTTGTTCAGCTCATGGGCTTTCTTGATTTCCACTGTCATGCCTTCTGACACGGTATCGCCAAACACCCACAACTCATCTGCTTCCTCCAGCCAGTGCAATCCCAGCTTCATGCCGGTCTCCCGCTCCTTCTTCTCCTCGTCCTTCAAGAACTGAGTGAAATACAGATGCGGAGCCAGCGGCAGGAAACCCAGCGTGGAAAGAATCCGACAGGCTGTCTTTGCCCGGTCGATGTCTGCTTCCAACTGGCTTTTCTGGCATCTGAGATTTTCGGCGGTCGGCCGATACGGTGAGCAGACGAAGATTTTCTTCGGAACTGCCGCAGTGCCGGCTTCTGTGCCGCCGGGTGGACGCTTGTCCTCTGCGGCCTCAGTCTGAGCCTGTGCCACAGGATTCAGCGGAACACCCTTGACTGCCATCTTGCTTACGGTACTCATTGGTTCTTACCTCCCGTTTATGTAGTAGAGGAACAAGTCCTCTCATAAAGCACACCGTTTTGAGCCATTTAACAGACACTTTTTTGAAAATTTCTTCAAAAATTTTTTCTGAGCCGATTTACTGCCTGCTTCAAGATTCGATCAACAGACTGCTGGCGGATTCCAAGCTCATCTGCAATCTCATACTGGCTCATACCTTTATAGTAGTAGAGCTGGATGATCTCTGACTGACGCTCGGTCAGCTTACTCATGGCCGCATACAGCCGCTTCAGTTCCTTGTCTGCCAGCACCTCTGCCTTGCAGTCATCCATGAAGTCCACCATGACAGCCGCCGACCAATCCGAGCCATCGCATTCCAATGCGGTGTTTTCAAACTTGTCCGAAGTCTTATTACGGTTATGTTCCATGCGGCGTTCGCCCTCCATCAGAAGGCGAATGCTCCACTCCATGTTCTCGAATTCCTCTGCCGGAATGATCTGGTAAGTACCATCCGTGAAGTCATAACGGCAATCTCTGCATCGTTCCACAGCCATGACTGTGTGTGCACCGTCCACCTCATAGACTGCATAACCGTTCTCATACACGGTCAGGGAGGCATCGTTCACCATGGTCTGGGCAACTGCCACAGGCTTCTGCTCCATGAGGGTCTTAAAGGTCGGCAGCTTCTGTTCCACTACCGCATCGATTTTTTCCTTCAGCTCACGCAGGGTGATGTGTGCGTTCTGGGCAATATCCGCAGCAACCGTGCTGACCTGCTCCACGACCTCTGCCATCTTCGGCTGACGGATCTCCATCACGCCAACGCCACCGTTAATTGCTACCGCTCCTGTCATCATGTTCATCATTTTTCTGTCCTTTCCCCCGGACTCTGGGAGGGAAAGAAACCAAAGCAGAACATGAGCGAGGACACCGCATCGCCGAAAGGGCAAAAAGAAAAGCCCGATTCCAGAGATAGTCAGAGTGATCCCATTCGCATACCTCCAGCACCAGCAAATAACTTGCTATGCCGTTAGTTCTGCTATGGTATCCTTCGCCTTCTCTAGAATCGGGCTTACGATATTTTTTTATTTGTCCGGGGCTTGCCGACAGATGCTTTCATTTGACTCTGTGGGCTTGTCCCTTGGATTGATTATATGATAACAGGATGACCGAGATTTTCCGATGGTGCGCTCCCCACACTTATGTGGGAAATTCCCCACATTTTATCACGGTCTGAAAATGGCAAAAAAAAATCCGCACAGTCATCTCCACTGTACGGATCACGATGCCATTGATTGTTGTAGGAATAAGGCATCCATCATTTTATCTATCATTTTTTGATTTTCTGAATTTAGTCTTTCATATTTTTCTATATGCTGCTCATTTTTCTCAGGAGGTTCATCCTCCTCATAGAGTAGCTGTTCGGTTGAAACATCCAGTGCCTTTGCAAACCGCTTCAGCATCTTAAATCCCATCTCTCCGTTTTGGCCACTCTCATATTTGGAAATCTCGGCGCGATCAATGTCTACAGCTTCGCTTAGTTTGCTCTGCGTCCATTTTTTCAACGTTCGATACTTTTTTATGTTCTGCCCAAGGATATACTCCTCGCTATGTACATCGATCACGCCAGACACCTCCTTCCTCTTTTGTAGGTAATAAAAAAAGGACCGAAACACATGAGAACAGGTCGCTGGCACTTACCAAACGCTACACTTGCTTCTCTGATGTGTTTTCGGTCCTTTAAGATTATATGTTCTTAAAAAGCCGTGTGTATCAGAACAATAACTGTCTTTCAACCCACAAACGAGCGCACCGCGACCTACATATCATTGACTTTGAAATAAGAACCAAGCTTATAACTGTGGTTCTATCATCATGAAATTAAATAATCTAAATCAACTCTATGTAAGGTGCTCTTCACACCGCTCGCCGATTCGCTATGCCTCCTACCATGCGAATCAGGCTGAAATCAAATTATCCTTCCGTACACCTCCTATGACAATAAAATTTGCTTCTATTCAACTTATTTATAGCACCACTATTCTTTGTGGTATCTTTTATCATAGCAGATATCGTCCTATGCGTAAATAGTTTTTGTCAAATTTTGTCAAAAGGTTCAGAAACAAGTCGTTAGTTTGTGCAAAGTGCCGATGCCCTTTTCCCCTGAAACGACAAAAGGAGCCGAAGACCATGGCTCTTCAACCACAATCCTCGGCTCCTATTAGCCCTTCATCGAATCCAATCACCCGATGGTTATACTCTTTTTCACTTCATAAACAGCCAGCCTTCCATCGCTGCGCCGTTTTACCTCGGCATTATTGCCCCGGCCTGTAATCTCTCTGATGCTTCTCATGATAAGCACATCGTCATCAGCCGGGTTTGCAGAAACGCTGCTATGTGTTTCTGCCTGCCTTCCGAGCATCGCCTGTTTGCCTTTTGATCTGTAACTGCCACATCCTGAAATCAATATGCTCATCTCCTATCTTTAATCTTAAAAACCGATTTCTCCGTTCCGTCTATCCTTGGAATACAAAATTCATCTATCACACACCGATTTACCCGACTAATCAGTATAAACGAAAAGTAATCCTTAATCGCACACTCAGCATAATACTCCCTTGCCTGTTCAATCAAAAAAGGATGGTCTACAACAACTGATACTTTTATTCCATGCTCATGGGGACTATCCATATAAGCCATTCCGAACAATTGGTTCATTTTCCTAATTGTTCCACCTCCACCCCCCGCTATGTATGATTTACAGTCAAACAGCCAAATGTCAATACCTTCTTTCTTCAGTGCATTTGTTCTGATTGCAAAATCACCCATGAATCGTCTATTTCTCGGCCAGCTTAACCTTTCATATGGCAACAGTTCAACCGAATAACCATTTAAAAGGAGCGAATTTTGTAAAGATTCCCGACTATATTCTAAAAGCCGATCTTCCGACAAATACTGTTTTGCTCCTTGTAAAAGTTTCTGGGATGCCCCTTCATTTTCTGCAGCGTTGTCTACAAGACCAAAGATAATCTGCGTTGGTGTTACAACTACACCTTCCGTTCCTGCCGGAACCAGCTTTACCATTCCATTTGCCGCCAAGAGTTGTTCCAGTGTAACCCCACTCGATGGATCAGCAGCCTTCGATATCGCCACCAGCACTTCATCCGAGCAGGCTGTCGTATTCTTCATATTTATAATGCGAGAGATTGTCGAAGTATTTACCTCACACTCATTTGCAAAGTCATTCATTGACCGGCTCCCCTTCGCCCGGAGAACGAGCTGACTCAGCATTTCCAAGTCGGCCTTCCCTGTCCTTATATAGTCAGGGAACAAATTCGTTATCTTTTTCCTTCCCATCGGTGCTACACCTCCTACGCTAATATAATATCATCTCGTTGCATATCTGTCAATATTATGCAATAGTTTTTCTTTTATTGCGTTTATTTGTATTTACGCACACTATGCAACAGTTATCCGCATCTGCTGGCTTTTATCCAGTTTTATTAATCACCCCTTGACTTCTACAACCTTCTATTGTATTATAGGAACAGAAGTTCCCGAACCTTTGTTCTCAGTATAACGGAACAGTTGTTCCTTGTCAAGTAGCTTTACAAATTTTTGTTGTCGAACTGGTAACTTTCCCTCCAGCAGGCAGCAGATTATCCCACATGGAGGCATGACATGAAAGACGAAAAGTGAATATTCTCGGGCGGCAGAGCCGCCAGTCCAGTATGGTGTGAGCCACCTGTCCATACGGACTGAGCCACATTGTTTATAAATTATTCTCGTAGTGCTTTATCCAAACCATATACTTCGCGCATTGATTTGTCATGAGCAGCATCGATGCTAGTGATGTTAATGCGATAACTGTCATGAGCAATACGATCAATGATTGCATCAGCAAGGGGACTTGCTTCACCGCCAAGTTGATCGTACCATTCTTCAAAGCAATACTGAGAACAAAAGATTGTAGATGACTTCTTACGTCTCCGATGAAGAAGTTCGAAAATATCTTTCTGTTCTGTATCTGTTGGCTTCAGGAGCATCCATTCATCAAGAATGAGGAGCATGGGATTTGAATATTTAGCCATTACCTTGCGGTAGGTTCCTTCTGCACGTGCAATCTCTAAATCCATAAGTAAATCTGGTATACGGACATATTTGGTATTGTAATACCTCATACATGCTTCCATGCCAAAGGCACAAGCCATGTAAGTCTTACCACAACCGGTTGCACCCGTAATAAATAGATTACGATGTTCTGATATATATTCGCAGGTTGCAAGTCTATTGATAAGCTCCCTGTTTAGCTTACGACCAGAAGTGTAGTTGATATCCATGATGTTTGCTTCTGGCTGATCGAATCCAGCATTATGAATAAGGCGCTTTTGACGATTATTCTTGCGATTGCTATATTCGATATCGACTAACATTCCGAAGCGATCTTCAAATGGAACATCCTTAAACTTTGGATCATTCAGCTGGTTACGAAATGCATCCGCCATAGCTGTAAGGCGCATTTCAATTAATTTATCTATTGTACTCTGATTTGTCATGTGTATTTACCTCCGATAATAATCAGCACCTCTTGTGATGCCGTGTGCCTTATGTGTGGTCTTGGATTTTTGCGTTTCCGAATCTGCTTTTACAGATCCTGTTACAAGGATGTTTTTAATACTTTTGTAACTGGGTGAAGAAGCATAAGACAAAGCCTTTTCACAAGCGGCTTCAAGAAGTGAATCTGAATATTTCTCAGTCAGTTTCAAGAGTCCCATACAACTTCGATAAGCCTGTTGTTCCACACGTTTGGAGGTTAGTATTGCATTAATCACAGTGTACGTATTTATGCCGATTCCCTCAGCCCATTTGCGAAAACGGTCACCGTTCCACTCCAGATATTTCTGATGATCTTCCGGCATATTGTTCGATAATGGTGCTATACTGTCCAGATCGTCCTTTCAAGCGACGATGGGAGGCAATACGGTTGTGGTTATAAAAAATTTCAATGGTAGTGTCGGTTACCTTTACATCAACTTTCTTTTTGATGTACTCATAAGGTACGGAGTATAGCATCCCGTCCACAGATATGTGATAGTTGAACTGAACTGTGGCAGTCTTCCAGTCACTCAGTTCAAAGCGGTTAGTTGGTAATGGCAGCAAAACTGGTTTTTCTTCTTCAAGAAATAAGCTTTGTCGACTACCTTCTTTCTTTTGAAAGAGCTTTTGATTGAATTGTTCAAGTTTACCTCGGATTGCACAGTTTAACTCTGCCAGAGAGAAGAACTGTTCATCTCGAATTGCAGCAGTTATCCAGGTGGATATATTTCCTACCGTTCCTTCTGCATTTGGCTTATCTTTGGGAGTTCTGACGCGAGCTGGAATGATAGCCGTGCCATAGTGTTCAGCCAGTTCTTGATAAGTTTCATTCAACTGCTGATCTTTCCAACCACCATTGTGAATAACTGCAGTTTTACAGTTATCCGGCACAAGGATACGAGCAACACCACCAAAGTACTCATACATATGAACATGAGCAATAATCCATGATTTCTGTTTCATATCCAGAAAGGCTTCTACATATGCATACTGGCTATACGTCATTACACCAACAAAGATGTATGCTTTTAAGATTTCACCGGTATCAGGATCAATGATAGTTGCCGGGTCACCAGCCCAGTCCACCTCAACCTGTTCGCCAGGTTTGCGGTTGATATGCATGGTAGCACGATGTTTTTGTTCATCCTGTTGGATGTGATAGCAGAACTGTGAATACATGAGTGGTTCGTCTCCGTTAGCACGGCAATCCTCCATATATTCTGTCCACAGGAGTTTCTTACTTACTCCACTGCGTAGCAGCTCTTTGCGGATGTAATCATAATCAGGCTCACGTTTCTGAGGACGATTATTTAATTGTGGATAAAACAATTTTTCAAGAACTTCATCAGTTTGATTGTCTTGTAAAGGCCAGCACAGTTTTAATTCCTGTGCCATTTTCAAGACTTTCGCAACCGTATTCCTTGAGCACGGAACACTTAATGCAATGCTTCGATTACTAAATCCCAAGTTTGCCAGACGCAAAATTTCGCGATATTTGGTCATGATGATGACCCCCTTTATAATAGATTTACACAATGATTGTGTATAAATCTATTATAACGCAATATGGCTCAATGCCACCGGAATAGTGGCTCACTCAAGAACGGAATGGTGGCTCAAGCACACCGGACAAGTGGCTCATTTGCCCCAAGATTATTCACGCTGCGACCCTTGCTCCTGATGCAAGCAACGGAGATAAAATAAAAGCCCTCCGCACCGCCCAGCACATGAGTATGGCTGAACTGGCACGTCGGGCTTCGATGTCGGATCGTGCGATCCGCTATATTGAATCCAACCAGCGTGAACCGAGCGTTGATGCAATCCAGAAGATTGCCGCTGCTCTTGGAGTCACTACGGATTATTTTATGGATGAAGCCACCTTCCAGCAAGAGCTGAACGATGACCTCTTCTACGCAGATGTCCGCAAGAAGTATGGTTCCCGCGGCGTTGCACAGGCAAAGAAAATAAAAGAACAGACCACTGCCCTGTTTGCCGGCGGTGAGCTGTCCGAAGAAGATCAGGCTGCTTTTATTAAAGAAATGGAAGCACTTTTCCTCGATGCGAAGGCTGATGCGAAGAAATTCACTCCAAAAAAATATCTGCGGTAAGAACTGATATTACTCCAGAGGAAAGGAGTCTACCTTGAACACACGCGCTATTGATATGGCCGATGCTGTAGTTCGCCGCTACAAGACCCGCGATCCGGAAGAAATTATTTCCCGGAGAGCCATAAAGCTCAAAGACATCCGGTATTGCCACGACCTGCTCGGTTACTACACAGTTCTGCTGAACTGTGAGTACATCGGCATCAACACAAATTGTACGAATGCCCAGCGTGTATCCGCAATGGCTCACGAACTGGGACACGCTCTCTTTGACCGGAAACACGCCAGCTCCGGTCAGACATTCCAGGATACCTATTTTTATAGCTTGGATAACTCAAAGGCAGAACGGCGGGCCAACACCTTTGCCGCCGAACTGCTGCTGGCAGACGATGCTGTTCTGGAACCGATCGGCTACTACGAATACACCGCCGACCGGAAACAGCTGGAAGCAAATCTGCCTTCCCGCTGCTCCTCTGCTTACCGCGCCATGAAATATCAGGAGCTTTTGCAGGAGTTCCAGTACACACACTCCGGGCTGATCACCTTGGATGAGATTGCCCGGATGAACTCTATTGAGAAACACTTTGTAGATTTCAAGCTGAACATCCTCGCAGACAAGGGATACCAGCTTCCGTTTCTTCCTGAACTCCACAATAATTTTCTGAAAGACTCCTTGAAGAATTGCAACGGAAATGAGGTGACGATGGATTGAACTTCTATTACTGCGATGCCTGTCATTACTGCTTTGAAAGCAAGTCACTTCCTGACCGCTGTACGGACTGCGGTGCGGTAGAACCCGATGAAAAGCCCGCTGTACGTCTGGCAACGGAGAACGAAATAACTGAGTTGCTCCTGATACGAGCAGAGGATAAAGACTGATTGACTGCCCCACTGTGTACACATTTCACAGTGAGGCATTTTTCGTTACAAACTATACGTCAAGGGCCTCCAGCATCAGCCGCATCCCGACTTTCATGCCTTCCTCAAAAGCAGTCTTTTCCCAGGCGCAGCACACGCTTCCCTGCCTGTCCATAATTTTCTCCCACAGCGGGATATCTCCGCCGTAGTCATCCACCAAGACATCCATTCCAGCTATACCTCTGAGCCAAGTTTCCAGATCTTTCTCTTTTTGCTTGGCCTCCTTGCCGGCCTCGGTGGTCTGCGGTGCTATGGAATTATTCTCCGTGTAATGCTCGTAGATCAAATCCAGCAGATTCTCGACCGGTGGATAGTACTTCGGCGATGCTCCTTACAAGTATTTTTTCAATATTTCTTTTAGTTTTTATATGACGCTACCGTCCTTTCCAACCGTGAGCAATTACATTCTGCTCCCCGGTTAGGATGGATATTAGCATCAGGTTTTGCACATAGCAACTTGTATTTTATAATTAGTTTTAGCTAACTTGTGCTTCTAAAAATAACCGTGTGAACTTCTGGAGTTCAGTTTGTCCACACGGCTCATATTTTTATTTCAACTTCTCAAGGATTTCGTCAGCACTCATACCACCAGCCAGCAGTTTCTTTACCACAGCCTCGGCTTCCGACTTTTTCGCTTCTTCAGCTGCTTTCTGATCCGCTTTAGCTTTCTTTGCTTCGAGCTTGGCGATTTCCTTTTCCACCTGCTTGATCTCAGCTCTCTGCGACTTCAGCGATTCACGCATAGACTTGATGTCTGTCTTTAGCTCCTCGATCAGAGCAACAGTCTTGGCTACACCATCTTCTAAGAGAGCTTTGTCCTTCTGCAGCTTTGTCAGTTGTGCATCGAAGTCGATTTTGGTGCGGTTTTTGCTTCCTTTGGTTCTAGGCATAAGATGATACCTCGATTCAGTTTTATATGTATTTTTATTAAACCACCTTTATTTACCTTTGGCAATAGAGAATGGAAATTTCTCCGCATTCGTGTCTTTCTCCGAAACAATGTACTCCCCTTCTGGCCACGCATCTGTCTGCCATGCGAAGTCTGACTCGTATCGCACAGCTCTCGCAGCTTCTGCACAGAAGTCGTTGTCCACGCACCACTGCATCAGGGTGTAATCTTCCAAGGTCAGGTAACCATGAGCAAATCCTCTCGGAATGTACATCTGCCTCTGATTTTCAAAAGACAGAATTTTTCCATACGCATGACCATAAGTTTCTCCCGGTCGAAGATCCACAGCCACATTAAATATGCTCCCATGTAGACAGGATACCAGCTTGGCCTGACTGTGTTTACCTTCCTGATAATGCAGACCTCGCAGCGTGAACTTCTTCCTACTGTATCCCTGATTAATCTGGACTACATGGAAGTCGATTTCTTTATCCAGTGGCACAGATAACCATCCACGGAAATCTTCGTATTTCTTTGTTTCAATTATTATTGGTTTGTCCATTTTTCTCTGCCCCTGCGAGCCACATCGAAGCTCACACTCACCACTGCTTCCGGTACTCTCTTGGGCTGATGCCTTCCACTTTCCGGAATGTCCTGCTGAAGTAATTCGCATCTCCCATGCCCACAGCGTTTCCGATCTCATCTACCGTCATATCGGTGAATCTTAATAATTGTTTCGCTCTTGTGATTCTCTTTGCTATTATGTATCCATTGATCGTACTGCCGTAGGTCTCTTTGAAGATTTTCGTCAGATAATACTTGTTGATGTAATACCTCTCGGTTAAATCATCCAACACGATTTTCTCTGTATAGTGTTCGTCCAGATAGTTTTTGATTTCTACCAGCTCCAAGCGTTTCCGGCTCACCATCTTGCTCTCTGGATGCCATGACTGCTCCATAAGCAATGTAAGCAGGGCGGACAACGATTTGTTGATCCGCATATCCCTTATATAATCTGAGGAGGAAGCCAGACTGTAGAGGTCGGTAAGGATGGTAGTAAAGGATGTGAGAGAATCCGGGTGGAACACAGGGCTGCCGCCACGCTCCTTATATTTCTCATAGATGGCTGGCAGGGACGGGGCATAGAAATGGCACCATTGGAGAGACCAGAGAGAAGTGGAGGGATTGGTGCTTTGAGAAGCGGCTGTGTCTTTCTCACAGGCGGGTGTATTAATGTTGTTTCCGCTTGTGTTGTTCACGCCGGTGCTTTTTCCCTCACTGTTATACCCGGTCGAATGACTATACGCTTTCCGGCAGTCGATGAACACACAGTCCCCTGCTGACAGCTCATAGGTCGTTCCTTCGTAGGTGAGGGTTCCATTCCCGGACAGGACCACGAAGCACAGAAACGAGGTCCGATTCGTTCTCGTCGAGGTGTGCGGATGGATGGCCTGCAACGATCCAACCTCCTGCAGATGAAGTAACGATGTCCGCGCAAACGTGGACGGTGTGTACAGGATTCGGGAGGAGGTCACGGACGAAGACTGTGGATTGAATAATTCTTGGTCCATATTGCTTCTCCTCACCCTTTCTCTGAACTTTTACAGTCTAAATATCGTAACTCTATCTGTTCCAATAGCCATAGCCTTTACAAATGCATTGATTGCCTTTAATCCGCCAGAGTCATGGCAACTGAAAATCCACTTTGCATCGCTATGAATTTCACTGCAAATTTTCTCAAAATATTCCATATCAACTTCCGAAAGTGAGTGTCCTATAACAATGACTGTATCAATGTCAGAAAGACCATCAAAGAAGCTTTCATGTTCTTTTATTATCTGTCTGCTGTTTTTTGTTGTTGCTTGATCATACCAGCCGGCGTGAACCATAGCATCATCAAAGGCAGCATTCACCATTCCCCGTTTGAAGCCGTCTTTGAATCTCGGCATTTTGACGCTGACATCTGGTACATACTTTTTATAGGAGTGGCCAAGAATCAGTTTGGCTTTGCGGTTCTTCCTGCTCCCGTGTATATAGCACACACCTTTTGCACCATAGAGTGTTTCTGCAAACTCTGTGTAATTAAAATTAAGATATTTCGCACCAGGTTTTACCAGACCGGATAATGGTTTCACACTTGAATCCACGCTCAAAGATTCAATCCACTTACGGAGCTTTTTAGGAAGTTCATTTGTTATAGTATCAACCGGATCCATTGCCATATCAATTGCCGCATAATAATCTGCCATCTGTGCATCCGGATCATAAGCCCCAAAAGCATCCAGCATTTCTGGAATCGCCATCGAAGGCGTATCTAAATCGAGGTCAGCCAATGCTTCTTCTAAATTCCACCATAACGCATCATTTCTGATGTATGTCTCCAACGTTTCTCTAAGAGCACTGCGCCTTCCGAGCCAATCCCGGAACTTGGAATAGGACGATGGAACACCATGCGCCAAATCAAAACCATTTCCTATCACATAAAGCGTTGTTGCAGGTGAGCTAACGTCAATATCTGAAACTTCCTTTATTACATATGGTGAATCAGATAGCTCTTTTTCAAACTGTCTCGCAGCTTCTTCCGCTTTTCGCTCCTGTTTTTTCTTCTCTCTGCAAGCCCTGCATCGTTTAGGAAGTTCTAATCCACGGGATTTGAAAAAATCCTGTGCATTAGGATAAATTAGGAATTTTCTTCTGCAATCGATACATATTCTTTCTATTACTTCATTCTTCATATTGCTCAAATTATAAAATCCTTTATATTTCCAACCAGCTTCGCATATACTGTCATCTCAGCTTTATAGCTGTATTTTCCCCTGTAGCCGGGTTAATCCAGCCATGTGTGCTAGCCCCTTCATCCGTAAACCAAACCGACTGAGGATCAAACTTCATATCTTCATCTTCCATTTTCTCTGCCAATGCACACAAAGCTATATTTTCCAAAGTCTCTCTCATATCATTCAATCTAACGCGTAATTTTTCCAAGTGTCGTTGCGCTTTTTCAGTATAGGCTGTATAGTAAAATACTCTGCCCATATCAACTTTTCCCTTATAATACGGCTCAACATCGCATACTATATGTTTCCATTCTTTTTCTATTTCAAAATGCTTTTCTTGATCAGGATAATATTTCCACAGCATTCCATCTACAACTTCTTCCGCAACATACATACGAATTGCCGGAATTGGATGAGTCATACTTTCAAGACTTACTTTTAACAGTTCAAATTTTGCACCCGCATTGCCGTCAAATAAAGAAAAAGCAGTTGCTAGTGCTCCCATGATCAAACCAACTTCAGCCGTAATATACTTTTCCTCATCCTCAACAATCTCTTGCTCTAGTCGTGCTCTCGCATTCCTCATTAACATATTGATAATCATAGAAATTGCACAGCTGTCAGCATCCAGTTCCATCGCTTGACGGGTAATATACGCCTGTTTTTCTTTTTCTGTCAGTTCAAGCCTTTTTTGCAAAACTATTTCATCAAGTATTGTTACTTGAGCGTCAATCACTTCGTTCTCATTGATGTTATTTTCGACTTTTCCATTCTCATTGAAGTGATACTTAGAACGCCATACACTATGAGCATGCCATATATGGAACAATTCATGTAAGACTATAAATCTCCATGTATACACACGAATCCCTGCTCGGACTTCATCTTTGGATATAGGCTTTAAAATATCATATTCATTCAGAATATCATCTGTATATTTTTGATCAATTAATTCGATGACTTTAAAAATCAAACCAGCGTAAACAACAATTTCACCCCTTCCAATTGCAACTGCATTTATTTCCTTGGACGAAGAAATATAGAGCTGTGGTCTAAAAGTCTTTGGATATACTTGATGCATAATCTCATATATATTATCCATGCAATCATTCATGAGTTCTGCTGCACATTTTAATGCAGCTGCTTTATATGGATCACACGGGAACAGTTCTTCTGGTTTTTCTGAAACAATATGGATTTCGCTGCCAATGAATTTCCTTTGTATCATACCAGATGTCTCCTTTCGTTTTTATGTTCTTCTACATTTAATCTATATACTTCACGATTTTCTCGTATGAAATTCGCTTTTTCCGCTGGATACCGGTTTCTCCCACGAAATCAGGCGTCCAATCATCTGGTGTAATTTCTAGAGGTTCACCATTCAATCGAAATTGCTTATGAAATGCATCAATTTTCCCTACATATACTGGCAGATCATAATGCAGCATCCCGGTTCGGTTGCTATACTGGTCTCCTGTAATATCAACAATACTCCTGTTCTCTAATGTGAGCCACACATGGCATTCTGATTTCGTTTCACCAGATGTGTACCAACTTCTTATATTGGCATATTCCCAAAAATACCGTCCTAGCAAATCGCAGACTATCCCACAGTTACCCCTTGGAAACAGTTCAATAAAACCGTCTCTGAAGAACTCACCGTTCGCATTTGCCCTCAATATGGCACTTCTAAACTTTTCAGCTAATTGGAAAATCTCATTATCAGTCATTGTCTTGGATTCCTTAATTCTTCTTCACATCTCAGCCAGTCATAAGACCGTTGCCTGCTGCTCACCACGGAGAGGTGTGTGAAGATTTGAGCAGCATACTGTGGAAATGCTCTCCCACAGCCTGTATTATACCATTTTCCAATACTTTTTGCTACCGTTCTCCGCGATCTTGCTTCATCTTATGAAAAATATAATACAGTAAACCTCCGATGCCTCCACCTATCGTATTATAAAAAATATCCGATAGTTGCCATGTACCTAGTCTTAAAAAAAGCTGGAGCATCTCAATAGTAAACGATATTACAAATGAAATTTCTAGGCCTCTCCAGACTGTCTCTTTTAACTTTGCCTTTTCCAGCTTTTCTTCAAATGTCCAGAATAGTACGAATATAAACGGCAACATCAATATCAAGTTTTCAAGGCACTCTGTTGTCAGCTGTTTTTCACCGTTCTTTTCTCTCCAAATCCACCAATCTCCCATAACATTCGATAATGGATTTGCCCACATATTTCTATTAATCAATGTTCTAAATAGAATCATTACCGAAAAGAAGAAAAGAACGAAAAGCTTACGAAAGAAAATGGATGTCTTAAATTCTTCCACCCAACCTTTGATTGCCCTCTTCAAACCTTTTCCACTTTCAACAGGATTATAGGCATAAAGGTAAATAAAACCAAGGAGGATTGATGAAAGTACTGCATACCAAAAAGGCTGATATAGTGCAGTTAAGACATTGGCTATAATTGATTTTATTACTTCCAAATCATCCCTCCTTTCTTAGCAATTCTGTCGTGTTCTAGAAGCCTTAAACTGTATTATTTTCTATGAGCGTTTTTCATGATACTAAATACTTTTTTACACAAAAAAGAACATGTTCTTAGAACACCAGAAACTTCCATAGAAAAAAGAATTGTATTAAGTTCATTCTTTTGACTTCTGCGAAACAGTTCATCTAATTTGTAGTTATCCCAGCTTAAAAGATCCGGAAGACTTATTGATAGAACAGGAGACCCATGCCGCTTATTTGAAAACCGTATACATTTAACATTTTCACATTGCACTGCATATTGCGCCTGCTCAATATCCTGCGCAGATTTTGTTGGCAAGAAATAATAAATCGATGTCTTAGTTCCTCTTATTACTCGGTAGGCCTCTAAATACTCACCTTCTGGATGATCAGAATAATAGTTCCTTAAAAAAGGATTTGTTTTCACATGGTCAAAATGATGTAATAATGAGAACTGTCCGCTAAAATCGAAGCATCTTTCTGCTCCTAATTTTGAAGCCACAATTGAGGCCACATATCCACCAGATGAAACTCCAACCGTTGTGACTTCAAATCCCTTAGTTGCCGTCTTTAAGTAATCAATTAATTTATCAAGTGAATTCAACTTTCCATTAGCACCATTCACATACCAAGATAACCAAACATCTCGAATGAAAATCTCTTTGTGAGGAACATCCGCAGCACTTCGGTTTAACCATTCATATCTATTGTTTTCTACTATTTTCTTTTTGAAGTCCGGTTCCGAATCTTTATGATATAAATCGTTAGAAGAGAAATAGATGTAACATTTATTGTTATCAACTTGATTCTCTTTGATTTTTATATTCTGCCCCCCCCGCTAAATTCTGATTGAATTATGCTGTTTTTCCAATCTAGTGTTATAAATTCTGTCACTTTTTCTTCCACCTTTTACCACATTATGTTATTTTGCAAAATTTCTTCATTTATCTGTTTTTGTCTTCAGCTCTTTAAGATACGCTTTAGCATCCTTCATAAAGCTAGCAGTAATCATCACGATAACTGCGCCGATGGGGAATGCAGCAACAATACTTACAGACTGAAGATTATTCATAGAGCTTTCCGCAAACAGCAACGCAATCGGCAGCAGAATCAGAAGAACACACCACATAAGTTGAATTCCTTTATTCGGCTGTTCACCATCTTCCAGTTTATGATAACTATAGCAAGAAGCCGTCAGTGCAATAGAATCAAAGGAAGTAGCATAGAATGCAATCATCGTCAAAAGCACAATCACCATAATAATCGGTGCGAACGGCATTGTTTTTATAATGCTTACAATCATTCTGTAAAGGTCACCATCAGCCAAATACTGTGCAATAAAATCTGCTTTTCCGGTAACCTGCATACCCATCGAGTAGTTGCCAAGCACAATAAAGCTCGTCAGAGTTGATCCAACACCAAATACATAACCACCAAGAATCGTCTGACGCACTGTTCTGCCACGAGATATATTTCCGATAAAGAACGGAGCTGCCACGCACCATACCATCCAATATGCCCAGTAATAGATTGTCCAGTTCTGCGGGAAATTAGAAGTTCTAAGCGGATCAGTAAAGGTAGACAAATCAATGAAGTTTTGGACCATCTTACCCAAAGATGCAAATCCAGTCTCAACAATATAGCGTGTTTCTCCTCCAAACAAAAGAACAAAGGAAATCAGTCCGAAAAACATATAAATGCAAATGTTTGCCAGCTTGCTAATTCCCTTAAATCCATGAAGCAAAGAATAAGTATATACAACACAAGTGATCAAAAGAATAATAATATTGATCACAGTACGGCTAATTGCAACATGGAACAGTTCACCAATAATTGTCGCCATCAACGGGGTTGCAACACTGAATGTAGTTGCAGTACCCGCAAGAAGTGCAAATACAGCCAGAAGGTCAATAATCCGGCCAGCCCATCCATCTGTATACTTTCCTAAAATTGGACGGCAAGCTTCAGAATACTTCTGACGGTTTCTTTTTCTTACATGAAGCATAAAGCCAAATGCAACAGCCAGCACAAGATAGAATCCCCAAGGAATAAAGCTCCAATGGAATAGAGGATATACACCTGCCCAATCTTGAATACTTCCCATTTCCGCAATGTGCGGATCAGTTGCATACAGCACCCATTCAGAGAAAGAATAAAATAAAATGTCTGCTGCAAGACCACAGGTGAACATCATAGAACCCCATGCAAAAAAGGAGTACTTCGGTTTCTCATCCGGCTCGCCGAGAACAATATTTCCATATTTAGATCCAGCAATGTAAAGTGAAACAATAAAAATCCCAAGACCAATAATCAGATAGTATGTTCCGAAAGTGTCACCAAAGAAAAATCTAATCTGACTCAATACAGCATTTGACTGTTCTGGCACAAAGAAGAACAGCACACAAAGCGCAATTACAATCGCTAACGGCACTAGCGTTATCATCCAGTCTATTTTTCCATGCTTTTTTTTCGAGTTCATTTTAATTTTCCTCCACGTATTTTTTATAGCTTTCATCCAATGCAATCAGTTCTGATAGATTATCCACTTCGATAATATCCGATGCATTCATTGGACGAATTCCCAATTTGAAGTCATCAGGATGACAAAACATCGTTACATCATCCCAATATATCTGACGATTTTGTTTTTCTTCAAATTCTACTTCCAGGAAATGTTTCAACTTTCGGCCATCTTCCGCTGTCCATCTGGAAATGCTGTACAATTGCCATCCACCCTTGACACCGGTACGACTGCATGAGGTAACAATGCCACCTTCTACAGTCTGAAGCCACTCATCTGTTTCTCCATCTGTCCAAACACTGTTATATCCAGAACGTTCAAACTCTGGTGCTAAAATTTTAGAATTATAAATGATCTGATCACCATCCAGAATGATTGCATTTTCAATATGCTCTCGTGCCACATAAAGGGAAGAGATGTTGTTGCAAGTATCATAGTATGGATTTTCAATAAGCTTAACACCAGGATACTCCTTTTCGAGTGTCACAAACTGCTCTTTCATGTATCCAACAACGACATAAATCTCATTGATTCCATTCTTATACAAACCATCGATTACCGTGTCAATCATGCGAATTCCATTCACACGAACCAGTGGTTTCGGAGTGATCAGCGTAATTGGGTGCATTCGATTGCCAAGTCCTGCCGCCATGATGATTGCTCTTTCCACTTTGTGCATTTATTTATCCTCGCTTTCTTTTTGCTTCTTTAATTCATCTTGAACAATTCGATAGTATTCCTTTGCATACCTATACTGGCGTAGCGAATACTCCCCAAATTCCACACCCAAGTTTCGCTTATACTCACACCAGTTGCTCCACAACAGTCCACAGGCCGCAATGTAACAATAAATTTTAATTCTGGTTGCATCGTCACATCCTTCCGTAAAATATGCAGCTATTAACCGATCTACCTGTCGTTTGTTATAAAGTGAATAGATACAGAACATTGCAACATCAGCATGGGGGTCTTGCATTCCTGCATACTCCCAGTCAATCAAGCGTATTTCTTCCTTACCGTCCTGCTGAACAAAAAGGAAGTTGTCCGGCACTGCATCAATGTGTGTCAAAACCTTTTCAGATACATTGGCATCAATATAGGGCTTCAACGAAAGAACATTTTCCTTTGTCTTTTGATAGTCCTTATAGACAGAGGGCGTTCCATCCCATAGGGCTTCGTAAAATTCCATCTGGTTAAAGATATTAAACTCGTGATTCACCTTCAGCTTTAGCTCATGGAATGCTCGTAGCCGCTTCATGCACTTTTTAACATCTTCGTAATTTAACGGATCACATACTCTGGCCCCTTCCAAAAACTCTGTAATTTTATATCCATTTTCTGGATTGATATAGGCAATATCATCGCAGATTTTTTTACCATCTATTGTATGATATACTTCTGCTTCCTGTCTGCGATTAATTAACTGATCCGTTCCTTCGCCTGGTATACGCATAATGTACTTTTTCCCTTTACAAGTAAAGAGGAACGAGCGATTTGTCATGCCTTTTTTCAAGACAGTAATATCTGTGATCTCATCTGATTTTGCATTCAATGCTTTACCAATCACTTGAATTGCATCTGTTTTTAGCTGATTTGAGTCGCTGTCGATTTCCCGGAGCTGCTCATAGGTATTGATTTCCACAACATCTGTCGAATGTACAACCCGCGCAGCAACAATCATACGATCTTTGTGGTATAGCGCTTCTTCCCAGAACGAACCATCATATCTTTGATTTCCGCATAGTTCTTCAATACGACGCTCCACAATATCTGCGTCATCCTTGATTAGATAACAAATTCCAATCATCGCATTACCGCCAGATGCCTCCGGCACAGTAACAAGTTCCATTTTTCGGTTGACGCGAACATTGCTTTCATTATCTACGAGGTCGCTGACCATGTACCACGAATAAAGCTCATGCCGATGAAACGGATTTCGATCGCACCAGATATCGCAAGGAACAATATATGAATTTTCCAAATGCTCTTTAACTAGTTTCAAAGAATGGAGATTATTTTTAGCAGCGTATTCTGAATTTACGACTAATTCCACTCCGTATTCGTCAATTAAGTATTCATACTTTTCTTTCATGAAACCTACTACTACATAGATTTCTTTGATTCCCACCTCATGAAGTTGCTTTATAATACGTTCAATGAGAGGTTCTCCATTGACCTCAAGAAGCCCTTTAGGCATTTCCGTATTGATAGGAACCATACGCATTCCGAATCCTGCCGCCAAAATGATAGCTCTTTGAGGTGTTTTTTCCTTAAATTCGGTAATTGCTTTCACTGTAGGCCTGATTGCCTCGTCAAGATAATCCATTTTTATAAGCTCTTTTAGAGAACGATTCACAACTCCCAGTGAATGTCCTGAAACTTCTGCCAAAATACGTTGATTTATAAACGGCTCTATTAACAGCACGTTCAAGATGTCGCTTTCTTGTTTGTTCATGTACTAATTTCCTTTCGTTATTGTGAACACACATATAAAACTAAGGGATAGATTGCTCTATCCGCTTAGTCTATATATCACACATCCATCCGTTACAAAGCACTCTGCTTCCAAATGTAAATCAAATGTCCAATATTGTGGTAATTATTTTTTATAATCCAAAAAAGTCCTTAACTTCTTTTGAATTTTCATATTCAATGTAAGATTTGAATGGATCATAAAAGATTTCTGTCTGGTGGTGCATTCCTCTCTCTTCCTCCGGAGGAAGTTGCATATAATCACCATATGTCTTTCGTAAACAATTGTCATTTCCAATAGCTATATTTGCTGTCGTGGTTTCAAAAGGCACTTCATATACCGAGGAAATATCTTCTATTTTGAACAAATCAACTTCCGATTCAGAATATCCCGGAATTGAAACTGTATCAACCAGTTGAGACTTTTTACTATTATATTTTTGGCATAATTTCAACCATTTATCATACAGTTCTTGAGTACTTTTATTTTTGTTACAACAATCAAGGACTCTTGCCATTTTCCCCATATACGTGTGGTACACTCGGTTCCTTATCAATTCAATATATGCCATTGACATTTTCCATTGAATCGTTCGCAGCACCTTTGAACTTGGCACATTATCAAAAGGATAGATTTCTATAAAAACGCCTTTCACACCATTCGTTGCACATTCTTGACGTCTTATTCCTGTGGACTTTTTATCACGAATCCGACAGAAATAATGAAATTCACTATTGTCTGATTTCAATCCATATTGAAGTTCATACTGTTCTGGCAGATACTTTGGTGCATATTTGATAAATCTTTCAAAGTCATCTCTCTTCATTCCAAGATCAATGTCATCGTCCCACGGAATAAAGCCCTTATGCCTAACAGCGCCAATTGCAGAGCCTCCAATCAAAAACCATTTGATTCCATGCTTTTTACAAATCATTTTTAGGTAATCCAACATATTGAGTTCGATTTCCCATATTTTTTTTTCTTTTTTTATCTACGCAGAAACCATCTCGGCACTCATCCTCTAAAGATATCATTTATACTTCCTCCTTTATGTTTCACAAACAAAAATATTGCTATCAAAATTGCAACAGCAACTATTCCGTATCTTACATATGGCATTTTCAGCGTCAAAAAAGTGAGAACACTTGTCAACATTAATACCACGCTTCCCAAAAAAACATGCGTAACCTTAATGAGCCTAATTCCCGACACTTTATATGCAACAAAGTAATGATATGCAAAGTAGAGGACATAGCACACAAGCGTCGTATATGCGGCCGCAATATAACCATACTTTTTTATAAAAACAGCATTCAAAATTACATTTAAAATCGCAGCGCCAGCAGTTCCCAATGCAATATACTGTGTTTTCTTATAGTAGTACGTCAAAACCGATGGAATTGTATATGCCATTGAGAAAAATCCGCCAACTAACACTGGAATCACACAGTAGATCGAATTTGCGTACTTTTTCGAACCTAACAATAAAATCAATTCAGGTGCAATGGCTATAACAGCAACAGATATTCCACACATTAAATAATAAAACTGGGTAGCGCGTATTTTCAACCTATCCTCATTTCCACCATTCAATTCCTTATACGCCCAAGGTTCAAATACTGTGCTAATAGAATTTGCCGTAATTTGTACAATTGTGAAAATTGTATATGCAAAGCTATATATACCTGCCTCTTTTGCGCCAACATACCTACTAATCATAATTCTATCAAAAGACAGCAAAACGACCTGTCCAATTCCATGTGGGATAATCGGAATACTTAGTTTTAAACCGTACTTCCAATATTCCAAACACACTTGAGGCCTTGCTTTTTTCCAAAGCCGAATTAATATATAAACAAGAATGACAAAAAGTGCCACCACACTGCCAACAATTCTAGCCATATATCTAGCCGAAGAAAAAACCGTTAGCATCAGCCCGATTGAAAACGAGAGATTGATGAATGTGTTTAAATATGACAATTTCAAGTATTCTTTGTATTTATAATCCAAAGCCAATCTATTTTGATAATATATTAGCATTCCGGAACTGTAACAATATACCAATAGCATATTCATCTGTAATCGATCCAAATCAAATATCCGATTTGCAAGTACCGGAAAAATATTGAATACTATAAAGAAAATACCAAGCATCAATATAGGGATTAGGGAAATTGATGATGTATACTTATCTAATGAATCTTTATAATCATATCGAGCATTCTTTAAGCTCACATGTAAGGCCAAAGAAATAAAGAGATACAAAATACCTTCATAGGCCATAAAAGTATTGTAATAGCCAAAATCTTCTTGTGTCATTAGCCTTGCAAAAAGTGGAACTGTAACAAAACCAATTCCCTTTAAGAGATAATTCCCTATAGTATATCCCATTCCAGCTTTTAATGCTTGTTTGCCTGAAAGCTTTTTTATTTTACTTTGTATTTCCTTCAAATCACTCATCAATTTTCTCCCATTTGTAAAATCATTCTATAAACACAGGAATCGACATCATGTTAGCAATAATGCCCCATTGTGTTTTCCTCCTTTTTGTTATGTTAATCCATCCAGAAGAATCTATATACTGACAAGGAATAATTTCCTAGACCATACAGCAAGAAATATGCAACAAACACTGCGTTGATTCCTAACAAATAAACAGCTTTTAATCTATCGTCTCTAGCCTGATATCTTTTCCATGCCTTAGGTAGCAGCACAGTATTGTAGATTCCAAAGAACATACTTATTCTATGAAACTCTCCTACAACCGTAACCAGCGTCATAAAGGCTATACTAATGACACTAAGGTTGAGAAGCATTTTTAATTCATCATCCTCCTTATATGCCGGATAGGCAAAGATAAAGGACACAATATAAACACAAATCAGAATAAATGCTCCCATTAACGACAACTGAGTCGCATTCTCTGAATATCTTGAATACCGATCCATTCCTAAAAGCAGCGCATTAATTATTCCTGCGATTTTTCCTCTAGCAATAAACACAGATGCTACAGCAACGATGATGGCAATCCACTGCTTAAATCCAATCTTCATTTTTGAAAGTGGGTATGCAATCAAAAATATCAGAGCTGAACTATGAAAACATGATGCCAGCAAAACAATTACTATAAACTTCAGCGGCTTTCGTTCCAGGATAAAATCGTATGCCAAAAGCAAAATTGACAAAGCCATTACATGTCTCAGCATCTGAAAACCAATGGCATAATATCCTAGTGCATAATATATAATGTAGGAAAAGACCGGTCTGTCAGAATGTCGGTATATAAAAATTGAAAAACTGCCTAACACAAAAGCTGAAATCACAAAAATGTACACATGGAAATCCGTACATATATATGTAAAGCATTTCGTCAGATAATAGAACAGAATGTCTTTTCCAAAAACAACCGACATCTTATTGAAAGGCGTAATCATCGCTCTTTCAAATCCTCTAGCATAAACTAAACTTGTATCAACACCTCCAATATAAATTGATCGGAATCCTTGCAGTAAAAGTGTTGCAAAGAACATATTCCAGCAATAGATTCTATTGACATCCCGACGGTTTACTCTTTTACATAAATCGTAAGAAACAATAGTCCAAATTATAAGTGTTAAAAATGCAATCATGCTGCCACCTCCCTGTTTTGAGTAACAGGTAGATGGCCCGTTTCATAAATATTACTGATTACTGCGCTGAGGAGTGCCCCCCCCCACAATACCTATTATTGGAATTGTTATATAAACAGGCAACCACCACAGTCCTTCGGTTAAATGAAGAATCAAGAAGATGGCCGTAAGAACAACAATATCTAATCCCTTATTGATAAAAAAGAAATTCTTGATTCCTCGAATCATTGTATATAAATAGTAAGCCGCGAAAATAATGCCGTATGTATACGCCATCGCTAACAGCCCTACAGAATCATTTCCACTTACTCCCAACAAAGTCCTATAATAACTTCGAGTGGTTGTTTCTCCCAATCCAAAAAGGCCGCCTTTTAACACCATTAAACCTCCACCGGCTAAATCTGAAAATCTTATAGCGGCAGAATCTGTGGATGCGTTTGCTAATTTACTGGAAATATTTCCGGATGAAATTATAATTGCAACCGCTCCAATCACAATCGCTGCTACAAAAAGATTCCGAGCAACAATATTCACATCGCCAAAAATAGCTTGAATTCTCTGCCATTGTGTTAATAAAATCACAACAAACAAAATATATCCAGTGCTTGATTGTGTCGTTAAAAGTGTTACTGCAAATACAAGAAATTTTAATTTCCGATTTTGCACAGTGGTCTTGTCTGACTCATACAGCAGCATTAACATTGCCAGTATAATAAATCCCTGAAATGCTCCCGGTTCCCAAAACACACCAGAGTTCCGTTGAAAAATTGTACCATTCCATCCCCAGGTATAAAAGAATGAATAGCCTACCGGAACTTGCCAATTGTAGCCCGGTTGACAAAAACTCCGAGCCAATTCAGGGCTAAAAATTGCAATCAAAAAACATGGAATTGAAATCAGGCAAATGATATACAAAATATTTATATAGTATTTTGCGAACCGATCAATTGTAATATATGATCCTGCAATTCCCGCGCAAACAAATGTAAGTGCAATTCCCAAGACCTGATTCAAACCATTAGCCGTCATATTTCCACTGGTAGAAATCAAATTAAAGACTATCAGTATAAGTGTCGGCAAAAGAATCAAAACCGCATTTTTGATTTTTCGCAAGTTGATTCCGACCACCAAGCCTGCCAGAATGACCGTCGCATAGTAAATATATTGAAATGTTCCTCTATTCGCCACTCCAAAATAATAAGATTTCGACATCAAAACAGTTGTCAAAACCGCCAGCAGCACAAATAGATTTTGTATTGTTCTCTTTGATATCATTGGTTTTTACCTCTAGTACTCAATACTTTATCTATTCCTGTCAGAAATTCTTTTTTCAAGTCATCCAATTTTTTCAGGTAAACTGTAGATGCCTTAATATCCGCATTTCTTATTGCTTTTGCAACGGATTCGCCTGAATAGTCATCCGAAAAAGTAATTAGATCAGCAACTTTCGACTTTACAATACTCTCTCCCCTGGTACTTACAACTGGCAATCCATATGACATATAAGTTAAAATCTTTGATGGAAATAAATATTGACCGAACCCACCTTCTTTTTGTGGATTTAAAGCTATATTTGCTGAGAGTAACAATTTCTCATATTGCTGTTCATCTAGCAATCCCAAATACTCTACCGCATTTCTACCGCAGCCTTTATTTGTCTGCTTTACCAACTCATCGAAGTCATTCTTGTCCTTCGCTGCAACAGGACCTGAGATTTTCAATTCATAATTATCCGGCAGATATTTCATTGCATCAATTGCTGTAAAGGCACTCCCTTTCACTTTGTCAATCGAGCCTGTATATACCAATTTGATTTTTCCGTCACTAGCAGTTCGTTCCGGGATAGTTCCCCTGAATGCACTATAGCTTCCATATGATACAATAGGATTCTCTACTCCTAGCTTTTCTGCAAGCAGTTCAGATACCACCAATGTATCTTTTTTTCCTTTCTTAAGCAGTGCGTCTTCTTTCCACTTTTGGTACGGTGTGAGCTTCCATACCATACTGTATTGTTCTTCGATTTCCAAAATCAAGTGGAACTTTTTAAGTTTCTGAGCTGCCAAAACAGGCAAAGCCAATGCATAATTATGATAAACTAGAACCGGTGTGTTCTTTTGCGTATTCTTTAACAAGTATGAGAAAAGCCAAAAATTAGAATACAAGACTCTTGCGATTCGGCTTATTTTATTTTTTGCTCCCCAGCTTGGTGTCAAAACCAAATCGACATTCGGCTCTAAGTTTTCTCTTGTTTGGTTTACCTTAACATTGTCTCTTGTTTTAATGAAAGAAGGAGAAACCACATCAACATGATATCCGAGTTCAGCAACAGACTCAAAGACAAAGTTCATTTTTTTTGCCGCTGCCAGAGAGTAGTTTCTAATCTGCTGCCCATTTCTCAAAATATCATAATATCCGACATATAAAACTTTATCCATATCAGTTCTCCTTCTAATTTATTTATTTTTTCAATAGTGCCTCATATAAGTCCATATAACGATGCACTCCATTTTCTTTACTAAACTGTTCTCTGGCAAACTTCAAACAATCTGAAGTCATTGCTTCTTTTCCAGTTTTTCTAATCTTATTAACGGCTTCTGCTACTGCTTCAAACCCCGCATTCTCATCAACAACATATCCACATCCTGGCCCAACAAGTTCAGGAGATGCCGTGTTGTTATACACAATCACGGGAGTTCCACAGCACAATGCCTCCGCAGTAACTTTTCCAAAAGTCTCAAACTTTGTAGTGTTGACGCATACATCTGCCATAGAATAATATTTTGACAGCTCAACAGCATCATTTGTGTGATGAATATGAATCACGTTTTTAGGTATTTCCAAATTAAGTGGATTTTTTCCCACAACGATCAACTGATAATCAGATGACAGCATCTCTGACAATGCCTTCAAAACTAAATATCCCTTTTTTTCAGATATTCCCGTCGTTACCATTAAAACAACAAATTTATCTTCGAGATTCAGCTCTTTTCTCAAATCAGATGTTTCCCTCGGCTGGAATACTTCAGAGTCAATCCAGTTATATATTCCAATTGGATTGCGATTTCCCAAAAAAGACTTTGATGCTTCCGAAGCAACCCAGTTTGATACACCCACTACTGCAAGACGAGGAATTGCCGAAAACCATTTTCTTTTATCATTCAGACATTTTGATGTTCTGTCAAACCAAAGTGTCGGATTGACGTTATCTTTGTGTAATAGCGGGCATTCTCCACAATTATCCTGCCACTTCTGGCAATTTTTTGCCGGGGACAGGCACTGGATGCTCGTAAGTAAAATCCGTATTATTTCGTCACCCGCATTGAGTCTAACACAATCAACGATATTTCCACCTTTTATTGATAAAGCAATACGAATTATTCCTTCTGCAATATTAAAAAAAAGTGCCATTTGAAAAAAACGATTTTTTAAAATATGTTTAAAAAACTTTCTTTCCTCCAAGTTTCATCACCTCCCGCATTAAGGATTATGTCATATAATTTGTATTATTCCATCTTCAAAAAAAACATATTATATGCAAAATTTGTTTAATTCGTAAACGCTCAATAGTGGGTATACCCACTTCAAATAGCCGCTCCTGAGAGCGGCTTACAGTTCATTTTATTTTCGACATTCGGCAGGCAACTTATCCGACCAAGGAAGAAGATCTTCACAAAAGTGATTGTCACGATCATCCATATGTTTCGGTATCTCTGTCAGAAGATATTCAAAATAGTTATAAGGTTTCAGATGATTCGCTTTTGCAGTTTCTGCTATGCTATAGATCATTGCACTAGACTCTGCTCCGGCTATCGTATCAATCATAACCCAGTTCTTCTTTCCTATGCAGAATGGTCGGATCGATTGTTCTGCTGCATTATTATCCATTGGCACTTCTCCATCTTCCAGAAACGTCCTTAAATAAGTTTCCTGATTGATCGAGTAGGTAAGTCCATTTGCAGTTTTGCTTTTCGCTGCGACCACAAGTACATTCTTCTTTACCCATGTAAAATAAGCATTTACCAATGGCTTTACTGTTAGTTGCCGATTTTTTAAACGATCTTGCGCGCTCATCCCTTCAAGCTTGTTTTCCTCGCGATAAATCGCTTGGATTTGCTTGAGTGCAAAATACGCAATCGTATCTTTCTGTTGTTCTTTTGGTAATGCTTTCAGCGCTTCATCAAAGCGCCGTCTTGCATGTGCCCAGCAGCCGGCAATCCGTAAGTCTTCCCTTTCTTTTTCCAATGTATGGTAAACCTGGTATCCGTCTGTCACACAGATTCCCTGAAAGTCCTTTAGGAATACTCTTGGATGATCTGCATTTCGAGAGGGTTGATATTCATACAGTACGATTGGTTTGTCCTGATACATCTTACCGGTACGATATACCCACATGTAATGCCTGCTTCCCGATGTTCGATTTTCTTTTGAGACGAGCACCGGAGTCTCATCTGCCTGAAGCACATGATAGTCATACATCTTCTCATGTAAGTAATCATAAAAAACAGACAGATATCGTTCCGCACACAAAATCGTCCAATGCGCCATTTCACCACGGTCAATGGAGACTCCCATTCTTTGGAATTCCTGTTCCTGACGGTATAGCGGAACTGCATTTACATACTTTGCATTCCAGATGCCTGACAATAACGTAGGCGACACTAAACTGTTTCTTAAGAGATACGCCGGATGCTCTGCCTTCTTGAAATGATTGTCTTTCTTGGATTTGTAGACACCTACATGGTGTTCTTCAATTTCAATCTTCATCGGGGTGAAGCGGTATCGACGATAGATTTCATCTTCCAGTTGATACCAACCATCCTCTCCAAACTCCGTAATCAGTTCACTTTCCGTCATCTTATGATCGACATGAATAACCGGAAGGTCTTTGATGTCAGCTGTTCGTTTGCCCTTTGTCTTTGCATTCTTTGGCTTAGTAGACTTTTCTTCATCTTCCGGCACGAGGGCATTTACTGCTTCTGCCTCATTAAAGAAAACGATGTCGCCATCGACTTCCATGAAGCAGACCTGATTCTCAATCCCTAGTTTTTCTGATTTCTTACCAAAACGATTGTTTTTCAGTACAGCGGCTTGCTCTAACAGAAGCTGTAGCTTTTTATCGATTTCCTGAAGCTGTGACTGTTGCATCAGCAAAAGCTGAATCAATGTCGCTTTATCAAACGTATTCAGTTGTTCTTCTGTATAAGTCTTCGCCATAATAAACCTCCTCTTCATGGACTCATTATATCATAAATGGGCGATTTTTGCGAATCCCGTTTCGTTTTGAGTTCGTCATAATGCCTATGGTTTTAAGAGGATACAAGGCTGAATTCCATCTAAAGAATGCATGGCTTTTGAAATGACAAAAATGAAATGCAGCTTTATAGAAGGAACCTTGTATGCTTTTCACGCTCGTTTTTTGTGGTAGAAGAAATGGAAACTTGCTAAGTTTCTGATCGGAAATGAACTACAAAAATTTCTACGTATTGCACAAGAACTATGCCAGATACTGTGGCGGTGTAATCTCTTGCACAGTATGTTTAGGGGTAATGGTCAGACCCTCCATTAGCCACCGGAACTGTTGCTCAGTAAGTGATTGCACCTCAGATTCGTTTCTCGGCCATTGAAATCGCCCTTTCTCTAATCGTTTGTACAGGAGTAAAAATCCGTCTCGCTCCCAGGTCAATCCTTTAATGCGATCTGTTTTGCGACCGCAAAAAAGGTAAAGAGTATCCGGTACGAAAGGATTGTCTCCTGTTTTCGAAGTAATGAGGGCAGCCAGACGATCAATTCCGGATCGAAGATCGGTATAGCCGGTCACAATGAATATCTGTTTAAAGCAGATGGCATTATTCAACATGGGCAAGTACCCCAAGCACTTTCGCCAAGAGTGCATCAGATGTCTGATCGGTAACT
>ERZ838225.996-NODE-996-length-29953-cov-7.803432_pt1 | contig 29953 bp, 29 predicted proteins | sample MGYA00519684_ERZ838225 | MGnify/ENA primary metagenome ERZ838225 (study PRJEB31850, sample SAMEA3708829) | human gut metagenome | biome: human gut; feature: human-associated habitat; material: faeces | place: China | collected 2014 ... | reverse complement strand
GTGGTCCCGTCACAGTGACTCATCCTGATATCATCCGTTTCTTTATGACTATTCCCGAAGCTTGTCGCCTGGTGATGGAGGCTGCTACGATGGGTGAAGGCAATGAGATTTTTGTTTTTGAGATGGGCAAGGCCGTGAAGATTGTCGACCTGGCTACCCGTATGATTGAACTTGCCGGTTATCGTCCCGGTGAAGATATTGAGATCAAGTTTACGGGCTTGCGTCCCGGTGAGAAGCTTTATGAAGAAGTCTTGAGTGATAAGGAGAATACGATTCCTACCGAGAATAAGAAGATAATGATAGCTAAGGTACGTCACTATGAATATGCTGATATTCTTGATACTTATACAGAGTTTGAGAAGCTATCCCGTACGGTAAAGATCATGGATACAGTGAAGCTGATGAAGAAAGTGGTACCTGAGTTTAAATCCAAGAATTCACCTCGATTTGAAGTTCTGGATAAGCAACCGGAATAATCTATAACACTAACATAAATCAACAATGGATACAAAAGATTTGAAGATTGCTGTTGCAGGTACCGGCTATGTTGGTCTTAGCATAGCAACGCTTTTGTCGCAACATCACCAGGTGACGGCAGTCGATGTGATTCCTGAGAAAGTAGATATGCTCAATCGTAAACAATCACCTATTCAGGATGAGTATATTGAAAAGTATTTGTCTGAAAAGACATTGAACCTGACCGCCACGCTTGACGGTGCCAAGGCATACAGTGACGCTGATTTTGTGGTCATTGCGGCTCCTACTAACTATGATCCTGTGAAGAATTATTTCGATACCCATCATATAGAGGATGTCATAGACCTGGTTTTAAGTGTCAATCCTGATGCTGTGATGGTAATCAAGTCTACTATTCCTGTTGGATATTGCCGTGGACTTTATTTGAAGTATGCCCGTAAGGGAGTCAGGAAGCTTAACCTGCTTTTTTCTCCGGAGTTTCTTCGTGAGAGTATGGCTCTTTATGATAACTTATATCCAAGTCGTATCATTGTTGGCTATCCAAAACTGATTGATGGCGAGCAGTTTGACGAGGAAAACGAAGCTATTAAGTCCATTGCTGATGTTCCCGCCCTAGGGAAAGCTGCGCATACTTTCGCTGCATTGCTTCAGGAAGGTGCAATCAAGGAAGATATTCCTACTCTTTTTATGGGTATAAAGGAGGCGGAAGCTGTTAAACTGTTTGCTAATACCTATCTTGCTTTGCGTGTCAGTTATTTTAATGAATTGGATACTTATGCGGAGATGAAAGGTCTGGATTCTCAGTCAATCATACAGGGTGTTGGTCTTGATCCTCGTATTGGAACACATTATAATAATCCATCGTTTGGTTATGGCGGTTATTGTCTGCCTAAAGACACGAAACAACTCTTGGCTAACTATCAGGATGTACCTCAGAACATGATGAGTGCTATTGTCGAAAGTAACCGTACAAGAAAAGACTTCATAGCAGATCAAGTGCTGCGTAAAGCGGGGTATTATACTGCCTCCTGTTCATGGGATGCCCAGAAAGAGCAAAAAATAACCATTGGTGTATATCGTCTGACCATGAAGTCCAATTCTGACAACTTCCGTCAAAGTGCCATTCAGGGGATTATGAAACGTATCAAGGCGAAGGGCGCTACTATTGTAATTTACGAGCCTGCTATGCAGGATGGTGAAACATTCTTTGGTAGCCAAGTGGTCAATAACCTGATCAAATTCAAGGAAATAAGTCAGGCCATCATCGCCAACCGCTACGATTCTTGTCTGGATGATGTGAAAGACAAGGTATATACTCGTGACATTTTCCAAAGAGATTAACTTTATGGTAACATACAATGTTAGTTTAGAGAACAAAGTGGTTTTGGTGACGGGTGCAGCCGGTTTTATCGGAGCCAATTTGGTAAAACGCTTGCTGAATGAATTTGATAGCGTGAAGGTTGTCAGTATTGATAGTATTACCGAATATTATGATGTACGTTTAAAATATGAACGCTTGCAAGAATTGTCTGCTTATGGTGACAGATTTGTTTTCATTAAAGACAGCATTGCTAAAAAGGGAGTTGTTGACTCCATCTTCACTGACCACCACCCACAGGTAGTCGTGAATCTTGCTGCTCAAGCCGGTGTGCGTTATAGCATCACTAATCCCGATGCATATATTGAAAGTAACCTTATTGGATTTTATAATATTTTAGAAGCCTGTCGTCATTATGGTGTGGAGCACTTGGTATATGCTTCTTCCAGTAGCGTATATGGAAGTAATAAGAAAGTGCCTTATAGTACCGATGATAAGGTGGATAATCCTGTATCACTCTATGCTGCTACTAAAAAAAGTAATGAACTAATGGCTCATGCTTACAGTAAGCTCTATAACATACCAAGTACAGGTTTGCGGTTCTTTACCGTTTATGGTCCCTGTGGTCGTCCCGATATGGCTTACTTTAGCTTTACCAACAAACTTTTGAAGGGTGAGACCATTCAGATTTTTAATTATGGTAATTGCAAACGCGACTTCACCTACATTGATGATATCGTAGAGGGCGTTGTCCGTATTATGCAGCATGCTCCTGAAAAGAAAAATGGCGATGATGGATTGCCCATTCCTGCTTATAAAGTATATAATATCGGCAATAACTCTCCGGAAAATCTTTTAGACTTTGTAACCATCCTTCAGGATGAACTTATCCGTGCAGGTGTACTTCCCAACGACTATGACTTTGAATCCCACAAAGAACTAGTACCGATGCAACCTGGAGATGTACCTGTGACATATGCTGATACTATTCCTCTGGAACAAGATTTTGGATTTAAACCGTCAACATCACTACGTGAGGGATTGCGAAAGTTTGCGGGTTGGTATGCTAAGTATTATGGCACATTTAAATAACATCCATAAATCGATTATATAAAAATAAAAAGATAAAATCATTATGAGCATTTTTGCAGGTAAAACCCTTATGATTACTGGTGGAACAGGTTCCTTCGGCAATGCAGTTTTGAATCGTTTCCTCCGTACCGACATCGGCGAAATCCGTATTTTTTCACGGGATGAGAAGAAGCAGGATGATATGCGTCACGAATATCAGGTAAAGTATCCTGATGTGGCGCACAAAATCAAGTTCTTTATTGGCGATGTACGTAATTTGCAGTCATGTAAGAACGCAATGCCTGGAGTTGACTATATCTTTCATGCTGCGGCTTTAAAGCAGGTTCCAAGTTGTGAGTTTTTCCCCATGGAGGCAGTGAAAACCAATGTAATCGGTACTGATAACGTTTTGACAGCTGCTATTGAGGCTGGCGTCGGTGCTGTGATATGTCTATCTACGGATAAGGCTGCCTATCCTATCAATGCTATGGGTATCACGAAAGCTGTTGAGGAGAAGATTGCTGTAGCTAAGAGCCGCTACTCAGGCAACACCAAGATTTGCTGTACGCGTTATGGCAATGTGATGTGTTCTCGTGGTTCTGTAATCCCTCTGTGGATAGAGCAAATTCGCAGTGGCAATCCTGTCACTTTGACTGAGCCTACGATGACTCGCTTTATCATGTCGTTGGAAGAGGCGGTAGACCTTGTATTGTTCGCATTCGAACATGGGCAGAACGGTGACATCCTCGTACAGAAAGCTCCGGCTTGTACAATTCAGACTCAGGCGGAGGCTGTTTGTGAATTATTTGGAGGCAAGAAAGAAGATATCAAGGTTATCGGTATCCGTCATGGTGAGAAGATGTATGAGACATTGCTTACCAATGAGGAATGTGCCAAGGCTGAAGATATGGGCAATTTCTATCGCGTTCCTGCAGATAATCGTGGATTGAACTATGATAAATTCTTCAAAGAAGGTGAAACGGAACGTAATACACTTACGGAGTTTAATTCTAATAATACTTATATATTGAATGTAGAAGAGACCAAGGCTAAAATAGCCGCCCTTGATTATATCAAAAAGGAATTGAGTGGCGAGGGTAATTTCGTACAATAATAGAGTTATGAATATTTTAGTTACCGGTGCCAGAGGTTTTGTTGGTAGAAATCTTTGTGCCCAACTTAATAATATCAAAAACGGAAAGGCTCGTTGTTATGGTGATCTGAAGATTGATGAAGTCTTTGAGTACGATCTCGATTCCACTTCCGAACAATTAGATGTCTGGTGTCAGAAAGCCGGCTTTGTGTTCAACCTTGCCGGAGTGAACCGTCCCAAAGACAATGAGGAGTTCATGAAAGGTAATTTCGGTTTTGCAGGCACATTGCTTGATACACTGAAGAAACATCATAATACTTGTCCTGTCATGCTCTCTTCCAGTGCACAAGCTTCTCTGACAGGTCGTTTTGGCAACAGCGAATACGGTCGCAGCAAAAAGGCTGGTGAAGATTTATTTCTACAGTACGGTAAAGATACGGGAGCCAAAGTGCTGGTTTATCGTTTTCCGAACCTTTACGGCAAATGGTGTCGTCCCAACTACAACAGTGCTGTCGCTACATTCTGCAACAACATCGCTAACGACCTTCCGATACAAGTCAATGACCCACGTGTAGAACTGGAGCTGCTTTACATTGACGATCTCGTAGACGAGATGATTCATGCCTTGAAAGGCGAGGAACATCGTTGCGAGTTTGAAGGTCTTGATGTACATCCATTGGTGGATGGCAGATACTGTTATTGTCCGGTTACCCATAAGGTTACATTAGGTGAAATAGTTGATTTGCTGCATCAGTTTGCAGAAATGCCAAAGACGCTGATGATCCCTGAAATCCCGGCAGACTCGTTTGCCAAAAGATTGTATAGCACTTATCTGAGTTATTTGCCCAAAGAAAAAGCAATTTTTGATCTGAAGATGAATGTAGATCAGCGTGGTTCATTTACAGAACTTGTACATACCTTGAACTGTGGCCAGGTAAGCATAAATATCTCCAAACCGGGGGTTACTAAGGGTGAACATTGGCACAATACCAAATGGGAACAGTTTATTGTTGTCAGCGGTCATGGGCTCATCCAACTCCGCAAGGAAGGTACAGACGAAGTACTGAACTACGAGGTAAGTGGTGACAAAATACAATCCGTTATCATGCTTCCCGGATATACCCATAACATCATCAATCTTTCCGATACGGAAGACCTGGTAACGGTTATGTACTGCAATGAGATATTCAACCCGGATAAACCGGATACATACTTTGATAAAGTGAAAAAATGATCATGGAAAAACAACCCAAATTCGATTATTCAGATATAAAGTTCAAGGATAATGGTAAGTTGAAGCTTATCATCGTAGTGGGTACTCGTCCCGAGATTATCCGTTTGGCAGCCGTCATCACCAAATGTCGTCAGTATTTTGATGTGATTCTTGCCCATACAGGTCAGAACTATGACTATAACTTAAATGGAATCTTTTTCAAAGATTTGAAACTGGCAGAGCCTGAAGTATATATGGATGCTGTGGGCGATGATTTGGGAGCTACTTGTGGCAACATTATTAACTGTTCTTACAAACTCTTTGTACAGACAAAGCCTGATGGTGTGCTTGTGCTAGGCGATACTAATTCGTGTCTCAGTGTTATAGGAGCCAAGCGTTTGCACATTCCTATCTTTCACATGGAAGCTGGAAACCGTTGTAAAGATGAATGTCTTCCAGAGGAGACCAACCGACGCATCGTAGATATTATCTCTGATGTCAACATGGCCTACTCTGAGCATGCTCGCCGATATCTGGCTGACTGTGGATTCCCTAAAGAACGTACTTACGTTACTGGTTCTCCAATGGCCGAGGTACTCCACAATAATCTTACTGAAATTGGGGCAAGTGATGTTCACCAAAGACTTGGCTTGGAGAAAGGTAATTATATTCTCCTCTCTGCTCACCGTGAGGAAAACATTGATACAGAGAAAAATTTTATATCCCTCTTTTTGGCTATCAATAAGATGGCCGAAAAGTACGATATGCCAATTCTCTATAGTTGCCATCCTCGCTCACGTAATCGACTTGCTGCAAGCGGCTTCCAACTCGATCCACGAGTTATCCAGCATGAACCTCTTGGTTTCCATGATTATAACTGTCTTCAAATGAATGCTTTTGCAGTAGTCAGTGATAGCGGAACGTTACCTGAAGAATCAAGTTTCTTCACAAGTGTTGGTCATCCATTCCCTGCTATCTGCATCCGTACCTCTACTGAGCGTCCGGAAGCAATTGATAAAGGTGACTTTATTATTGCAGGTATTGATGAAAAGTCACTGCTTCAAGCTGTAGATACAGCAGTTGAACTCTGCCAAAATGGTCAGCATGGTATCCCTGTACCTGACTATTCTGATGAGAATGTGTCAACCAAGGTCGTGAAAATTGTGCAATCATATGTGGGCATTGTCAATAAAATGGTGTGGCGTAAGTTCTAAAGTAAGTATTCAAATTAGGGTTCAATTTTGAAAGATATACTTTCGTTTTGAATTTTGAACATTGAGATTTATAGCAGCGAAGAATATAATCGATTATGTATATGGCATCATTAAAGAAAAACTTTCTATATAATATATCTATTACTTTAGCCAACTATATAGCTGCTTTAATCGTATTTCCCTATGTCTCGCGTTGTTTAGGTGTAGAACTAATGGGAAAAACAAGTTTTGCGACAAATGTGATTGCATATTTTAGTCTCTTTGCATTGTTGGGGGCAGCAACTGTAGGCACTCGCGAAATAGCAATATGCAATGGGAATTTTGAGAAATGTTCAAAAGTATTTAGTAGCGTAATGGCTGTTATTGGAGTTCTGACAGGGATAAGTCTCATTCTTATGTCGGTTTCCATATTTTTGATATCTCAGTTTCAAGAATATAGAATATTGTTGCTTATTGGTTCTTTTTCGTTAGTATTTACAAGTCTTCAGATAGAATGGCTCTATCAAGGAATTGAAAAATTTGACTACATTGCCAAACGTACAATCCTTATTAGGATTTTATATTGCATCAGTATCTTCCTATTTGTTCATGATAAAGAAGACTATCTTATTTATTATATCCTAACGGTTGGAATAGTCGTAGTTAATGGCTTTATAAATCTTGTATATTCTAGAACTTATGTTCATTTCTCGTTTAAGAATGTTGAATTCAAAAAATATCTGAAACCTGTGGGCATGTATGGTGTAAATAAGATACTTATCTCAATGTACACAACATTTAATGTAATGTTTTTGGGATTAGCATGCAATGATATTGAAGTTGGTTTTTATTCAACAGCGAATAAATTATTTACGATTCTTTTAGGTGTCATATCAGCCTTCACAAGTGTGATATTACCAAGAATGGCTTCTTTGGCTGCAAATAATAATGTAGAAAAAATTAATGACAATATTTCAAAATCTTTTTCACTTATCTTCTCAGTATCTCTTCCGATATGCATAGGAGGCATGTTGTTGTCTCCTCAGATAATCGATGTTTTGGCTGGTCCTGGTTATGAAGGGGCAATTCTTCCTATGCAGATTATTATGCCAGTTGTTGTCTTAACGGGAGCAGCACAAGTTTGCATTATGCAAGCTTTGATACCGTTAAAGAAAGATAAGGCAGTATTGTTAGCTTCTGTTATTGGAGCAGTAACTGCAGTTTTGTTTAATATCATGTTCGTTGGGCAGTTGGGTGCGATAGGCTCTGCTTTAGTTTTACTCTGTTCAGAAATATGTTCTGATATATTTGCTTTTGGGTATGCAATCAAAAAAAAGGTGTTCACCCTTCCTTGGCGTTTTATTGTTAAGCGAATAATTTCATCAATCCCATATATCGCAATATGCTATACTACTGGAAAATGTCTTAACCTAAACAATATTGCAACCCTGTTTATTGCATTGTTAATATGTGGATTTTACTTTGGGGTTGAAGGTTTGTTTGTATTAAAGCTTCCTATTGTGAGAGATTTTTTTGCAGAAATAAAAAAACAAATACGCTAATGAAAATTGCAAGTGTCACATTATTCTGTAATGAAGGTTTTAGACTAAATCATTGGGTTCAGTATTTTTCTGAATACAAGGATGATATCTATCTTCAGATCATTGTAAATAATGGTAATCCTGAAGATACAATACCCTTAAAATCTGCTTTCCCAGATGCAGTTGTCTTATTTTCAAAAACGTCAAATATGATAGCTTCTTATAATTTGGCAATTAAATACGTTCTTGAAAAAACTGATGCAGACTCGATTCTTCAGATTACAAATGATCTTCGAATTGAAAAGGGTGGGCTTGCCCAAATTCATGAGATTCTCTTTAGAGAACAGCAATACGGAATGATTAGCCCGATTTTATTGAAGAAGGATTCTGAAATTGTTGAAAACTATGGTGCAGAGATTGATTTCTCTAATATGCTCTTCCGTCATATAGACAGGAATGTTCATTATAAAGACGTAAAACCAGACATCGCATTTAGAACTGGACTACCAGGAGGCTGTTTTCTTACGAAGCGTGTAGTCTATGAAAACATTGGTCTTCAAGACGAAAGAATTAATATGTACTCTGATGAAGTCGATACGGGTATAAAGTGTGCAAACAAAGGATATAAACTGTTATCCACTAAATTAGTGAAATCTTGGCATCAACATATTTTTCCATCAGGTAGAAATCAAAGGAGCTGTTCTGCAAGTTATTTTATGTCGAGAAATCCAATTTATTTAGCTCGCAAATACTATGGAGTTTCTGTCATTTGGGGAGCTTTTGGGAGTCGTTTTAAATTATCCTTAATTGAATTAATGTCTTGTGTACATCATTTTAAAGGAAGAGAGTCATTTGTATGCTCTTTGTATTCTTTCAAAGGTTGCTTTGCTGGGCTTTTTATGAAAATGTAATATTCCCTATGATCGCTCCATATAATAGAACCTCATCAAACTTTGCGTATTTCCTAGTTTTCATTGCTTTTCTAATGTCATCTAGATGCTGGATCGGTTTTGAAGGAAGGAATACATTGTTTTTCTACTGTCTTCCAATTGTACTGTTTATGCTGATTTCTATAGGGGCATATGAGATAAGAAATCAGTCTAAATATGCTATGTTTGCCTTCCTCATATATATAGCTAATGTATACACTATGTATCGTGCGAGAGGGACATTTGAGATTATTGGGATGGCGAATCAAGCGGTTCTTCCCGTAACGACTTATCTTCTTCTTTGCTTACAAGATTCCCAAAAAGAATTGTTACTGTATTATATTACAAAGTGGTTGGGGATGATATTGATTCCTGGAATGATTATATACATATGTTCATTCTTTATAAATCTTCCAAGCTTGGGTATCATCCAGACACACTATGGAGGTGATTTTTATGGAGAACCATGTTACAATTATTTGTTCTATTTAAAACCAATTACAGCTGGAGTAACTGGAATGTTTCGTTTTAACGGACCTCTGATAGAACCAGGTGATTTAGGATGTGTTTCGGCTTTTCTTTTATATGCAACTAAGTTTGATTTTAAACGATTCAAATACCTTTGGGCTGTTTTGGGTTCGCTAATCCTAACGTTCTCTCTTGCAGGTTATCTTTTGGCATTATTTGGATATTCTGCAATAATGATGACAAAGAATAAGTTCTCTTCCCAAAAGCTATTATTAGGTGTATTGGTGTTTTCTGCTGTAATAGCTTTTGGTACATACTATAATGGCGGTGACAATTACATTAATCATTCAATTCTATCAAGACTTCAAGATGATGAATTGGCTATAGACAATACGAATGGTAGGATCAGTACACAAAAACTGGAATTCTTTTACTTTATGTTTGAAAATCCTAGTATTTTGTGGCTTGGCTACGATAAGGCTACAATTTCCTTTGTAAACGAGCAATTCGGTGCAGGAGCTGGTTTTTATAGTCAAGTATTGAATATTGGTATATTAGGAATAATATTATATCTTCTGCCATATTTCTATATTACATTAAAGTCAAGGGATCGCAGGTATGCTTTATTATATTTGGTATTCTTAATATTGTATGCTTACCAAAGATTTGATTTGTTTTGGATTTCTCTTATACTATGTTACACATTTGGTATATGTTTAAATGATAAAGAGTTTGAATTATGCAAAAAATAGCAATCATCTCATATTTTCATTATGAGTCTTCATTGTGTTTAGCAAAATCAATTGCAGAACAAGGGGTAACAGTTGACTACTTTGCAATAATCGATATGTTTCACGATAAAGGCACTGTTCCTGGCATAGATTATCATAAAGCCCCCAAATATCCAGGATTAATAAGATTGACCTCTGTCAATGCTCCTGAGATTTGTGGTTACTATGAAGGACTTCCCGTGAATTTATTCTTGTTCCGTCTGGTATCGTTTTCAAGACGATTAACGCTTCTTAATAAAATTGTATTCAAAATTGTTTTAAATAAAATCAAATCTGCAAAATATGATGCCATTAACATTGTTGGACAATGGCCATGGGTTGAAATCATACATAATGAACTTAAAGATGAAAATTTAACACACACATTTCATGAAGTTGGTAGTCATTTTAAAGGAGAACTATCAACACCATTAATGGAAACCGTAATACGCGATAAATCAAAGGTTATCTTGCCTTCAAAATCAACATTAGATAGGTTTAGAACATTGGACAAGAATGGTTATTGTTTATCAGAATATATTCCATTTGGTAAGTTCGAAACGTTAATGTTGTATAGGAAACCTACAGAACTTAAGATTCAATTCAATAATGATTCTCCAATATTCTTATTTTATGGATTTATCAAACCATATAAAGGGCTAGATCTCTTAAAGCGGGTTTGTGAGATTCTAAACGACAGAAAAGTTGATTTCAATTTAATCGTAGCAGGAAGTGGTGATGATCCAACCTTACCATTCTATTCAACAAAGAAGAATTGTGTCGTTATTAATAGAATCCTTTATGATGACGAAATGATGTACCTGAATGATATATCTGATGTTGTTCTTCTACCATATAAGACTGCCTCTCAAAGTGGAATTATTCCTACTTCGTTTATTTTTGGTAATCCAATTATTGCTACAAAGGTGGGAGCTTTGGTAGAATCCATCCAAGATGGGAAGAATGGTATTCTAGTTAATGCAGAAGATGCGGTTTCATTTGCCGACGCAATGCAATCTCTTATTACAGACCAGAACCTGATGTCATTGTTAAAACACGGAGCAAGACAATATGGCAATGGTGATGAGTATGATTGGCATAACATAGCCAAACAAACAATGTCAGTATTAATGAAGCATTAAAACAAATTTAGTATTATGATCACATCTCGCAACTACCTCCACTTCTATCTTCAGGCAGACATGATGATGAATAGAGGGCACTTCAAAGAACCTCCCAAGAAGAAGTTGTTGCATCTTGTGGCTCTAGATTACATCATGGAGTTCCTTAAGACAATGAGAAAGGTACAATATTACTCTCTAATAAACAGGTTATGATTTTTTAGGCTGTCCCGTAAACTCGGATTCAGTATCGGATATGATGCTTGTGATTACGGATTGGTCATTCCACACTATGAAACCATAGTTGTGGGAAACACCAATAGAATAGAGTCATACGCAACATTACACACATCTACTTGCATTACTGATACAGGTAGAAGAATTGGTAAAGGTCTGCTCCTTTCTACGGGCGCAAAGATTACTGGTGGTGAAGTGTTGGGTGATCATATCGTTGTTGCTGCCAATTCGGTTGTCACAAAGTCTTTCCCAGAAGGTAATGTTTTGTAAGTCGGCATGCCTGCGGTAAAGAAGGCAGACCGATCAGATAACTATTCATTGCTCAAAGGTGAGAGCAAACGAAGAGTCAATGCGATAGAGAATCTCAAAATCAAAATGGGAATTGAATAAATGAATAGAAAAGGAAAATTCTACATATTAAACTGGATTTTCAGTTATGGCTCTGCTAGTAGTAATAGATTACTGGCATACGCTAATAGTGCTGCAGAACAGGGATATGAAGTCGAAATTGTAGCGTTCTTGAGGCTTGACCTAAATAATTGTCAACCCAGAAATGGTGTAACTATTAGAGGACTCAGACCTTGTAAAGTGGAGAGTAAAGTTCTCTCAAAACTTTTATCTTTCTTCACCACGATATGGTTCTTGCTTGCAGATGTGAAGAAAGAAGATAAATTGCTATTGTATGGTGCAGTTGAATATCTGCCTTTCCTAGTGTGGTTCAGACGTAAGCAGACCTATTTTGAAGTGACAGAATGTCCTGATTTGTTTAAGCCGAGGACTTATCCGTGGAGATACTACAAGAGACTGTGGAAACAATTGAATGGAGTTTTCGTTATCTCAAGTAATTTGAAGCAGTATTTTGTTGGTTATGGGGTCAGTCCGGATAAGGTTCATGTCATCAATATGATAGTGGATCCAAAGCGCTTTGAAGGCGTTCAACGTAACCCTAATGTAGAGAAGTACATAGCGTATTGTGGAAATGTAAACAAGGATAGCAAGGATGGTGTAGGTGACTTGATTGCTTCTTTTGTCAGATATCATGAGAAGTATAGTGATAGAAAACTCTATATCATTGGACCAATCGTTTCGCAGGAACAAAAGCAGGAGTATGAAGAGTATCTGAGACTATACAAAGCTTTGGATAGTGTGGTATTTACAGATTCTGTATCTCCTACCACTATTCCGCAGTATTTCGTGGATGCAGAAATGCTTGTTCTTGCTCGTCCAGACAATATTCAAGCTAAGTACGGTTTCCCCACTAAATTGGGTGAATACTTACTATCAGGCAGACCTGTTGTACTTACTGACGTTGGTAATATCACAGACTTCCTAAAAGATGGCGTCAGCGCCTTCATTGCTAAACCGGGAGATATTAATTGTATTTCTGATAAGATGATGGAAGTATCTGCAAATCTGGAAAAAAACGATTCTGTTGCCATTGCAGGAAAAGAGGTAGCTATGAAGGAGTTCAATAGTTCAACAGAAGTATTGAAGATTATTAATTTGATGTATAAATAATGAATATATTATGAAAGTCGTTCTTCTCGCCGGAGGCTTCGGTTCCCGCATCTCTGAGGAATCTCAATTCAAACCAAAGCCAATGATTGAGATAGGTGGCATGCCTATCCTTTGGCACATCATGAAAGAGTATGCTTACTATGGGCATACTGAGTTTATTATCTGCGCTGGCTATAAGCAGGAGTATATCAAGGAGTGGTTCGCTAACTACTTCCTGCACAACTCCGATGTCACCTTCGATTACCGTAATGGTAAGAACGAGATGACCGTTCACCAGACCAATATGGAGCCATGGAAGGTGACTGTGGTCGATACGGGATACAACACCATGACCGGTGGGCGTATTAAGCGCATCCAGAAGTATGTTGGCAATGAACCTTTCTTCATGACCTATGGCGATGGTGTGTGTGATGTGGAGATTGACAAGCTCATCGAGTTCCACAAGAGCCATGGTAAGCTCGCTACCCTTACTGCAGTCAAGATGGCGCAGGATAAGGGCATACTGGATATCACCAAGGATCAGGCTGTACGTGCGTTCCGTGAGAAGAATGCTGCAGATGGTGCTCCTATTAATGCTGGTTATATGATTCTCGAACCTTTGGTGTTCGATATGCTTGAGGGGGGGGACACTTGCGTCTTTGAGAAGACCGTTCTTGTGAAATTGGCAGAAATGGGCGAACTGATGTCATACGTTCACACTGGCTTCTGGCAATGTATGGATAACATTCGCGAGAAGTCATTTCTTGAGAAACTTCTTGCAGAAGACAAGGCTCCTTGGAAGCGTTGGGATCGTTCTGTTCCAGACATCCCTGATTATGCAAAATAAAGCAAAGGTAGTAGTTAATAAGTTAACATTTAACAATGGAAAATATATACGAATTCTATAAAGGCAAGCGTGTGTTTCTGACAGGTCACACTGGTTTCAAGGGCTCTTGGATGTGTAAGGTGCTTGCTAATGCTGGTGCTATCGTAACAGGCTATTCGTTGGAAGCACCTACAGAGCCTTCGCTCTTCAAGATTGCCAATATCGAGGGTGATGTGCATTCTGTGATTGGCGACATTCGCGATATGGCAGCACTCAAGAAGGCTTTCAATGAAGCACAACCTGAGATTGTACTTCACCTTGCAGCTCAACCTATCGTACGTGATTCATACAAAGATCCTGCTTACACTTACGGAACCAACGTGATGGGTACAGTCAACATCCTTGAATGTGTGCGACAAAGTAATTGTGTGAAGTCTTTCCTCAATGTGACTACCGATAAGGTGTATTTCAACAAGGAGTGGAGCTGGGGCTATCGTGAAAACGAGGAGTTGGATGGCTATGATCCTTACTCAAATTCTAAGTCATGCTCAGAGCTTGTTACCCATTCCTACAAGCGCTCATTCTTCACCGATAAGGACGGATTGCCAATTATCCCTATCTCTACTGCTCGTGCAGGCAACGTGATTGGTGGTGGCGACTTCGCCACAGACCGCATCATTCCTGATAGTATTCGTGCGGCTGCAAAACATGAGGATATTGTTGTTCGCAATCCTTATTCTACTCGTCCTTATCAGCATGTATTGGAGCCTCTCTATGCTTACCTTGTGATTGTTATGAAACAGTATGACGATAGCAAGTATGCTGACTACTACAATGTAGGTCCTGATGATGTCGATTGTTTCCAAACAGGAGCGCTCGTTGATCTCTTTGTCAGCAAGTGGGGCGAAGGTATGAAGTGGGTGAACAAGTACGATGGTGGTCCTCATGAAGCAAACTTCCTCAAACTTGACTGCTCAAAACTGAAGGCTACTTTCGGTTGGACTCCACGTTGGAACCTTGATGAGGCAATGGAGAAAATTGTTGAGTGGAGTAAAATCTGGCTTGCAGGTGGCGATGTACGTGCTTGTATGGATAAGCAGATTGCAGAATTCCTAAATGCGTAAATGAACATGAAGAACGTAATAGTGACAGGCGGCAATGGCTTTATCGGCAGTTCGCTCATCAAGAAGTTGGTGGCGAATGGCGTTAATGTGGTTGCTGTAGATATAACTTTTGCAGGCGACCGTTTGCCTGAGTTGGAGTTCATTACAAAGATTGAGTCTGGAGTAGACGTTTCACTTGCTAAGAAGATACCAGCTGGCGAGTATGATGCTTTCTATCATCTGGCTTGGAGAGGTGTGAATGGTGCCGATAAGGCAGATCCTACCGTTCAACTTGCAAATATTCAGATGGCAGTGGATTGTGTCAACATCAGCAAGCAACTCAATGTGAAAAAATATCTTTGTGCAGGTACCGTAGCAGAGAATGCAACCTTCAGCCTCTCTAATTTGGAGAAAACCTCTGGCGGTATGATGTATGGTGTGGCAAAGCATGCTTGCCGACTCATCCTTGAGGACTACTGCAAAAACATCGGACAGCAGTTTGTATGGATGCAGTTCTCGAATATCTATGGCGTAGGCAACAAGACCGGAAACCTTGTGAGCTATACTTTGGGTGAGTTGATGGCAGGTAAGGAAGCAACTTTTGGACCTGCTCTTCAGCCATATGACTTCATTTATGTGGATGATCTCATTGAGGCAGTATATCGTCTTAGTGCCAACGATACCAATAAGGCATTCTACTATATCGGTTCTGGTAGCCCTCGCATCCTAAAAGAATATCTCCTTCGCATTGGTGAACTTGCTGGTTGTGCAGACAAGGTAGGTGTGGGCATCCGTCCAGACGATGGCATCAAGTACTCGATGGAGATGTTTGACAATAGTGACCTTGTGGCAACTGTTGGCGAGTATGTCTCTACTGATTTTGATAATGGTATCAACAAGACCATTGATTGGTTGAAGACTCTTTAACCTTTTACCCTATTAAACTTTTACAAGAATGATTCAGAAATTTGAATTCAAGGAGCTTGAAATGAAGGGAGCCTACGAAATAACTCCCTTCTACGTTACCGACGAACGTGGTGGCTTTGTCAAGGATTATAATATTGATATGTTCAAGGCTAACGGCATTGAGCATGAGTTGAAGGAAGTATTCTACACTATCTCTAAGAAGTGTGTGATCCGCGCAATGCACTTTCAGTTTGTGAAGCAGCAGGCAAAGCTTGTCCGATGCATCAGCGGACATGTGTATGATGTAATCATCGATCTCCGACTAGACTCTCCTACCTTTGGTAAGTGGCAAAGTTTCGACCTTACCGGTGAGAATCAGAAGACTCTCTACATTCCTCAGTTCTTCGGTCATGGCTATCTCGTACTTGAGGACTCTGTAGTCAGCTACAAGTGTGGAGAAGTGTTTTATAGCGAGGGAGATGCTGGCATCATGTACAACGATCCTGATATGGCCATCGAATGGCCTTTCGAGAAGATCGGTGGCATCGATAACTTGATTATCTCTGAGAAGGACAAGAATCTGATGAGTTTGAAGGAGTATCTAGAAAAAGCGAAGTAAAACTTATGAGAACAATAACGCTCATTTATGATGGTACGTTCAATACCTATCGTTGGCTGAAAGCCATGATGTGGGCTCGCAATGAATTTCACGATTTAGGATATAAGATAAAATATGCCAGCATTTTTGACTATGTTCCTTACCCTAAATCTACAAAAGTTCCTTATGAGGGAATAAAGTTGAAGTGGGATACAATAGGGCGTTTTGATATAGTTTTTCTGGCTTTTCATCATTCTCAATCCATTATTGGCCAAAATTCTGAAAAAAGAATAGCTCTCGTAAAATCCTTAAAACAGAAATGCAAATTGTTGTGTTGGCTAGATACAGCAGATAGTACAGGAACATGTCTTTTTGATGTTCTACCTTATGTGGATTTGTATTTCAAAAAACAACTGCTGAAGGATACCAATCTTTATACAAATGAGTTTTATTGTGCCCGTCTCTATTCTGATTATTACCACCAAAAGTTGGGATTAACAGATGAATCTCTTGCTTCGATTCATTATCATACAGCTCTAAAAGAATATCTTCACAAATTGCGTGTTTCATGGAATGTTGCTTTTTATGACAGAATGGGTGGAAAGACTTGGATATATAAGCATCCTTTTAAGTTTGCAGACCCTAATGTTATTGAGAGTGATTCAGAACGGACTATTGATGTTCATTACGGAGGGTCAAACCCAAAAGTGTATGGCGATGTAGTTGGTTACCAACGTAAAAAAATGCTTGAATTGATAATGAATCTTAGGGACATCACACATCCTGATGTATATAAGAAAATATCAAGAGAAGAGTATTTGGAGGAACTTAAACACTCTAAGTCGATTGCATCTCCATTCGGATGGGGAGAGTGTTGTCTGAGAGATTTTGAAGCGTTTTACAATAGGGCAATTCTGTTGAAGCCTTCTATGGAGCATTGCGTTACCTATCCTGACTTATACAAACCATTTGAAACCTATATTCCGATAAATTGGGATTTTTCAGATTTCGAGAATATTATCAAAGAGGTTCAAATAGGTAAGTATGACTATGTTGCAATAAATGGTCAGCAAAATTATCAAAAATATCGCATTGGTATAAATGCAAGGAAGTTGTTTGCGGAGCATGTAGTAGACCAGCTTCAAATATCATAGTAATTTAAATATAGTGTATTTGTAAACAATGTCTCAATTTAACGTAAACGATATTAGTAGATACCGTACCCAACTAATGGGGATTGCCACGCTTTTAGTGATATTTGGTCATTCTGTTGGCAATGGTGTTGTGATGCCAAGGTGGATGGAGTCGCTCTGCGGGCTTGCCTCCGTAGGAGTGGATATTTTCCTTCTTGTGAGTGGCTTGGGCCTTTGGTATTCATTAAAAAGTATTGATAATGAAGCAAATTCGTGGGGGGGTAAAGTGCTGGTATATAAGAAGATATAGGCGTGTTTTGGTCCCGTATTTTATCATTGCAGGCATCGGAAATATTCTTGCTGTGATGAGAGGCAGAACTATTGCGGAAGCTGTACTTAATATATCCACAATCAGTTATTGGCTTGAACATAAAGGAGCTTGGTATATTGCAATGCTTATACCGTTGTATGCTATTACCCCGGTTCACGATGCGATATGTAAAAAGATAAAAAATCCGGTATATTACACGCTGGTTATTGTTATTATAATAGTGGGCATTTCGAGTTTGCACTTTGAATGCCCAAATGTGGGCCTAGCACAATTTATAGAAAATGTAAGACATGTGCTTGTTCATCTTCCTGCATTTTTCATTGGTTTTATGTTGGCTCCTATGGCTAAAGAGGAAAAGTGTATTTCGTTTTTGTGGATGATAGTTGTTCCACTATTTCTTGTTATTATGATGAAGTATTTGCATTTTGGGTATTGGCCTGGCTTTTTGGTATTTTCATTTGTCCCTTTACTTTGCAGATTGTTTTGCTACAGTGGAAAGACTTTTATGAATATACTTAGTTTTTTTGGTAAAATATCTTTAGAATCTTATTTGTTTAATGGAATCGTGGGTTCTTGGATTATTGTATACTTACCTTGGATTTATGAATCGCCAGTGAATAAAGGTTGCTATTTACACTATGCTTTGGTTATCATTGTTGGAACAGCGTTGGCTTATTGGGTGAATAGATTTTGTGAGAAGGCTTTGAAGAAAAATTAGATAGGGTAATTGTAATTATTGCTTAATTACTAAGAGTTATATCATTAATGGTGGAAGAATTATAACAAACACAGCTTCTGTTTACCAAAGTAATAAGTGGATAAGGGGAGTATGTTAAGAATTTCAGTAAGACTATTCTCGCAAGAGAAATGATGAACTGATATATGGTAGTGTAGGCATTGATACTGTTGCACCAAATAAAATATTTATTGGTAACAATGTTCCCATTACTGCTTTAACCCACTATCTTGATCCATCGCGTTTAGGAAGAATGTTTCGTATCGGTGAAGTTCATATTGAAGATGATGTGTTCATAGGTGTAAATGTTATCATTTGTAATTCTGTAACTATTGGCAAGGGAGCAATAATAGGTGCAGGAAGTATAGTGACAAAAGACATTCCGCCTTATCAGGTATGGGCTGGGAATCCTGCAAGGTACATTAAAGATCGTGAACATTAATAAAATAAATGATAATGAAGAAGGTCTCCATATTAGTTTCGACAATAGATTCTGGAGGGGCAGAGAAGCAGGCTGTATTGCTTGCGATTCAGCTTTCAAAACATACGGATGTGAATCTGATTGTGCTTAATGGCGGTCACACTGAATATAAAGGAAATGTGGATTTGTTAGCCGAGAGCTCAGTTAAGGTTCATCGACTGAACGGCAGCATGCTTTTAAAGACTATACGGATTAGAGAACTTTTGAAGGAATCTCATACTGATGTGCTTCTCAACTATCTGACAATGCCAGATTTTCTTGGTTCATTTCTAGGCAAGAGATTAAGAATTAGTGTATATAATGGTATACGTAACTCAAGGCTTCCAAAGAGTAAGATGTTGATGGAGAAATGGGCTCATAATCATTGGGCTACAGCGACCATTTACAACTGTTATTCTGGGGCTGATTATTTTGAGAAGTTAGGTTTTCGGAAAGACAAGAATATTGTCATTCCTAATTGCTTCCCGGATATTGCCGAACCAATTATAAGAGACAATCATTCTCAAAGGACAATCATTACAGTTGGTCGCTTCGATCCTCAAAAAGATTACGAAACTCTTATTAAAAGTATTTCATTGCTTGATAGGAAAGATTATCGTCTCTGTATTGTTGGCTATGGAGTGCTTGAAGCGCAGATTCGTGAATGGGTTGAACTGTATGGTATCAAGGATAGAACTGATATCCATATCAAACCGAATAATGTATCAGAACTTGAACGTAATGCCGACATATATATATCTACTAGTCTATTTGAGGGTACAAGCAATAGTATTATGGAAGCTTTGAATTGGAGTTTGCCAGTGGTTGCTACTAACGTTGGAGATAATGATCATTTAGTAATTGATGGTGTGAATGGTTACTTGCATCCAATTGGTGATGTTACGGGACTAACTACTTCTTTATGTAAGTTGCTTGATTCAGTAGAACTCAGGAATACAATGGGAGTGAGGAGCAATCAGAATCTTCGCGAGAACTATTCTATGGAGATTTTTGAGAAACGATATTTGGATTTGATAGAGGGAAAATAATAGATGAGAACAATATTCATAGGTGCACATGAGGAACCGAACGGAGTGAACTCATATACTTATAATTTGGCTCTTGAACTGAAGAAAAGAGGCTTTGAGTCGTTTGTGATGAGTTTTGGATCGTGCAATAAGGTAACTGATTACAAAGGGGTGAAAATTAAGCAGTATAGGACTTGGGGAAATACGATGACCAGCATTCCTGTTTTGTATCTAAAATCATTACCATATTTGATCAAGCATAGGAAGGAAATAGATATGGTAATGTATCAAACGGTTACATTCTCAGTAATTCCTTCACTGATTGTACGTTTGTTTGGTATGAAATCAAGTGCTATTATTCATAGCCTTGCGGAAGATAGCCCGAAACATGGAAAGATGATGAAGAAACTTCTTATGGCTTCAATGAGGTTGGCTTTGGCTTTCACTAAAAATGTGGTTACCGTTAGCTGTACTAAAGCAAAAGAGGTGTACAACAGGTATCACAAAAGTTGTAAGGTTCTTCCTTGTGGGGTATTCCTGCCTGTAGATAGAGAATTGAATACGGATATTCTTGAAAAGAATGGAATACAAGTTAGTAAATTCTTTCTGACTATTGGTCGCATTGATCCGATTAAAAACTATGAGGTTCTGATTGACGCATTTAAACAGCATAATCATGCAGATTATCAGTTGGTTATCGGTGGAGATGTTAACAGTGCTTACGGTCGTACCATTGTTGAACGTGCAGAGGGTTGTAAAAATATTATTTTTCCTGGTATTGTATATGGAGATGCTAAAATGGCATTGCTTAAGAATTGTATGGCGTATTGCCTTGTGTCTTCGTCAGAGGGCCTTCCGATAGCATTGTTGGAAGGAATGTCATATGGTAAAATTCCTGTCGTCACACGTATTCCATCAATTCAAGAGGTACTTGAAAAATATAAGATTGGGCTTTGGAGTACTGTGAATAATGTGGAGGAAGTTATCGCTAATATGATAGCGATTGAAAAGGATTTTAACACACTGAAAGTTCAAGGTAAAACTGCACGTCAAATCGTCGAAGATAATTATACATGGCCACAGATATGTGACCGATATCTGGAATTAGTTAAAGAGTTTTAGTTATGAACATCCTTATCACCGGAGTCCACGGTTTCGTCGGCTCTAATTTTGTGAAGGCACTCGCGCCTGAGAATACAATATATGGTCTGGACATTGTGGCGCCTGAGAAGGAAGGTATAGTAAAGACTTTTTTATGGAACGATCTGGGTAATATTGATTTCCCACAGATTGATGCTGTTATTCATCTTGCGGGTAAGGCCCATGATACTCGCAACAAGAGTGCGGCGGATGTGTATTTCAAAGTAAATACAGGGCTTACTCAACGTATTTTTGATTGGTATCTTTTCAATGAATCTGTAAAAAAATATTTATATTTTTCTCTACAGTAAAGAGTGCTTCCGACAAAGTGGAAGGAAAGTGCCTCACAGAAGAATGTGTTCCCACTCCCGTAGGTCCTTATGGAGAGAGTAAAATTAAAGCGGAAGATTATATAATCGGGCATTTCGCACCTGAAGCTCTCGAACGTCCTTATCACAATTTTGATGATGGCGACTCTATTATAAAAGGGAAGAAGGTGTACATTATACGCCCTTGTATGATTCACGGTCCTGGAAACAAAGGTAACCTCAATCTTCTTTATGGAGTAGTGAGCAAGGGAGATGATGTTTTTATAGGACTGAATGTGTGTATCTGTAGTTCGGTTACTATTGGCAAGGGAACCATTATTGGAGCAGGAAGTGTGGTTACTAAAGACATTTCCCCCTATCGGGTTTGGGCTGGTAATTCTACACGTTATATTAAAGACAGAGCAAAATGAAAATAGCAATTCTGATACCTACTATCAAACTAGGAGGCGCAGAGAAGTATTGGTTAATGAACGAAAGGCTTTCTACAATAAATGTGTGGCGAAAGGAGTTGATATGGATTTCAGCCATTGTAGCATAGGTTGTCCAGTGGAGTTTGAGCGAGAGCATGATATTGCAGGAAAAGTATTGAACTTGCCATTTTATTATAACATGACTGATCAGGAACTGAAAAAGGTGGTAAGTGTTGTTAATTCTATAAAATAAGAATTAGATAAATGAGCAAAATATTGTTGCTTGATGGCGAAGGGGTACAGGTGGTGTGCATGGCCCGGGAGTTGAGCAAACTCGGGCATGAGTTGACTGCTCTCTGTGCGCAAAAGGTGAGTAGCGGATATGCTACTAAGTACCTACATCACAAATACAAGTCGCCCAACGTGCGTCTGGAGACTGAGGCTTTCAGAGCGTATTTCTATAAGCATCTGAAGCCACATCAGTATGACTTGATTATTCCTATGGGTGATGAGTCGGCTTATTTTTTGAGTCGAGAGAAAGAAACGGTGGAACAACTGTATAAAATGCAGTGTGCTGTGGAGACGTATTCAACTTTTGAACTGGCTAACGATAAGCAGAAACTGATGGAGGTGTGCGAGAAGTATGATATTGTGCATCCGTATACGAGGGCACTGCCTGAGGTTAATGCTTCTTTCGATAATGCTCAAGATATAGTCCGCTTAGAATTTCGAGAGAGCTTGAAATCTGTGGCTGAATATGTGGAATTTCCAGCTATGATCAAACCGAACCTGTCGGCTGGTGCAAAGGGGATTACGAAAGTGGAAAATATGGAGGAACTGGAAGAACAATATCCTCCTATTGCTGAGGTTTTCGGGGCTTGTACGCTACAGCAGTATGTGGAGCAACCGGACTATTACTATAATGTGATGTTGTTCCGCAAACGAGATGGAGAGATTGCAGCTTCAACTGTCATAAAGATTATGCGCTACTTCCCGTTGAAAGGTGGAACAAGTTGCTATAGTGAGACGGTGGAGCATCCGTTCCTGTTAGAGCAATGTGAGCGTTGTTTGGATAAGTTGAACTGGCATGGGTTTGCGGACTTCGATGTGCTGGAGGATAAGCGAACTGGTGAACTAAAGATTATCGAGATTAATCCTCGTGTGCCTTCGAGTCTTCAGGCAAGCTTTGCTGCCGGTGTGAATTTCGCAAAGATTTTTGTGGATGAGTACTTAGGCAATGGCGCTGAGGTGTTTGACATGAGGAAGTACAAGACTGGGCAGCAGGTGCGTTGGTTTGGACTAGATGTGATGTGGTTTCTGATGAGCCCGCAGAGGTTCTCGTTCAGGCCAAGTTGGTTTAAGTTTTGGGGCAAGAACGTGAGTTATCACGATGGCACTTGGCGAGACCCGATGCCGATGATTGCTGGTAGTCTGCAAGGAGTAGTTAAGTATCTTGATCCGAATTTTAGAAAAGCAAAATTGAAAGGGTAATACATTATACTATAATGAAACGAATATTGATTACTGGTGCCAACAGTTTTGTGGGCACAAACATAGAGAAGTGGTTGATACGTGAGCCTGAGCAATTTCAGGTGGACACGGTTGACACGATGAATGAGGCTTGGAAGAAGGCAGATTTCACAAAGTATGACGTGGTGTTTCATGTGGCAGGCATTGCCCATGTGAATCCGAAGCTAGAGATGGCGCCCTTATATTATAAAGTGAACCGTGACCTCACTATTGAGATAGCGAATTGGGCGAAGGAGCATGGGGTGAAGCAGTTCATCTACATGAGTTCTAAGATTGTGTATCATGCCAGTAAGTCGTTGAAGGGTGACTGGGTGAGAAAGGACACCAAGCCTGATCCGAACGACTTTTATGGTGACTCGAAACTGCAAGCAGAGAAGGGATTGAAAGGGCTGCAGTGCAATACATTTAAGGTGGCAATAATCCGTCCGCCGATGATTTATGGTCCCGGCAATAAAGGCAATCTGCCAAGATTGGGATGGTTGGCACAGAAGACTCCTGTTTTCCCTGCTTGGCATAACAAACGTTCGATGCTGCACGTTGTAAATCTGGCAGAGTTTGTGAAGCAGATTACTGTAAGAGAAATGTCGGGTACGTTCTTCCCGCAGAATGCAGAATATGCTGACACGGTGGAGATAGTCCGTTTGTTTGCCAAGGAGCATGGGCATAAGGTATGGATTAGCCGACTGTTTAATCCGTTGGTATGGTTAGGAGCGAAGTTCTTACCTGCAATTCCCAAGATGTTTTCCGACTCTTATTATGTACAGGAAATGAGCAAGATGGACTTTGACTATCAGGTAATATCGTTTGAAGAGTCGCTGAAAGGATTGGAAATAAGAAAGACGATGCATTGACGGATTGATTTCACGAACTCATACTAATATCGTTAGGGAAAAGAGATGGCTTCTCTCGCAGAGTGACTGACGAGGATTGGGCCGCGCTTTATAGAGAAGTGCAATGACAATTACTTTATAAGCAGTCATTTTAGGCCGTATGGTTGGGATGCAAAATATGCTCTACCTTTGTTCTGAATCAAAGGTAAGCAGTCACTTTAGATCGTGTTCCACTTCTTTGTCGGGAGTCTGGAATCGGGCAGGCGTTTTACCCGTCTGTAATCGGTGTTTGTCAATATATGCAATCATAAACTCGATTTACAACAGTATCTGTGTGATATTTTCCGCCGGATAAAGAATACTGTGGAGGATGGTTTGTATATCTCCTTCCCCATAAATGGCAACCGCAAAACACTGTTGTGTGAGCAAATGCATGAATAATCTATTAAATCACTATAAGAACAAGTGCTTTGGTGCTGGTACGGGCCTAAAGCGACTACTTACAGTGCTTGCAGCTGAGTGCTTTAACTTATTAAATATAACAAAGATATATAAATTGAATGGAATAATGTTTTATAAAGTAATCAAGCGAATCTTTGATTTCATCTGTGCCTTGATAGGGATCATTGGTACATCACCTTTATGGATAGTTGGCATTATCGGAATCTTGATTTCCGATTGGGGACCGATATTCTATACAGCTCATCGTATAGGTAAGAATAACAAACCATTCAGAATGTATAAATTTCGCTCTATGCGAGTGGCGAAGGCTGCTACAGAGGCTTCTTTAAGACCTGACGAAGATCGTATATTTCCGTTCGGATATTTTATCCGCAAGGTGAAGATTGACGAGTTACCGCAGTTGCTGAATATTTTGAATGGCACTATGTCGATAATTGGGCCACGTCCGGTAGCACAAGACCAATTTGATATGTTTCGTTATGGAAAATGGAATGAGGCGGCAAAAGTACCGGTAGGGTTGAGTGGACCGGCAGCACTTTATGACTTTATCTATGGTGACCAAATTACAGATGAGAAAGAGTATATGGTAAAGGTATATCCTACACGTCGTGAACTGGAATATACGTATGTCCAAAAAGCTGGCATATTCTACGATTTAAAGATGATAGTATATACTGTCATTTGCATACTCTATGCTGTGTATGGTAAAGAATGCACTTGGATACTGAATGAGTTTGTCGAGGATGCAAAGAAGACAATGAACAAATGAACGAATATAGTACCGGTCAGATGAATTATGATCAATGGTGTTAGAGTTTAGTGTAAGCAGAGGAAAATAAAATAAAGACAAATGCAATGAAATATTTATTAGTAGTAGCACATCCCGATGACGAAGTCCTCGGGGCTGGTGCATCCATGTGGAAATGGTCACATGAAGGCAATACAATTGACGTGGCAATTATGTGTACGGAGGCGAAGGCCCGTGCATTCCGTCCTTCTGACAAAGAATTAGAGGGAGATACGGATGCTGCCGTGTCTTTCCTTGGAGTGAAGAAAAAGTATGAGGGAACGTTCCCGAATATCGAGATGAATACTGTACCACATCTGAAATTAGTGCAGTTCATAGAGGGTGCTATCAGAGAAAGCGAGCCTGATATTATTATCACTCATCATCCTGCAGACACAAACAATGACCATCTTCAGACATCAATGGCTTGCCAGGAGGCTATTCGCTTATTCCAGCGCCAGCCAAGTGTAAAGCCAGTGAAGGAATTTTGGTATATGGAAGTGCCTTCATGTAGTGAGTGGGCAATCAATGATGCCATGAATTTATTCCGTCCCAACTGCTATGTTGAAGTGGGTAAAGAAGGTGTGGAAGTCAAGTGCAAGGCATTGGCTATGTACCGTGGTGTCATGCGTCCATATCCTCATCCTCGCAGCAATGAATATATTTTGGGTTTGGCTGCAATGCGAGGCAGTCAGTGGGGATGCAGCTATGCAGAGGCGTTCCAAGTGGTGCTAAGACGCTATTAATATTCTGTATATAAAATATTTGAAAGGTTTATAAGCGTTTGCACCTACATCTTTGTTTCTAGAAGAGCGATGTGAATGTTCAATAATTGAATGTACAATATGGAAATAAATAAAGAATTCCTTGAAAACCTCTTGGTGAAGGCAAAAGAAAATCCACGTTTGCGTCAGAATTTCGACTTGCGCACTTCATCTGCCGACACCAGTCAACGCATGCTCAATGCTTTGCAACCACAAACAGAGGTGCCTATTCATCGACATGAAAAAACATCAGAAACTGTAATATGTCTTGTAGGTAAATTAGAAGAAATTATCTATGAAGAAGTGAATGAATACGTTCATGAGACAACTTCCTGTTGTAATGATGTGATAAGACAAAAAAGTTTTAAAGAAGTTTCACGTCAAATACTATCTCCTGTAGAAGGTAAATTCGGTATTCAAATACCTGCAGGGGTATGGCATACTATAAATATAATAGAACCTTCTGTCATATTTGAAGCAAAAGATGGGGCGTATATGGGAGATGGTCGATAAAAATGATTGATTTGCAATAAAGATAGAATAAAAAAACAATAGAAAGAAATATATGAAGAGAATGAAACAATTAGGCTATTGCGTATTAGCCGTTTTTATGTTAACAGCCTGCCAGTCTTATAAAAAAGTACCTTACTTGCAGGATGCGGAAGTGGTGCTGTATAGTACCCAAAATGAACAACTGTATGATGCAAAGATTATGCCGAAGGATTTGTTAACCATTGTGGTTTCGTGTACTAGTCCAGAATTGGCAGCGCCTTTCAATTTGACGGTAGCTACGCAGAATAATGCTGTTTTGAATTATACAACTACCCAACCGGTTCTGCAGCAATATCTGGTGGATAATGAAGGTAATATAAACTTTCCGGTATTGGGCGAACTTCATGTGGGCGGATTGACCAAGAAGGCGACTGAACAGATGATTGTGGAAAAACTGAAACCTTATATAACAGAGATGCCTATTGTAACGGTACGTATGGTGAATTATAAGATTTCCGTGATTGGTGAAGTTGCCCGTCCCGGTACATTCACGATTTCCAATGAGAAGGTGAATGTTTTGGAAGCTTTGGCCATGGCAGGAGACATGACTGTATATGGTTTGCGTGATGATGTTAAGCTGATACGGGAGAATGCTAATGGTAAACAGGAAATTATCCCTTTGGATCTGAATAAGGCGGAGACTATTCTTTCTCCTTATTACTATTTGCAGCAGAATGATATTATCTATGTGACTCCCAATAAGGCAAAAGCCCGAAATTCAGACGTGGGAAATAGTACAAGCTTATGGTTCTCTGCTACTTCGATCCTTGTTTCTATTGCCAGTTTGTTGTTTAATATCCTGAAATAAAAGAAAGAGTTATGAAAGAAGCAAATCAAAACAGTAAGGAACGTGAAATAGCTGAGGAACAGATCGATTTCCGGGCACTGCTTTTTAAATATATTATTCACTGGCCTTGGTTTGTAGGGGCGGTGTTGCTATGTTTGGTTGGTGCGTGGTTTTATCTGCATTGGGCTACGCCTATTTATAATATTTCAGCCACCGTGCTTATGAAAGATGAGAAGAAGGGTGGAGGTGCAGGACTCTCTTCGGAGTTGGAGGATATGGGATTAAGCGGTCTGATGACTTCCTCCAAAAATATTGATAATGAGTTGGAAGTTTTGCGTTCGAAAACGCTCGTTAAAGAGGTGGTTAATCAATTAAACCTATATATAACTTATGCAGATGAGGATGAATTTCCTGCTAAAGGTTTGTATAAGACGTCTCCGGTGCAGGTGAGTTTGACACCTCAGGAGGCTGAGAAACTAAGCTCTCCGATGGTAGTGGAAATGACCTTACAGCCTAAAGGTAGTATGGATGTGAACGTGACTGTAGGTGAGAAAGGATATCAGAAGCACTTTGAAAAATTGCCTGCTATCTTCCCGACTGATGAGGGTACGTTGGCTTTCTTTCAGGAAGTTGATTCGGTAGCTTTGCAGGATGGGACGAAAGTTCCTCGGATGGAGAAGAACGTACGTCATATAACTGCGACTATCAACAAACCAATGAGAGTGGCAAAAGGTTATTGTAACAGCCTGTCTATTGCTCCGACCTCTAAAACTACTTCTGTGGCTGTGATTTCGTTAAAAAATTCTAGTTTGCAACGTGGGCAGGATTTTATCAACCAATTACTGGAGATGTATAATCGCAATACGAATAATGATAAAAACGAAATTGCTCAGAAAACAGCAGAGTTTATTGATGAACGTATTGGCATTATCTCAAAAGAACTGGGAAGTACAGAAGCGGATTTAGAGTCTTTTAAGCGTGACGCAGGTATCACGGACTTGACGAGTGAAGCTCAGATAGCCTTAGCCGGTAATGCTGAATATGAAAAGAAGAGTGTGGAGAACCGTACTCAAATCAGTCTGGTGAATGACTTGCGTAAATACTTGAGAGGTAATGAATATGAAGTATTACCAAGTAATGTTGGTTTACAGGATGCTGCCTTGATTGGTGCGATTGAACGTTATAATGAAATGCTGGTGGAACGTAAACGTCTGCTACGTACATCAACAGAGAATAACCCGGCTATTGTGAATCTGGATACGAGTATCCGTGCGATGAAAGCCAATGTGCAGGCTACCCTTGAAGGAACTTTGCAGGGGTTGATGATAACCAAGTCAAATCTGGACCGTGAGGCAAGCCGCTACTCTCGTCGTATCAGTAACGCTCCGGGACAGGAACGTGCTTATGTAAGCATTGCCCGCCAGCAAGAAATTAAAGCAGGGTTATATCTGATGTTGTTGCAGAAACGTGAAGAGAATGCAATTGCGTTAGCTGCTACTGCAAATAATGCGAAGATTATTGATGAAGCGATAGCTGATGATACTCCGGTATCTCCCAAACGCTCTATGATTTATTTAATTGCATTGGTGTTGGGTGTTGGGATTCCTGTTGGCATCATTTACCTGATTGAACTGACGAAATTCAAGATAGAAGGTCGTGTCGACGTAGAAAAACTGACGAGTGTTCCTATTATAGGTGATATTCCATTGACTGACGAAAAGAATGATAAGAATGGTTCTATTGCTGTCTTCGAGAACAAGAATAATCTGATGAGTGAAACCTTCCGTAATATTCGTACCAATCTTCAGTTTATGCTCGATAATGATCAGAAGGTTATCCTTGTAACCTCAACCGTCAGTGGAGAAGGTAAATCGTTTGTTTCGGCAAACCTGGCTATCAGTCTTTCTCTTTTGGGAAAGAAGGTCGTGATTGTCGGACTCGATATTCGTAAGCCGGGACTGAATAAAGTATTCCATCTCTCCAATAAAGAAAAAGGCATTACTCAGTATCTTTCCAATCCTGAAACGGATCTAATAGAACTTGTTCAACCTTCTGATGTCAATAACAATCTGTTTATTCTTCCGGGTGGTGCTGTGCCTCCTAATCCAACGGAGTTGTTAGCTCGTAACGGGCTGGACAAGGCGATAGAAACCTTAAAGAAGCACTTCGACTATGTGATAATGGATACTGCCCCTATCGGTATGGTAACCGATACCTTATTGATAGGTCGTGTGGCTGACTTGTCAGTATACGTATGTCGTGCCGACTATACTCATAAAGCCGAATATACATTGATCAATGAGTTGTCTATTG
>ERZ838225.993-NODE-993-length-30086-cov-28.806167_pt1 | contig 30086 bp, 26 predicted proteins | sample MGYA00519684_ERZ838225 | MGnify/ENA primary metagenome ERZ838225 (study PRJEB31850, sample SAMEA3708829) | human gut metagenome | biome: human gut; feature: human-associated habitat; material: faeces | place: China | collected 2014 ... | reverse complement strand
TTTTTCAGCGTTCAGTAAGGCACGCCGCAATGGTTGCTTTACTGGGCGCTTTTTTGTTGAAACAGTCAAAATGTTCCGTGATGAAGATGACCGCATTATCATGGAATGTTCTCGCAAAGATTTTGAAAAATACCAGCAGGAGGACCGCCACAGCCGCTATCTCCAGGAACATGAGAAAAGTTGCTCTATATTCCCGGCTTCTCATGTGGGAGATCGTGACGGCACAGAGGAAGGTTATCAGGATACAGATTTGTTTGTGGATGAATCTGTTGATACTGCGGAACAAGCTATTCAGAATTTACTCCTTGAGGATTTACACCAAGCTCTATTGAAACTGAGTCCGGCAGAACGAGATTTTATATTGTCCTATTATGAAATGAAGATACCAAATGCAACTTGTTTAGCCCAACGATATGGTATTACTCGGCAAGCCGCAGATAAGCGATTGAAAAAAATCGAAGAAAAAATAAAAAAGTTGGTTGCGATTTTCTAAAAAAGTGGCAGTAGCAAGTGAGAGGGAAATCCTTTCACTTGCACCTTGACAACCTTATATACGAATCATTAAGTTTGATCCTCTTTGGGCGTAATAGCCGCTACACCAGCGGTATATTTTCTGAGAGCTGCCACTCACATAACAGGCCAACCCATTTTTGCTGTATAGATGAGTTTGCGGTTTATCAGAAATATATCAGGCTGGAATACATCGGATGGCATCCGGTCATGGCATAACAAGGAGGAAAGCTCTCTTACAGCCATAGTCCGAGCGTGATAACAACCGTCGCAGGCCATGGGTAAGACCAAACGAAGTGGAGGTGAAATTCCTGAGAAGCAGGCCAGCCATCTGCGGCTTAATGATTACCCAAGTCCCTGGGGTGTCGTGGACAAGTAAGGGATAAAACAGGCGCTAAATTGAAGGAGACTCTGTAATTTGCAGAGCCTCCTTCTTACATAATCAAATCTCAAAACATAGGAGGATGAACATGAAAGAAGATTGGATTTATAAGCGTGGGGATTTATATTATGCCAATTTGAATCCTTATTTTGGATCAGAGCAAGGCGGCACCCGTCCTGTCCTGGTTCTTCAAAACAATGTGGGGAATTTTTTCTGCCCCACTTTGATCGTAGCTCCGCTCACCAGTAAATGGATTAAGAAAAAGGAGCTGCCCACACACTATGCACTGGAGAGCGTTCCAGAGCTTGGACTGAAATCTGTTGTTCTGCTGGAGCAAATTAAAACGATTGATAAAAGGCGTGTTTTATCGTACATTGGGCGCGTATCTCGCGAAGAAATGAGAGCGATTGATGATGCTCTGCAAGTTAGTTTAGATATTCATATTCCGGAGGAAATGGAGGCTCCGTAAGGCCACTTACCGGATAAAGGAGGCGTTTTTATGTTTGAAGCAAGAATTGCGGAATTGAACCGCTTTAATGAACAAAATCCTGTCAGCTATGACAAAAGAACCTATACGGTCGATGAGATTCAGGACATTCTGGGTATCAGTCGTCCCACAGCATATAATCTGGTAAAACAGGGTGTATTCCACAGCGTCAGAGTCGGCGGTCATATCCGCATTTCCAAAAAGAGCTTTGATGACTGGCTGGATCACGCAGATGAATGATTTGTCAAGGATGCCGATCTCCAAATCGACATCCTTAACTTTTTTTGTGTTTTCTCTTACAATGAGGCCATAGCAAGAAAAACTTTATAGAGGAGGCAAAAGCCATGCAAAAACAAAGAGTAAAGACCAGTATGTCTGTACCAGAGATGGGCAAAATGCTTGGGCTTGGTAAAGTAGAATCCTACTGGTTGGTTAAAAAGAACTATTTCAAAACAATTCAAGTGGCCGGACGAATGAGAGTTATGCTGGATAGCTTTGAAGATTGGTATGCCGGCCAGTTCCACTATAAAAAAGTGGATGGTACACCGCCCGGAGAGAAATGGAGGCATACTACGATGTCAGTTCCGGAAATGGCGGATCTTTTGGGGCTGAAATCTGGCACAGCTTATGACCTTGTTAAAAGGGGCTATTTTGAGACGACCTTGATTGATCGAAGAATTCGTATCATTACCAGCAGTTTTGAAGCCTGGTATCAAAAGCAAACTCATTATGTGAAAATCTCAGAAAGGAGCAATGAAAATGGCATCTATCGTGAAGCGTAAAAGCAAATATTCTGTGGTGTATGATTACACAGATGAAAACGGAAAACGCAGACAGCGTTGGGAAACCTTCAGCACAAATGCAGAAGCAAAAAAACGAAAAAAGCAAATTGAGTATGAGCAGGACTCTGGAACCTTCTTTATTCCTACGGCAAAGACCCTGAACGATCTGCTCGATGAATATATGTCCATCTATGGTGTAAATACCTGGGCAATGTCAACATATGAAAGCCGCCGTGGTCTGGCGAGAAACTACATAACTCCTATTATCGGAGATATGTTACTATCCGACATCACTCCAAGGATGATGGATAAGTATTACCGCGATCTGCTCTCTGTGAAAACGGTAAGCGTCAACAACCGCAAACCCACAAGCGAATATCTGACCCCGCATACAGTAAGAGAAATTCACAAGCTACTTCGCAGTGCCTTTAATCAGGCGGTGCGTTGGGAACTAATCAGCCGTAACCCTGTCCTGAATGCGACACTTCCCAAAGAAGAACATAAAGAACGGGATATATGGACTGCCGAAACGCTGAGCAAGGCGATGGAAGTCTGTGATGATCCTATCCTCTCCCTTGCCTTAAATCTGGCGTTCTCCTGCTCTTTACGCATTGGCGAAATGCTGGGCCTTACCTGGGACTGCATTGATATTGCACCACAGAGCATAGAAAATGGTTCAGCTTATATATTCGTCAACAAAGAGCTGCAACGGGTTACACGAGGTGCATTGGACGATTTGAGCGACAAAGGTGTTATTAAGAAGTTTCCACCTTGCATAGCCAGTACCCATACTGCTCTGGTCCTGAAAGAGCCTAAAACCAAAACCAGTATTCGCCGCGTGTACCTGCCGAAAACAGTTGCCTATATGCTGGTAGAGAGAAAAAAAGAAATCGACGAGCTGATGGAGCTGTTTGGAGACGAATACATCGACAATAACCTGGTCTTTTGCTCCAGCAATGGCCGTCCGATGGAAAGCCAGGTGATTAACCGTGCTTTCAATAAACTTATCAAAGAAAACGGACTGCCTCATGTTGTATTCCATTCTCTCCGCCACTCCAGCATCACCTACAAGCTGAAACTCAATGGCGGCGATATGAAATCCGTCCAGGGCGACTCTGGTCATGCTCAGGTAAAAATGGTTGCAGATGTCTATTCTCACATCATCGACGAGGATCGCTGCATAAACGCTCAGCGATTGGAGGAAGCATTTTACTCATCCAAGACTCCTGATCCTGTTGAAGATACAGAGCCTAAAACTGCGGATACTGCCGTCACTGAAAGTGATGAAAGTGATGCAGCGAAGATACTGGAACTGCTTAAAAATCCCGAAACTGCCGCACTGCTCAAGCAGCTGGCAAAAGCTTTATAAAGTCCCTCCCTTAGAAGAACGCCTCTCACTTTGTGAGAGGTTTTCTTCGTTTGAACCACTTTGCACAGTGACCAAACACTTTTTTTGTTAGCAAGGTTCTGAAAGCATTTTTGAGCGATGTTAGCAAATTCGCGATTTTGTTTGCAACTTCCTCTAATTTCTGCTAACAAATGTTTGCAAGTTCCTTTGGTAAAAATCGAACCTCTGACTTACCGCCTTTCTTAGCAAAAGGCCAAATCTCGTTAGCAAATGTTAGCAAACCAAGGTTTTTTGCAAAAAAGCCACAAAAGCCGCAGAAATAAGAAAAGCCGAAAACCCTGATAAATCAAAGGTTTTCGGCGTGTTTGCTGGCGTCCCTGGCGGGATTCGAACCCACGGCCTTTCGCTTAGGAGGCGAACGCTCTATCCTGCTGAGCTACAGAGACTTATATTAAATTGAGACTGGCAACGATCACTTTTCCCCGTAAGGCAGCTGGTAGAGCACAACCTTAGGAGGCGCTTGTTATATCCATTTAACTATGGGAACAAATTCCGTATTTTCGGGCTTTTCAGCCTTTCGGTCACGGTAACCAACTTTATGAACTCATCCACTTTCGTCTGGCGAATCCACAGAAACACGCAACTTAAAAAAGCTACGCTATATATCTTAACAAACAACACCCTGAAAGTCAAGACATCAAAGCTTCACTTTACACGAAAAGCTGTACTGAAAAGCTAAAAGCCATCGCGCACAGTCCGTAATCTGAGATTCTGTGCCCTGATGGCTTTTATTTTATAACCTATTTTATTCCCTGTTTTCTTATAATGTCTTCCAGCTTCAGAGTCCCTTGCATCCAGATCTGTCCTTTAAAACGACGGCCCGGCTGTGGTTCACCTAAGAGGTCCTTACTGTTGATGCAGACCACAAACTCCAGATCGTGGCTCTCAATCTTCATACGATAAATTTCCTCTTTTGTGTAAATATTTCGGATTTTTTCAACTTCTTCAATTTCTCCGATGACAGAATACTGGTCACATTCCACTCCGCAAGGCATGAAACAGGAGTCTATAATAGAGTAGAGATCCTCCTTCATGGCTCTTCTGGAAATCTGGGAGTAAAGATCGATATCCTCGATGGTCAAACTCTCCATGGCGTCCTCATCCCCATTTTTTGCGGCCTCAATCAGACTGTTGCGGTTTTTCGCAGCAACCTTTGCCTTTTGGATCTGTTTCTGGCTCTTCTTGATCGGAAGAAGGATCTTTCCACCGACGGACATCCCGGAAAAGCAGACGGAACTAATCTTGGAGTGATGTTCTTTATCCAACATTCTTTCCCTAAATTCCAGAAAATTCTGGATGTAGAAGATCAATGTGATACCGACCTTATTCTCATCCACCATGCCGGAGTAAGTCTCTTTCTCCGTATGTCTCTGAACGGAACACTCTTCCGTGGATCCGATTATATGGCTCTCCTGATACGGGAAGTAAAACTCCCGCTCGAAATTCCCCTCTTCGTTCAGTTCTCCGATGATTGAAATTCCAAGGCCCGGAGCAACTTCTGTACGCATTTCGCAGACATTGCTCTCCTCGTCGACCTGAACACATCGTGTCATTGACGGCTGCCGTTCCAGCAAATCCAGCAGTTTTTCAATATCTTTTTTCTTTGTATACATGCTGAAACCAGCTGCACGTAAAAATTTATGCATATGGATCAATAATCTCCTTTATTATCCTCACCGTCGGGATCATATGACAGAGCATCAAAATTCCCGATGGTATCTGTCTCAATCTCAACTTCTTCTACATCGTATGCGTCAGCATACTTTTTTACACGTTCTTCCTCATTCTCACGGCGCTCTGCCTGACGTTTTCTCAATTCCTTCATGCGCTCGCTCTTTTTGCGCTCACTGCTCGGAACCTCGATATCCTGCTCTCCCGAGCCGCTTTTTAACTCTTTCTTCTTGCTGTTTGCGGCCTTTTCCTTCATTGCGAGGCGCTCATCCATCGTCGGACGTTTTACGTATCCCAGCGCCTGCTCCAGCGCTTCCTGCTCTTCACCGCCAAGGAGAACCTCTGTCGCACCTTCCTCTACCTCTTTTAAGTAGATATAACAGCCCTCACGGCTGTGTACAACGTCCAGTATGAAACCACTGTTCTTGTTGTCTAACATTGCGATAACAAAGCTTAGATTGCCGCCCATGCCCTTGAATGCATTGTACTTAACATATCCAAATTTCTGGAATGAGGACTTGATCTGCCTGGAAAGCTGTTTCATTGCATCCTTGCTGGAGCGATCTTTTTCCTGCAGCTCCTCCATCTCATCCATGATATCCATGATCGTATCTTCCAGTGTCTCTGCGTCTTTTCCTCGCATGAAGATATCATATCTTCGGTACAGTTTATTGAGCTTTACAATACAAATGATCACCACGATCAATAACACCAATGACAGGATTGAAAATCCGACGATCAGTACCATTGGATCGATGGGGATACTGTATAACATACTGTTTTCCATTTTCTGTTTTCTGTCCTTCCGTTTGTGTCTGTGCTTTTCGTTTGATTTATTACACTCTTAAAGACTCCATAAGTTCGATCAGACGTTCTAACTCTTCCTGGGAATAGTACTCGATCTCGATCCTACCCTTATTTTTATCCTTCTGGTTGATAACGACCTTCGTACCCATGATAGACTTTAATTTGTCTTCCACCTGCCGGTAGATGAGATCGATATCCGGTCCCTTTTCCGGTTTCTTTTCTTTCGGCGGACGGTTCATCATCTTGACAAGTTTTTCCACGTCACGTACGCTTAATTTTTCCTCGATGATTTTTGCAGCTACCTGATACTGGCGTTCACCTTCTTCAAGTCCCAGGAGTGCTCTCGCGTGCCCGCTGGAAATCTTTCCCTCTGCCAGCATATCCTGCACACGAATATCAAGTTTCAGAAGGCGCATGCTGTTTGTGATCGTCGCACGATTCTTGGATACACGATTTGCAATCTCCTCCTGCGTGAGATGAAACTCCTGAATCAGTTGCTGGAATGCCTGTGCTTCTTCGATCGGATTTAAATCAGCACGCTGTACATTCTCAATCAACGCGATCTCCATAGTCTGCTGCTTATCATACTCACGGATCAATACAGGAACATCTGTGACTCCGGCAAGTTTTGCCGCGCGCCAACGACGCTCACCGGCTATGATCTCATAATGATTTCCCTTTTTTTGGACAATCAGTGGCTGTAAGATTCCATATTGTTTGATAGAATCCGCCAGCTCCTGAAGGCTTTCCTCATCAAAATTTTTTCTCGGCTGCTCGCTGTTCGGTTCGATCAGGTTAAGCTTCAATGTCTGCTCTATCGGCTTTTCCACGATCTTTTCGACCGGTTTTTCTACGATTTTCTCGACAATTTTCTCGACCGGCTTCTCGACGATCTTCTCAACAATTTTTTCCACCGGTTTCTCGACGATCTTTTCGACTACGATCGTTTCAGCATTCGTGCCCGTCTTTGCTGGTTGACTGCTGTCCGTCTTTTTCCCCGTTCCATCTTTTTCCGTATTTTTCGTGGTGCCCTGATTTACCATCAGGTGGTCTTTTCTCTCACTTCTGCTCACTTTTTCTGCAGCGTTCTCTTTCGTAGTTGTGACTTCTTCCCCGAAGAACGCGCCTAAACCTTTACCTAATCCACGCTTCGCCATTATATTTCTTCTCCTCTGCTGATGACTTCCGCTGCTAAAAGTCTGTAGCTCTCCGCTCCTGATGATCGGCTGTCATAAAGATTGATCGGCATGCCGTAGCTCGGTGCCTCAGCCAGTCTGACATTTCGCGGAATAATTGTCTTATAAATATTTTCATTCAAGTGTTCTTTTACGTTCTCTACAACTTCCAGAGACAGATTTGTTCTGGAATCATACATTGTAAAAACAACGCCCTCTACTTCCAAAGATGGATTCAGCTTTTTCTGAACAAGATTTACCGTTTTTAATACCTGACTTAATCCCTCCAAGGCATAGTATTCACACTGGATCGGGACAAGAACTGTATTGGCCGCAGTCAGTGCGTTAATCGTAAGAAGGTTCAGGGACGGAGGACAGTCAATGATAATAAAATCATACTTTCCGTCTAACAGTTCCATATTTTTCTTGAGAATACTCTCCTTTTCTTCCATATCAAGAAGCTCAATCTCTGCTCCGGCAAGGTCCACATCCGACGGCATCACGTCCAGACGTTCCTGCACACTTGGATTGATACACTCATCCACGGTGCATTCTCCCATCAGCAGTTCGTATACAGTATTGTCAATATTTCCTTTTTCCAATCCAAGTCCACTTGTTGTATTTCCCTGCGGATCAAAGTCCACAGTCAACACCCTCTGCCCTGCTTCAGCCAGACAGGCGGATAAATTGATTGCAGTCGTCGTCTTTCCGACACCACCCTTTTGATTTGTAATTGCAATAATACGTCCCATACCTCTATCCTTTCTGCAGGTCAGCTCTACTTTTATTATCCTGTAATTATTTCGCATATCAGTCTGGTTTAGCTCATTTTAACCATATTTACTGATTTTCCCTATCATTTGAATCTTGATAATCTTTCCATCCGATCATTAGCGAAACTTAGTATAACACAATTTTTCTTATTTTCCTATTGCTTTACCTTATAAAATTAAAAATGTTTCACGTGAAACATTTTTGTAAATCCTACAAGCTTCATTTTATGTTTCACGTGAAACATTTATCTTCAGAAACATTTCATATTTTCGCCTGTTGTATCTCATTACCAATTATATTATAATATAATAAGGAGTTATCAAATAGGAATATAGTCATGAAACCACTATTCTCCTCTCTCAATCCCTTGAAACTGTATTTCTATAACATCATCATCTAAACCCGAGGTGAACTATGAAAGCAAAAAATAAAATCATCACTGCTATTCTCCTCTCAGCCGGTGCAGCAGTCGGAACAGCATTGATTAACAAATATATCAAGATGTCTGCCATTTCAAGAAATCTTCTTGCTCAGCCGGAACCGCGCTGCTATCGTTGGAGACTTGGCAATATCTACTATACAAAAACCGGCACTGGTAAACCACTTCTTCTCGTACATGACCTGACTCACGCGTCCAGCAGCTGTGAGTGGGATTCTCTGATTCCACTTTTAAAAGAGCACTATACTGTCTACACCATAGATCTTTTAGGTTGCGGACGTTCAGAGAAGCCAAATTTAACTTACACAAATTTTCTCTATGTGCAGTTGTTAAACGATTTTGTAAAATCCGAGATTGGACGCCGCACAAACATTCTTGCTACCGGTGCGTCCGCTCCTATCGTGACAATGGCTTGCGGATACAATCCGGATCTTTTCGAGCAGATGATGTTTATCAATCCGGATTCCCTGCTCTCCTGCAGCCATATTCCGGGGAAATCCGCAAGGTATTATAAGTTTATCCTTGATCTTCCGATCATTGGTACACTGCTCTACAACTTTGCGTCCGCAAGAAGTATTATCTCCAGAACCTTCTCTGAAAGCTACTTCTATAATCCTTATGATGTTAACCCGCATTACATCGACAAATATCACGAGTCCGCCCACCTTGGTGACTCCCCGAAATCCGTCTACGCCAGTGTCCAGTGTAATTATACAAAATGTAATATTACAAAGACTCTGGAAAAAATTGACAACAGTATCTACATCCTCGGCGGCGAAGCTGAGCAGGATATCGATCTGATCATAAAAGAATATACAAAATGTAACCCGGCCATTGAGTCCAGTACAATTCCAAACACCAAACATCTTCCTCAAATTGAGAAACCTGAAGAAGTCAGTTCCACGATCCAGATGTTCTTCAACTAACGCTTCAAATCAGATCTGTTAAAATGTTTCACGTGAAACATTTCTTCGATGTTTGCAAAAAGATGCCACTACTTTCTAAACAATAGCGGCATCTTTTTTGATTTTTTAGTACCTGTTCTGTAGATCTGCGCACTTGCCGCGCGGACCGTAAACTAAGAAAGTATAGACCTGAAAACACAAGAATCCATCCACGGAGCTGCTCTGGAATGGAATTTGCGCTTAACTGTGAGGGGACTGAACAGTTACAAGTAACTTTTATCAAGAGTTAATTTTCAGAAATTCTTCTTAACTTCAAAAGATGTTGGCGTCTTCTCGACCGAGATATAGAACATCGATCAATATTTTATCTTCAGGTCTATCATTTACGACGGCCGGTACATCAAGTACATTATGCGGCACTCCTGCTGTGCATGATAAATCTTTATTCATTACGATGATTCAGTGCATCAATTGCACATATCTCCCGAATAGTCATAAATCTTCCATCAGCTCTGATTTATTTACGTGTTACAGGACTCTTGTTAATTTTAGTTTAAAGTTTTCAGTCACATTCTGTCTTGGATAAAAAAGTTTGTCGGAAGCCTGCTTATTATAAAGTGCTTTTTTCGTCCAAATCAGCATATAGTGAATCATCATGCTTCTTGTTTTTACAAATATGAAAACCAAAAGATGTCATGACTTAATTGTAACAATTTTGGGAATTCTTCAGTTCAGATGTTTCACGTGAAACATTCCCTGACTTTTCTGCTCCCCCTTCGAATGTGTAAAAAAAGAACCTCACGATCCATACTCACAAGATCCTGAAGTTCTTTCCTTTTCTTACTATTCTGTTTTTCTTACTTTAACGGTTCCTTCCCCGGAAGTCCCGCTTTTCTTGGATACTGTTTTGCTGTAGCCGCCAGCTTTTTCACCGGGACAAATGTGCGTTCTACGTCTGTCTCCGGAAGGAATTTTACAATAATATCCTGCATCTCTCCGCCGAGTTTCTTTACTGCTGATCTCGCCTGCGCGATTTCCTCATCGGCTTTTCCGGATTTATACGGAATAAAATACCCGCCTTTTTTTACGAACGGAATACAATACTCAGAAAGTGTGGACATATTGGCCACTGCCCGTGATACACAGAGATCATACTGCTCACGATATTTAGGATCACGGCCGTAATCCTCAGCGCGTCCATGGACAGCATTGATATCTGTGAGTCCCAGTGTCTCGATCACCTCGTTTAAAAATCCCACTCTCTTATTTAAAGAATCAAGAAGTGTGATCTTTAGCCCCGGAAATGCGATTTTTAACGGGATTCCCGGAAATCCAGCCCCGGTTCCTACATCGATGCATTTGTATTTTGCAGAGATATCGAGTTTTAATCCAAGTTCCGGTGCAGCCAGGACTAATAGCAGGCTGTCTACAAAGTGCTTCGTGATCACATCAGAAAGCTCCGTAATTGCAGTCAGGTTCATCACCTTATTTTTCTCGATCAGCATTTCATAATATTTAAAAAACTGCTCTTTCTGCTGCTTTGAAAGTTCGATTCCAAGATTCGCGCAGCCCTGATCCAATAATTTTACAAATTCATCTGTCATCGAATTATTTCCTTCCCATCTGCTCCAAATGTACCATCAGAACAGAGATATCTGCCGGTGAAACACCGGAAATTCTGGATGCCTGACCAATATTCTCCGGCTTATAGAGGTTCAGCTTCTGGACTGCCTCTCTCCTCAGGCTTCCGACGGTTGTATAGTCAAGATCCGCCGGGATTTTTCTTCCCTCAAGTTTCTTGAACTGAGCCACCTGCTGCTTCTGTCTGCGGATATACCCGTCATATTTCAGATTTATGTCAACCTGTTCCCGCACATCGGCCGGAAGCTCCGGTCTTTTTTCGTCCAGTTCCGCAAGCATCTCATAATTTAATTCAGGTCTCTTGATAAGCTCTGCCAGCGTACTTCCGGATTTTAATGACGTGCTTCCATGTTTCTCCAGAAATTCCTGCACCTTCTCATTTGCACCGACCGTCGCTTTTTCAAGGCGTTTGATTTCTTCCTCGATCGCTTTTTCTTTCCAGAGCACATACTCATACTGCTCTTTCGATACAAGCCCGATCTCATGTCCGATTCCCCGAAGTCTGAGATCTGCGTTATCCTGTCGTAAAAGCAGGCGATATTCCGCTCGTGATGTCATCATACGGTACGGCTCATGGTTTTCTTTTGTCACAAGGTCATCGATGAGAACGCCGATATAAGCCTGAGAACGGTCAAGAACTATTGCACTCTTCTCCTGTAGCTTTCTTGCCGCATTCACGCCCGCCATAAATCCCTGAACAGCCGCTTCCTCATATCCGGAGCTTCCGTTAAACTGACCTCCGGAAAACAGTCCATCGATATTTTTAAACTCCAGAGACGCTTTTAACTGTCTTGGATTGATACAATCGTATTCAATTGCATATGCATTTCGAACAATTTTGACATTTTCCAGTCCCGGAACTGTCCGATACATTGCATACTGAACATCCTCTGGCAGGGAACTGGACATACCACCGAGATACATCTCATTCGTATAAAGTCCCTCCGGCTCCACAAATACCTGATGTCTTCCCTTATCTGGGAATTTCACGACCTTGTCCTCGATGGATGGGCAATACCTCGGACCTGTTCCCTCGATAGCACCGGAAAATAGTGGGGAACGATCCAGATTATTCCTGATGATCTCATGGGTCTTCTCATTCGTGTAAGTCAGCCAGCAGGAGATCTGTTCCTTCTGTACCGACTCCGGATCCGTTGAAAAGGAGAACGGAACAACTCTTTTATCTCCAAACTGCTCTTCCATCTTGGAAAAATCGATGCTTCTCTTATCTGCTCTCGCCGGTGTACCTGTCTTAAAGCGGTACATCTCGATTCCGTTTGCCTTTAAGGAATCCGTGAGATGGTTCGCCGCCTGCAGACCATTCGGTCCCGTCGGGTTGCTCACATCGCCGTAAATACATCTTGCACGGAGATAAACACCTGTAGCAAGAACCACCGCACGGCACCTATAGACCGCGCCGGAGTAGGTTTTTACACCCACGATCCGCTTTTTCACCGGATAACTGCTCTCCTGCTGCCCCTCATGCTCCTTCTTAAAGGTTCCGCACTCGCCCGGGATTTCCTCCGTGAGGATCTCAGCAACCTCCGCCTGTCGGATCGTCAGATGATCCGTGTTCTCCAGGACGCGGCGCATGGATCTCGTGTACTCCTGCTTGTCCGCCTGAGCACGCAGGGAGTGGACCGCCGGTCCCTTGGATTCATTCAACATCTTCGACTGGATAAACGTTTTATCAATATTTTTGCCCATCTCACCGCCGAGGGCATCCAGCTCACGGACAAGATGTCCCTTGGAACTTCCTCCGACGTTCGGGTTGCATGGCATCAGGGCAATGCTGTCCACGCTGACCGTAAACATGATCGTCTCAAACCCAAGTCTCGCTGCCGCAAGCGCCGCCTCGCATCCCGCATGGCCCGCGCCGACAACTACAATATCATATGTCTCCTCTACTACCGGCATTTTATTTCCTCTTTTCTTGTCAATTCCCTACTGTCTCTTCTATACTCCCAGCGGAATCTCCCATAAAAAACGTTCCGATCCGCCAATTTCTTTCCACCATAATCTTACTTACCCATACAGAACTTGCTGAAGATCTCATTCACCAGGTCATCCTCCACAGACTCCCCGACAATAAGACCTAACTTCTCATAGGCATCCATCAGATCGATCGAATAAAAATCCTCCGGCATGCCGTTCTCTATACTGTTCTCCACCATGGACATGCTCTCGAAAGCGTCCTTTAAAGCCTTCACATGGCGCACATTCGTGATCATAACCTGGTCGTTGAAGTCGATCTCACCTTCATAGAATAAGGACTTTATCTCCTCTTCCAGGAGGTCGATTCCCGTCTCCTCCTTCGCGGAGATTCCGATCACCTTATGCCCGGACCGCTTCTCCACCTCATCCGCGGATACTACCGGCTCCAGGTCGCTCTTATTTAAGAGCACCACCGACTTCCGTTCCTTAATAAAGTCCATGATCTGATAGTCGTTCTCATCCAGCTCCCTCGATCCATCTACAACGTAGATGATGAGATCCGCCTTCTTCGCCTCTTCCATAGCCCGGGAGACGCCGATCTTCTCCACCACGTCCTCCGTATCCCGGATTCCTGCAGTGTCCACAACATTCAGGCTGATTCCCTGAAGATAGATATGTTCCTCAAGGATATCTCTCGTCGTTCCCGCCACATCCGTAACAATGGCGCGATCCTCGCCAACTAAAACATTCATCAGGGACGATTTTCCGGCATTCGGCTTTCCTAAAATAACAGTCTTTACGCCCTCAGAAACCACCCGTCCATTGGAGGAAGAACGGATCAGCTTCTCAAGCTTCTTCTTCACAGAAAGAACAACCTTAAGCAATTTCTCCCCGTATCCGTCCAAGGAAATATGCTCCGGATCGTCAAGCGCCGACTCGATAAAGGCAATCTCATAGATAATCTGTTCCCGGATCTCATGGATCTCCTTCGATACACTCCCCCGAAGCTGGCTCACAGAGGACTGCAGCGCATATTCATTTTTCGCGTTGATCACGTCGATGACCGCCTCCGCCTGGGAGAGGTCGATCCTGCCGTTTAAGAACGCCCGTTTCGTAAATTCACCCGGCTCTGCCAGTCTCGCCCCGGCCTTTAAGACTGTCTCCAGGATCCGTCTCGTGACCAGCATTCCGCCGTGACAATCGATCTCCACGGTATCTTCCGCTGTGTAGCTCCGTGGTCCTCGCATAAGCATCAAAAGGACCTCATCCACAGCCTCATCCCCGTCATAAACGTATCCGTAATGGATCGTATGGCTCTCCGCCTCAGAAAGCTTTTTCTTTCCAGGTTCCCGAAAGACCTTTTCCGCGACTTCAACCGCGTTCTCACCGCTGATCCTCACGATTCCGATTCCTGAATTTCCCATCGCCGTGGCGATCGCTGCAATCGTATCTGTATATTCCATAATCTCCATCCTGTCACTCACGCCTGCTGACTTAAAACATCAAGCTGAATGATCTTCTATTTTCTGGTTCCGCAAGTCCTGTAAACTCACGGAAATTCACACAATTAATCACCCTATCATAGCACAAAGGGGCTGCCATAGGCAACCCCCTCTATCACGATATCTGCAACTATTCAGCACCTTCCTGGTTACCTTTGTTTCCAGACAAAATCAGCCATGCGTTCCCGCACAGTGCGGCGCATGGCTGATCTGTGAATTATTATTCCTGACTGCTGCTGCGATAGCTATTCTCAGAACCAGCGGTTCTTTCGCGTCTCTCGTATCTCGGTCTTCTCTCTCTGCGCTCTTCCTTCTTTAACGCGATCACAACATGGCGGAACGGCTCCTCACCTTCGCTCTTTGTGAATACGTATTTATCGTTCTGGAGTGCGGAGTGGATGATCCGTCTCTCATACGGATTCATCGGCTCTAAGGAAACCGGACGTCTTGTCCGCTTTACCTTGTAAGCGATATTCTTTGCGAGAGTCTCCAGTGTTTCTTTTCTTCTCTCTCTGTAATTTTCGGTATCCAGCTTGACTCTTAAGTAGTCCTCAGATTCCTTATTTACAACAAGGCTTACAAGATACTGAAGGGAATCGAGTGTCTGTCCTCTCTTGCCGATGAGAAGTCCCATCTCCTCGCCGGTCAGGTTGACATCCATCTCCTTTTCCTCTTCATTCATTTTCACTTCCACGTCAACAGCAAGGCCCATTGCATCGAAAACGGAATTCAGGAAATCTACGGCCTTATCGTCAACGGTCTCGATCTTCTTCGCGCGGATCACTGCCGGCTTGGAACCAAAAAGTCCGCCGAGAACTCCGGCACTTCCCTTTTCAACGACCTCATACTGAATCCGATCACTGCTCACACCGAGCTGCAGGGATGCCTGTGTGATTGCATCTTCCACAGTTTTCGCAGTCACTGTAATCATTTCCATAACAGAACCCCCTTATTATTTTCGCTTGTCATGTGCCTCATTGTACTTCTGGACCATCGCTGCCTTGGAAGCGAGACTTCCCGGTTTCGCGTTGGTGTTGTAGTACTTGCTGGACTCCTCGATCTGTTTCGCGATCTTTTCCTTCTTAACTTCCTCAGCAGCTTTTTCCTTCTCCTCCTCAGCCTTGATCGCCTTTAAGGATGCGGTAGCGTTCTGAGTTACCTTAGCCGGCGGAAGTCCCTGTTTTGCACGTTTCTTATTTACCTTTTCCAGGTTCTTTGCGATCATATCGTCGATGTTTACCTTATCCATGTACGCGTTAACGATGAGCTGCTGGATAATTGTAACAACGCTGGTCGCGATCCAGTAGATGCCAAGACCTGCCGGCATCGTGATACAGATGAACGCGGAGAATAACGGCATTGTCGTTGTCATAGTCTTCATGGACTGGGCCATCGGATTCTCTGCATCTGCGGATGTGGACGGCTGATTTCCGCTCATGAGCTTTGTGCTGAACCACTGGGACACTGCCGCAAGAACCGGGATGATCCATGCGAAGGACGGTACCCAGCCCGGCGCCTCTGCCATATTCAAGCCGAGGAACGTGTTCATTCTCTCGACAACAGCAGCATTCTGTCCGATCACATCAGAGATTGCCGGGAACAGTGACTGAAGCTCTCCCCACTGGGCCGTGGAGAACTTATAAAGCATGTCTACAAGACGATTTGCATTTGTGAAATCAAACTTATCTAATTTTCCGCCGCAGGCGGTTGCGATATTTGTGATTTCCTGTAACTTCTGAGCATAGTCAGCCTGTCCCATCAACGGAGTGACAACGTTGTCGAAATAAACGCGGACAGACGGAACGTATGCCGGAATATTGTAGATGACACGGTACAGTGCAAGAAGGATCGGCATCTGGATCAGCAGTGGAAGGCATCCGCCTGTCATGCTTGTGCCGTACTTCTCGTAAACAGCCTGAATCTCCACGTTCTGACGCTGCATGGACTCCTGATCCGACTTTCCTTTATACTTCTTCTGGATCGCCTGGATCTCCGGATTCATGACAGACATGAGTTTTGTGGTTTTCTGCTGTTTGATCGTGAGCGGTATCATCAGTGTTTTCATTACGATCGTAAACAGAATGATGCACAGACCTACGTTGAACACGCCGAAGCTGCTCGTAAATCTGAAGAGGATGTCCATGACATAGCCAAGGACAGTCGCGATCGGTCCCAGAATGGAACCAGCCTTCGTCAAAACCATATCTTACCTCCTGGGTTTTTTACGGGACTGGATCATAACCGCCTTTTGCAAACGGGTGACATCTCAAAATCCGCCTGCACGCAAGATAAGTACCTTTTATAGCGCCGTATTTTCTGATTGCTTCCATGGCGTACTGGGAGCAGGTAGGCGTATAAATACAGTGAGGGCCGATACAGGGAGAGATAAACTTCCTGTAAATCTTAATCAGACCAATCAGAACCCATTTCATAAACCACTCACTTCGATTCTTTTAAAATGTTATGAAGCCCGCATAAGTGCAGAAAAGCACTCTCAATCTTGTCGAAATTTTTGTCTTTTGCCGCAGCACGTGCGACAACAATGATGTCTTTTCCTTCTTCTAATATGTCCTTATTTAACCGGAAGCTTTCGCGGACAAGTCTCGCGAACCGATGCCTTACAACGCTGTTTCCGACCTTTTTGCTGGCGGAAATTCCGATTCTCGTGTCCTCCCGTCCCGAATCCATCACGTACATGACCAGATATTTGTTTGCGTAGGACTTCCCTCCCCGGTAAACCGTCTGGAAATCCTGATTTTTCTTTAACGAATTGAACCTTTTCATTCAATACCTCTGCAAAACTAAGTCGATAAAGCCGTAAAAATCCCGCATAACAAAAAAGAGCATCCAAAAGTTTTCCTAAACTTCCGGATACTCTCTTGGTTCATTAAGCAGATAATCTAGCTCTACCTTTTGCTCTTCTGGCAGCTAAAACTTTTCTACCGCCTGCTGTTGCCATTCTCGCTCTGAAACCATGAACTCTTTTTCTCTGAGTGTTCTTCGGCTGAAATGTCATCTTCATAAACCCGGCACCTCCTCTTACTCTAAATTCAAGTACCTTCTCATGTACATATAAACTAAGACATATTGAAGCATCGTATCGATTATATAAAAATTGCCGCCCTTCGTCAAGACTAAATTTCAAAAAAATCCTTAAAACATGGGGATTTCTCCCATATGATTTTTCCTTTTTTTCGCTGTATATCCACATTCTGCTTTTTGCATGGAACGTTACTTTTCGGTCTTTCAGTAATAAAAAAGGGGAACAGCGTTTCGCTATCCCCCATAAAATGTATGTATTGATTTTATGTCACTATATTTAGTATCTCTTCATTATATTATGATGTTGGGGTCAAAAGCTTTTGACCCCTCTGATACCGAATTGCTCTGCACTGCGTGCTCCCGCAATTCTCAAAAACATTCGTAATTCGCTCATTTTTCTATGAAAAATGGCTACTTACTCATGTTTTTGGCGGGTCCCAAGGTCAAAAATTCTCCTGCAAGCAAGCTTGCGTCGAACTTCTGACCTTTTGACCCTGGTATCATATTATAGAAGCTGCAGCGTTATTATTTTCCGCTGCTCTCATTTTTTATACCTGATCTTCTTCCGGAAGCTGCCACACCACGCTTCTGAAAGGTATTCATATATAACCGGCTCTTTCCGATCAGCCGTTATCTTTCATGATTTTAAACAGAACCTTCGTGATGGCCGTCGTAAGGATACCTGCGACGATCGCCTCCGGGATACCAAATCCCAGGATGATTCCCAGGATCACATCGTAGATGTGCTCCACTGCCTTGTTGGACGCAGCCGCGTAGCTCTGTCCGAAGAAGATATAGATTCCGTTCATGACAAGCAGTGTGTTTGTCATAGCTCCTGCGATACCAGCCACCCAGAGGGCAACGGTCTGGCTGCCTTTGATTCCGTGAGCTGCTTTCATGATCAGCTTATAAACAAAATAAGCAACGATGCCGATGCATACACGCGGCACGATGGCGATCACGGCGCTCCACATGTTTCCGCTGTATCCGCCGATCGTAACGAACGGGCTGAATACGAAGGAGGTCACTCCCGGGGCAATGGTCGCTTTTACAAGGCTGGTCACACCAAATACCAGTCCTAAGTAAGCGCCGTACTTCGGTCCAAGGATGATCGCTCCGATGATGACCGGGACGTGGATGATCGTTGCGTTCATAAAGCCTAACGGAATGTAACCGAGAAACGGTACGACCGACATGGCGATGATGATCGCGGTGAAAATCCCGGCGAGGGACATGTCCAGAACTTTCTTTTCAATTTTCATTTTTCTTTTTCCTCCTGCTACTGCTCTCTTGCGAGATACAATGCAATATAGTCACGTCTTGCATTATAGCGTGTCAGCGTGATGCCGTCAAATTCTTTCTCTAAAATTTTCCATTTATTTTTACTTTTCAATTTTACTTCCTACAATATAATTCCTGTTGCCGCCTTCTTTCTCCCGATCTCACCCTTTTTTCTCTCCTGCTGCCTTAATTTTTTTCGATTTTTCATTTTTCCCTCATATACGCCCTCTCCAACGTCCAGTCCTCTAAAATCGTTCTTTCTTTCCCTTCTGATTTCGGTGTCTTTCTCCCGCGGACACAATTTATTGTATTTTTTCTGTCCGCTCCTGGCGCACATCTTGTTATGTGGCTATTCACATGTTTTCCACTCATAATTATCAACTTATCCCCAAATCGTGGATAAGTTGTGGATAAGTCACTGGAAAAGTTGTGGATTTTCACATTTGACATTGAAAATTATTCCGTTTTACGCTAGAATAAATTCAGAGTGGGTTTATATGCTTTTGTGGACAGGTTTCCGCCTTTTCCACAACTATGCACATCGTTATACACATGTTTAGGAGTATGAATATGCTGGAAGAAATCAAAGAGAAATGGGACGAGATCCTCTTAAATATAAAGGAAGAACACGATATTTCAGAGGTGTCCTACCGCACATGGCTGTTGCCGCTGATCCCGGATTCTGTGGATAAAGATATCCTCACGATCCTGGTGCCTGATTCCGCGTTTATCAGCTATGTGAAAAAGAAATATGAATTCCTGTTGAAAATTACGATCGAAGAAATTACAGGATTTCAGTGCGAACTCGATTTCAAGTTAAAATCTGACGTGAAGGAACCGGAAAAAGAGAACCGTCTGATCAATGTAACCAACAATACGGTCAGTCATCTTGCTCTCCAAAACGCGAACTTAAATCCGCGTTATACCTTCGATACCTTTGTCGTCGGAAAAAACAACAACCTTGCCCATGCCGCATCCCTTGCAGTTGCGGAATCCCCGGGCGAAATTTATAATCCGTTATTTATTTATGGAGGCGTGGGACTCGGAAAGACGCACTTAATGCATTCCGTCGCCCACTTCATCCTGAAAAATAACCCGAGCGCAAAGATTCTGTACGTGACATCCGAGAAATTTACAAACGAACTGATCGACGCAATCCGAAACAAAAACAACGTTTCCACCACGGAATTCCGTGAAAAATACAGAAACAATGACGTGCTTCTGATCGACGATATCCAGTTTATTATCGGAAAAGAAAGTACCCAGGAGGAATTTTTCCATACATTCAATGCCCTCTACGAGGCAAAAAAGCAGATCATTATTTCCTCCGACCGTCCTCCAAGAGAAATTGAAACTCTGGAAGACCGTCTCCGTTCCCGTTTCGAATGGGGACTCACCGTAGATATCCAGCCGCCGGATTATGAAACCCGGATGGCGATTCTCCGGAAAAAGGAAGAACTTGAAGGATACAACATCGATAACGAGATCATCAAATATATCGCTACCAATGTAAAATCCAACATCCGTGAACTGGAAGGCGCCCTCACAAAAATCGTTGCTTCCAGCAAATTAAATAATAAGGAAATCAATCTTGAACTTGCAGAGGAAGCATTAAAAGATCTGATCTCCCCGAACGCTGCCCGCGAAGTGACTCCGCAGCTTATTATTAATGTAGTTTCTGAGCATTTCGGCATCACACCCCTTGATCTCATCGGCCAGAAACGAAGTAAAGAACTCGTATTCCCGCGCCAGATCGTCATGTATCTCTGCGGCGATATGACGAGCGAGTCTCTCCAGAACATCGGAAAAGCTCTCGGCGGCCGCGATCATACAACGATCATTCACGGAACAAAAAAGATTGCCAGCGAATTAAAGACCGACGAGAATTTAAAGAACACGATCGATATTTTAAAGAAAAAAATCAACCCACAGTAAGCTTGTGGATTTTTTCGTGGAAATCCCGTTGAAAATTTGTGGATAAAATGAGGATGATTTTTCCCGATTTTTGCCTGTGGAAAACTCCCGGGTTGTCCTTTTGGATTTGCAGAGTTACCCACAATGGTTTTCACAGAGGTTTTTTCAGGATTTCATTAGGGTTTTCCCCCTTATAAACAAATTCACACTCCCTACTACTGTTAAGACTAATATCTTTTATATATTTCTTTATTTGTGAACGTTTCTTAAGAAAGGAAGTTATCAACAACTATGAAACTGACATTCCAGAAAACCGCTCTCTTAAACGGTATCAATATTGTTCTCAAGGCAGTTCCATCAAAAACAACGATGCCTATTTTAGAGTGCATTCTGATCGACGCTTCTACTGATGAGATCAAGCTGACTGCCAACGATATGGAGCTCGGCATTGAGACAAAAGTTGAAGGTGATATCCTTGAAAAAGGTAAAATTGCACTGGATGCAAAGCTTTTTTCTGAAATCGCAAGAAAATTATCCGATTCAGATTCCCTTGTAACCATCGAATCTGATGAAAAATTCAATACTGTGATCACCTGTGAGAACTCTGTATTCAAAATTCAGGGCAAAGATGGAGAGGAATTCTCCTATCTTCCGTATATTGAGAGAAATAAAAACATCACACTCTCCCAGTTTTCCTTAAAAGAGGTGATCCGCCAGACGATCTTCTCCATCTCTGTCAACGACAGCAACAAGATGATGACAGGCGAACTTTTTGAGGTAAACGGTGATACACTCCGAGTCGTTTCTCTCGACGGACATCGTATGGCAATTCGTAAAATTGTATTAAAAGATGAATATGAAAGCACAAAAGTCATCGTTCCGGGAAAAACTCTGAACGAAATCAGTAAAATTCTCACCGGTGACAACGAAAAAGAGGTCCAGATCTTCTTCGGAGCGAACCATATTCTCTTCGAATTTGATGATACGATCGTAGTTTCCCGCCTGATCGAGGGCGAATATTTCAAAGTAGACCAGATGCTTTCCAGCGATTATGCCACAAAAGTGTCTCTGAATAAGAAAGATTTCCTGGACAGCATCGAGAGAGCTATCATTTTAATCCGCGAAAATGACAAAAAACCGATCATTCTGAACATTGAAGACTCAAAAATGAGCCTGAAATTAAATTCCAGCTTCGGTACCATGAACGCGGAGATCCTGATCCATAAAACAGGACAGGATCTGATGATCGGATTCAACCCGAAATTCTTAAGTGATGCGCTGCGGATCATTGATGATGAGGAAGTTACCCTCTATATGATGAATGCGAAATCTCCGTGTTTCATCAAAGATGAGGATGAGAGCTACATTTATCTGATCCTGCCGGTAAACTTTAACGCCGCTGCGATTTAAAATCAGATGAAATTTCCCCGAAGTTCCGGTAAAATCCGGGGTTTCGGGTCGATTTTTTCATATATCTGGAATAAAAAAGGAGAAAAATGGAAAGTATTCATTTAAAAGATGAGTTTATCAAGCTTGGACAGGCATTGAAACTTGCAGGTCTGGTCGGCTCCGGAGTGGACGCAAAGTTTGTAATTCAGGACGGGCTTGTAAAAGTAAATGGGGAAGTTGAGACCCAGCGAGGCAAAAAACTTTACCCGGGAGACACGGTTTCCTATGACGGAAAGACATTTAAGGTAGAAAATTAAAGGATTTTTTCATGTTTATAGAATCCATCGAGCTGTCAGATTACAGAAATTACAGTCATTTACATATTGATTTTCATAAAGGGACGAACGTTCTTTATGGAGATAATGCCCAGGGAAAGACAAATATCCTGGAGGCAGTCTATGTGTGCAGCACAACAAAATCGCATCGGGGCAGCAAAGATAAAGAAATTATCCGGTTCGGCGCGGACGAATCCCACATCAAAATGATGGTCCGGCGGGATGGAATTCCCTACCGGATCGATATGCATCTGAAGAAAAATAAGGCAAAAGGGGTCGCGGTGAACGGAGTTCCGATCAAAAAAGCCAGTGAACTTTTCGGAATCGTCAATGTGATCTTCTTTTCACCGGAAGATCTGAACATTATCAAGAACGGACCCGCCGAGCGGAGACGTTTCGTCGACCTGGAACTCTGCCAGCTAAACAGGCTGTATGTCTACAATCTGGCACAGTATAACAAAACGGTTATACAACGAAACAAACTATTAAAGGACATAGACTACAACACGTCCCTAAAAGAGACACTCCCCATGTGGAATGAGCAGCTCTTAAAGTACGGCACAGAACTTATAATTATGCGTTCTGAGTTTATAAAAGAGCTGACCCCCCTGATTGCGGAGATCCACGCGGGGCTCTCGGGCGGAAAGGAAACACTCTCTATCGCCTACGAGCCGAATGTGTCGCCGGAAAATTTCAGGGAGCAGCTTGCGAAGAACCAGTTTCAGGAGATCAGGCAGAGGCAGACCCTGACCGGTCCCCACCGCGATGACCTGAACTTCATCGTAAATGGAACGGATATCAGGCGGTTCGGGTCCCAGGGACAGCAGAGAACGGCAGCTCTTTCTTTAAAACTTGCGGAGATCGAGCTGGTGAAAAAGATCGTAAAGGATTATCCGGTGCTTCTTCTGGATGACGTCCTTTCTGAACTTGACAGCAAGAGACAGGAACATTTACTTTCAGAAATTACCCACATTCAGACCTTGATCACATGTACGGGACTGGATGAGTTTGTAAACAGCAAATTCCGGATGGACAAGATTTTTAAGATTGTTGAAGGAACGGTAGAGAGCGAAGACTAAAGGAGGAACTTCATGAGCGCAGAATATAATGCAGATCAAATCCAGATTCTGGAGGGACTTGAGGCTGTAAGAAAAAGACCGGGAATGTACATTGGAAGTACGTCTTCGAGGGGACTTCACCATCTGGTATATGAGATCGTAGACAATGCGGTGGACGAGGCTCTTGCAGGATACTGCGATACCATCGATGTACAGATCAATTCCGACAATTCCATCACCGTTGTCGATGACGGACGGGGAATTCCGGTCGATATCCAGAAAAAAGCGGGACTTCCTGCGGTCGAAGTCGTCTTTACGATCCTTCATGCCGGCGGTAAGTTCGGCGGTGGGGGATACAAGGTATCCGGCGGCCTGCACGGCGTAGGTGCGTCTGTTGTAAACGCCTTATCCGAGTGGCTGGAGGTCGAAGTCTACCACGGAGGAAAGGTCTACAAGCAGCGCTATGAGCGCGGAAAGACCATGTACCCGTTAAAGATCGTGGGTGACTGCCCGTCAGATAAACATGGTACAAAAGTAACGTTCCTTCCGGACAAGACCATCTTTGAGGAGACCGTCTATGACTATGATACCTTAAAGATTCGTCTCCGCGAGACGGCGTTCCTTACAAAGAATTTAAAGATCATTCTCAGAGATGACCGCGAGGACAAGAAGGAAAAAGTCTTCCACTATGAAGGCGGTATCAAGGAGTTTGTCACCTACTTAAACCGCAGTAACGTGCCGCTTTACGACAATGTGATCTACTGCGAGGGCAAGAAGGACAACGTGCTGGTGGAGGTTGCCATGCAGCACAACGATTCCTACACCGAAAATATTTACAGCTTTGTAAACAACATCAACACACCGGAAGGCGGAACCCACCTGACTGGTTTTAGAAACGCCTTAACAAAGACGTTCAATGACTACGGAAGAAAGAACAAGCTCCTTAAGGACAGCGAGCCGGCCCTCACCGGTGAAGACATCCGTGAGGGACTGACTGCTATCATCAGCGTCAAGATCGAGGAGCCACAGTTTGAGGGTCAGACAAAGCAGAAGCTCGGAAACAGCGAGGCGAGAGGTGCTGTTGACAGCGTGGTATCTGAGCAGCTCACCTATTTCCTCGAGCAGAATCCGTCCGTAGCAAAGACGATCATCGAGAAATCCGTTCTTGCCCAGCGTGCCCGCGCTGCTGCGAGAAAGGCAAGAGACTTAACAAGAAGAAAGACGGTCCTTGATGGCTTATCCTTACCTGGAAAGCTTGCGGACTGCTCCAGCAAGCACCCGGAGGAATGCGAGATCTACATCGTAGAGGGAGATTCCGCTGGCGGTTCCGCGAAGGACGCGAGAAATAAGAGCACCCAGGCGATCCTGCCGCTTCGAGGAAAGATCTTAAACGTGGAGAAGGCGAGACTCGACCGTATTTACGGAAACGCGGAGATCAAATCCATGATCACGGCCTTCGGAACGGGAATCCACGAGGATTTCGATATCTCGAAGCTCCGCTACCACAAGATCATCATTATGACCGATGCCGATGTGGACGGTGCCCATATCAGTACACTGCTTCTGACATTCATCTACCGGTTTATGCCGGAGCTTATCAAACAGGGCTATGTTTACCTGGCTCAGCCGCCGCTCTATAAGATCGAGAAGAACAAGCGGGTATGGTATGCGTACAGTGATGAGGAGCTAAACAATATCTTAAAAGAGATCGGACGTGACCAGAACAACAAGATCCAGCGTTACAAAGGTCTTGGTGAGATGGATGCGGAACAGCTCTGGGAGACAACAATGGATCCGGAGCACAGAGTCCTTTTACGTGTGACCATGAATGAGGAGATGACGTCGGAGATCGATCTCACCTTTACGACACTCATGGGAGATCAGGTAGAGCCGCGCCGTGAATTCATCGAACAGAACGCGAAGTACGGAACTCTTGACATTTAATGCGGCAGCAGGGCTATCCAGGAATCGGTAAGTTTACTGGATGGTCATGCGGCGCAGTTTACGCAGGTTTAAGGCGCAGCGCAGGCTGCATTGGAGGAAAGAATGGAACCGAATATTTTTGACAAAATTCATGAGATAGACTTAAAGAAGACCATGGAGAAGTCGTACATCGACTACGCCATGAGCGTTATCGCATCCCGAGCGCTCCCGGATGTCCGTGACGGATTAAAGCCGGTACAGAGACGTGTCCTCTACTCCATGGCGGAATTGAACAACGGTCCGGATAAGCCCCACAGAAAGAGTGCCCGTATCGTCGGCGATACCATGGGTAAATATCATCCGCACGGAGATAGTTCCATCTACGGTGCTTTAGTAAATATGGCACAGAGATGGTCCATGCGTTACATGCTCGTGGACGGCCACGGAAACTTTGGATCCATCGACGGCGATGGTGCCGCTGCCATGCGATACACCGAGGCGAGACTCAGCAAGATCTCTGTGGAGATGTTAGCGGACATCTATAAAGATACCGTTGACTTTATCCCGAACTTCGATGAGACGGAGAAGGAACCAACGGTACTTCCGTCCAGATTTCCGAACCTTCTCGTAAATGGCGGGACCGGTATCGCGGTCGGCATGGCCACAAATATCCCGCCCCACAACCTCCGCGAGGTCATCGCGGCTGTCGTAAAGATCATCGACAACCAGGTGGAAGAAGGAAGACAGACCTCCATGGAGGAGATCTTACAGATCATCAAAGGACCGGATTTCCCGACTGGAGCTGAGATCCTGGGAACGAGAGGAATCGAAGAAGCGTACCGCACAGGCCGCGGGAAGATCAGAGTCCGCGCGGTGACAAACATCGAGACAGCTCCGAACGGAAAGAGCCATATCATCGTCACAGAGCTTCCGTACCTTGTCAACAAGGCGAGACTCATCGAGAAGATCGCGGAGCTCGTAAAGACGAAAAAGATTGACGGAATCACCGGAATCACCGATGAGTCCAACCGTGAGGGAATCCGCATCAACATCGAACTCAGGAGAGATGTGAACGCGAACGTCCTCTTAAACCAGCTCTTAAAGCATACACAGCTGCAGGATTCCTTCGGTGTGATCATGCTTGCACTGGTAAACAATGAGCCAAAGGTCCTCAATATCCTCCAGATGTTAGAGTACTATCTGGACCACCAGAAGGACGTTGTGACGAGAAGAACGAAGTACGACTTAAATAAGGCCGAGGAACGCGCCCACATCTTAGAGGGCTTATTAAAGGCCTTAGATCATATCGATGAGGTGATAAGGATCATTCGCGGCTCCGCAAATGTCGCGGAGGCGAAACGCGTCCTCATGGAGCGCTTTGAACTCACAGACCCGCAGGCACAGGCCATCGTGGATATGCGTCTTCGTGCTCTGACAGGTCTGGAACGGGAAAAGCTTGAGAACGAGTACAAAGAACTGGAGGCAAAGATTGCGGAATTAAGAGGAATCCTTGCGGATGAGAATAAACTGTTAGGTGTGATCAGAAAAGAGATTCTCGTGATCTCCGAGAAATATGGTGATGACAGACGGACAAAGATCGGCTTTGATGATGATATGTCCGTGGAAGACCTGATCTCTGATGATGACACTGTAATTGCCATGACTAATCTCGGATATATCAAGAGAATGTCCGTGGACAATTTCAAGAGCCAGAACCGCGGCGGAAAGGGAATCAAGGGAATGCAGACCATCGATGAGGACTTCATCGAGGATCTTCTCATGACAACAAACCACCACTACATTATGTTCTTCACGAACACAGGACGCTGCTACCGGATCAAGGCTTATGAGATCCCGGAGGCAGGCAGAACAGCCCGCGGAACGGCTATTGTGAACCTTTTACAGCTTCAGGCTGGTGAAAAGGTTACAGCGGCGATCCCGATGCGTGAGATCGATGATGACAAGTATCTCTTCATGGCTACAAAGGGCGGAATGGTGAAGAAGACCAGAATGTGTGAATACAGCAACATGAGAAAGACAGGTCTTCAGGCAATCCTGCTCCGCGAAGGCGATGAGCTGATCGAGGTAAAGGTGACAGACAATACCGAGGATATTTTCCTCGCGACAAAATTCGGTATGTCTATCCGCTTCAAAGAGACGGATGCGAGAATTACCGGCCGTGTTTCCTATGGCGTGATCGGAATGAAGCTCGATGAGGGCGATGAAGTCATCGGAATGCAGATGGCAAGCCAGGGCGAGTATATGCTCGTTGCCTCCGAAAAGGGATACGGAAAGAGAACGAGAATCTCTGAATTTAAGCTGCAGCTTCGCGGCGGTAAGGGACTTCTCTGCTATAATGTAACAGAAAAGACAGGAAATCTTGTCGGAATGAAGCTGCTTGACGACGGAAGAGATATCATGCTGATCACCAATGAGGGCATTCTGATCCGCATGGGTGTTGACGATATCTCCATCATCGGCAGAAATACATCCGGCGTAAAACTGATGAGCATTGATGCCGATTCTGATGTCCGCGTTGCTTCCATCGCGAAAGTCCGGGAAAGCAGCCGCCAGGACGAGGAGGACGAAAACGTGGCAGATCCAGAATCCATGGAGAATGAGGACGGGGAGACCACGGAGGAGTAATGTTCATGAATATGAAGAGCGGTTATGAGACCGTCATTCGTCCATAAAACAGGATTTCTGACTCTGGAGTGATTGGATACAGGAATCTGGGAATGCCGGATTCCTGTATTTTTCATAATAATAGGCCATCATGAATGTCCGGAAGAAATCCGTCCGATGGCGATCAATCCAAAAAAGTAATCGGGAGGAAAATCGTCTATGAGAACCGTTCAGACGAGTGAAATCACAAAAAATATCCGGGAAATGTGTATTGAAGCGAACCATTTCCTTTCGGATGATATGAAAAAAGTATTTGATGAGAGCGTGGAGAAGGAAGAATCTCCTCTCGGAAAGCAGATTTTAAACCAGCTTCAGGAAAATCTTGAGATTGCCGGAAGAGACATGATCCCGATCTGTCAGGATACGGGCATGGCTGTCATTTTTATCAAGGTCGGACAGGAAGTACATATCGAAGGAGGAAATCTGACGGATGCCATCAATGAAGGTGTCCGTCAGGGATATGTGGATGGATATTTAAGAAAGTCTGTTGTCCGCGATCCCATCGATCGTGTGAATACAAAAGACAATACCCCGGCGATCATCCACTATGAGATCGTAGACGGAGACCGGGTGGATATTACCGTGGCGCCGAAGGGATTCGGAAGTGAAAATATGAGCCGTGTGTTCATGCTAAAGCCGGCGGACGGTATTGAGGGAGTGAAGGAGAAGATCTTAGAGGCAGTCCGTGACGCAGGCCCGAATGCCTGTCCTCCGATGGTAGTAGGTGTTGGTATCGGAGGAACATTTGAAAAGTGCGCCTTGATGGCAAAGCATACCCTGACGAGAAATCTGAACGAGGAATCTCCGGTTCCATATGTCAAAGAACTGGAGAAAGAGATGCTTGAAAAGATCAACGGACTCGGAATCGGACCGGGGGGACTCGGTGGTCGTGTGACTGCCATGGCCGTCAATATCGAGACATATCCGACGCATATCGCGGGACTTCCGATGGCAGTGAATATCTGCTGTCATGTAAACCGTCATGCGCATCGCGTTATTTAATAAGAGAAACGGGAGGGAACCATGGACAGACAGATCAGTGTACCAATTAACAAAGAAGACGCAGTGTCTCTCCGGGCCGGGGACTACGTGACTCTTACGGGAACCATCTATACAGCGAGAGACGCAGCGCATAAGAGAATGCAGGAAACGCTGGACGCGGGGGAAGCTCTGCCCATCGAGATGCAGGGAAACGTCATCTACTATATGGGACCGTCCCCGGCAAGAGAGGGACGCCCTATCGGATCTGCGGGACCAACAACGGCGAGCCGTATGGATAAGTACGCGCCGAAGCTTTTAGACCTTGGCCTGGGTGCCATGATCGGAAAAGGGAAGAGAAGTAAGGCGGTGATCGATGCTATTGTGAGAAATGGTTCCGTCTACTTCGCTGCAATCGGCGGTGCGGGGGCACTATTGTCCCAGCGCATCAAAAAGTCGGAGGTCGTTGCCTACGATGATCTTGGAACCGAGGCAATCCGGAAACTGGAAGTAGAAGATTTTCCGGTGGTCGTTGTGATCGATTCCCAGGGAAATAACCTGTATGAGACGGCAATCAAGGAATATCAGAAATAATATCAGATGAGAAAGCGGAGAACCGACAGCCGGAAAAGGAGTTGATTCCCCGCTTTTCTGGTATAAAAGTATAGAGAAAAATCATACTGTAAAAAGATGGTAAAAAAAATGAAAAAAGTTGTTGACAAAAAGAACTATAGCTTGTATAATTAATCCTGCGTCTGGCGAGTTCGCCCGACAAACTTAATAAATGATAATTAGCTACGGTAATAAGGAGAAATACTCAAGAGGCCGAAGAGGCGCCCCTGCTAAGGGTGTAGGTCGGGAAACCGGCGCGAGGGTTCAAATCCCTCTTTCTCCGCTCATCTGGTTAAAAAACTTCAAAAAAGTTTTAAAAAAGATGAAAAAAGTTGTTGACAAACAGCAAACACTGTGATAAGATATCGGAGTTGCCGCTGAGACACAGCAACAACAAAACAAAGTTCCTTGAAAACTGAACAGTATGTAAAACCCTGAAAATTCTTATAAA
>ERZ838225.981-NODE-981-length-30476-cov-19.797245_pt1 | contig 30476 bp, 37 predicted proteins | sample MGYA00519684_ERZ838225 | MGnify/ENA primary metagenome ERZ838225 (study PRJEB31850, sample SAMEA3708829) | human gut metagenome | biome: human gut; feature: human-associated habitat; material: faeces | place: China | collected 2014 ... | reverse complement strand
GATAATTATATTTTTTCTGTTGATTTGTGGGGATATGTCTTAAAATGACACGCATGTGGAGACGGTTTGTCTCCTCTCTAAGAAATGCCCGGTTTAAGCGGGCTTGAGGGGTGTTTTGTGGAAAACATATCATAGAAATTTTAAGATAAAAAATGTGCATGAAAATATAAATTGAATATATGTACAAGGGTGAAGTACCTTTTAGCGAGAAAATACATCTGCTTGCTAAAAGGTATTTTTTGATTTTGAGTTTGCGAATAGGTAACTGGCTGTACGCCAAAAGTTATGTAGGTTTAGATTGATTTTCGGCGTCTCGGCGCTTATAATAGAAATTAGGATAAAATGTCGTATTTTATAACTTTATTGAGGTAAGAAAATATGGAATTTATGACAATTAAAGAAGCAGCAGAAAAGTGGAACCTATCAGTTAGAAGAGTGCAGACAATCTGCAATGAAGGAATGATAGAAGGGGCTATGAAGTTTGGTAATACTTGGGCCATTCCAAAGAATGCTGTAAAACCAGTGGATAAAAGAATTAAGTCCGGGAAGTATATCAAGTCCTGATTTTAGGACAACTGGTATGAGAGAATGGATTAGAAAGGAAGAGTGTGCCTATGTTACCGGAAGAAAAAGCTCGTGTAAAAATAGATAAGCAATTAAGAAATGCCGGCTGGGATATAGTGTCTCGAAATGAATATCTGCCGAATAGCACATCTGCTATTAAGGAAGCTTTGATGGGAGGAAACACAGAAAGCGACTACCTTCTCTTTATTGATGGAAAAGCTATTACTAAGGATGAATTTAATGTTGAAGCTGAAAAAGATAATAGCCTTGATTTTAAGTGGCTTGATTTAGAAGAAAAGGATGAAAGAACTATTGCAGAAATTCTTGATGATATAGCATAATACATGACACAAATCCGGTATTTGATAGGCGAAGATTGTTATACATATACAAGAATGGTTTGGAACAGAAGTTAGTATTGAATCAGCATTTATCAAACAAGAAATTTGGTGAAATAATGGAGTACAGTTTTTTCTATGACGAAACAGAGCATAGTCGGAAGATAAATATTCAAACGGTTACAGCAGATAACTATTATGATAACTTTTCTACTGCAATAATTGGTTGGAAAAAAGAAAACGAAGATAAAATTATTAAACAATATGAAGCTTTTGAGGAAAAGTATACGTATAGGAAGAAGAATGGCGAGTTAAAAAGTCAGACTATGAAGCAGAAAGACCTTAAATATGGCTTTGCAACTTTAAATAATCATACTATTGGTTTTTATGAAGATTTGCTTTCGATGTTTAATCAAAACACAGTAACATATATATCTGTTTTTAGTAAGATGGAATATGTAATACAACAAGTGTTTAGAGACTATCACAATTCATTTTTTGTCGATATTGATTGTATGAAGTATTCGATAATTAAGGCAATTCTTGTTTATCATCCACGCAAGGTAATCGAAGCAATGTATCAAAAACCGGAGGATTTTGTAGATGAGTTGCGATCTTTTTTTATTGAAAGAATAAATTTGAACGAAGACAATGTGATGTTAAAAGAACGCGAAAATATAGCATTTAAACAAATTCTTTTATTGTTGGATAGTGTTGAACCAATAATCAGTCTGGACTGGGAATACTATGCATCTTTTAATGGATTTGCAAAACTTCTTCAGGAAATGAATATAAAAAATTATGATTTGGTTATTGATGAAGAAGGAGATTTACATAGTACGGTTAAAGCGGCAAAAAAAGAAGGATTAATTAATCTAAAAGAGGCAAATTCCCAAGAATATGTCGGCATTAGAATGGCAGATATGTTTATAGGATTGATTTCAAAAGTTATGCAGTCTTTGAAAAAAGCTTTGACTAATGATTATGCGAATGAAAGAATTGAAAAAACTTTATTAGAATCAGGGTGGTTTATTCTTGATGATAGACAGTTGGGCTTATATAAGAAGTTGTATCAGATAATTTGTGTGGATAATAAATATTGGTACAGTACGTATTCGGGTATATATTCGGATGATTTGGTGGCATTTATAGCTTTGTTACAGTTTATGTCTCAATTCGAAAATGCAGAAGCTTTAAGAAATGAAAATTATGATATTTTACCGGAACACTTTAATACATTTGCTTGTCAAGCATTACAAGAAAGATATGCTGTTATGGGAAATAAGTTGCCAATAGAGTTTGTTCAAAATGCTGGGGATGATTTTTTTCTTAATCAGCGAGGTGCAAAGGTATTTTATGATGAATCAAGACAACCACTATTGCCTATAACAAAAGGTAAGAATGTGTACAAAGTTTTATCGATTGGATTTGGTAATACAGGTACTCCTATGGTTACTATCGAAAATGGTAGGGAGACGGTGTGTTATAAACTTCCGTATGAATATTCAGAGTGGGCGATGACTGTGGTGGGATGTGTAAATATGGGAGAAAAACTTGTTCCTGGAGAAGTGGTCTTCTCGTTGGAAAATGGGAAATATTATGCAGATATTCTATAAATAATAGATGACAAAGTAAGAAAAACTTGGAGGATACTATGAAACAGGCGATTGTAAATTTTTGCAAGTCAACGGATACGGGATTGTTCTTGCTGGATATGCCGACCGGCTTTGGGAAAACATATTGTGTATTGGATTTTATGGTCGACAATTATGATGCGCCTGAATTCAAGGATAAGAAGATTTTCTTTGTTACAACACTTAAGAAAAATTTGCCGGATAAGGAGTTGCGTGAACATTTTGCAAAGCGCGGTAAAGCAGATGATTATGATAAATATTGTTTGCGAATAGAAGCTAATGTGGATATGGTTGTAGAAAAATTGGACGAGTTATATCGTGCCAGAAAAATTCCAGCAGCAATCACTATGAAACAAGAATTTAAGGATTTACATGGTTCAGTAAAATTATTAAACGAATATAGAGATAAAAAGCGTGAATTAAAAGGAACCAGCAGGGACATTATAAATGTTTTATGCAAGAGCGCAGAAGATGCTATTCGCAAGCAGCAGGAAGGTGCTTTTCGTAGAGTGATAGAAAATGAACTGAAGCAGTTTAGGACACCAAAGGAAAAGTTAAAGAATATTGCTAATAATCCTGATTATCATTGGATAGGAGAATTGTATCCGGCAGTATATACGAGAGAGAAACGGATATTTTTTTGTGTCTATGGACAAGTTTTTCTTGGGGAATACTACGATAATTGAACCTACATACAGCTTTTACAATAATGATATTACAAAAAATGCAATTATTTTTATAGATGAGTTTGATGCAACAAGAGACAGGTTACTTAATCAGATCATAACAAGAGGCTTAGAAAATCATATTGATTATTTAGGTCTGTTTCATCGTGTATATGCATCTTTGAAGACTAGAGATTTTCCGGCAGAGCTTACTACTGCATCGAAGTTACAACAAGCATAGCTTGATGAACACAAAAACGCGAAAAATCCTATGGAAATTATTGAAGGATTTGGTGGTGTGTTTGATGAAACATATGACCGTTTTGCGATGCAATATAGCTTCAAAACAGAAGAAGATGGTAAGGGCGATAGAAGTCGTAATTTTATTTTCAATGACTTACAGTTTCATTCGATATTTGAGGGAGAAAATGCTTTTATTGATATAGATACCGATATGAAGGCAAGACAGAACTGGTTGCGTTTTACAAAAAGAAGACCAACAGAGAAAGATGGTGGCGTATTAAGTTTGCTTGCCAGTGTTAAGGGCTGCTTGACTTATTTTCAGAATGGAGCTAGAAATCTTTCGTTTAATTATAAGCATCATAAGGATGAGGATAAAAGACCGGGTGACGATGATTATACGCTTGAAAATGCAATTGAGTCAGTACTGACAGAGTTTCATTTATCAAGAGAACAGATAAGGTATTTGAAGCCTATCATAATGGGAGGTCAGGTAAAGTCGAAGAAAGATAAAAAAGACAGCAATGGAAAAATGTCGTTAAAGTATTTTGACCGCTCTGTCTATGATAGAGGATTTCGCTACTATGATTTTATAGATGATCCTAATCACAGTATGCGTTCGGAGATTCAGTTATTTGATTTTCAGGATTCGCCAGAACGTATTTTGCTTCACTTATCTGAAAAGGCTCAAATTGTAGGTATTTCAGCTACCGCAACACTTGATACGGTTGTTGGCAATTATGACTTAGAATATCTTCAAAGGATGTTGCAGGATAAATTTTATGTGATGCCAGAAGCAGATAGGTGCAGATTGCAGGAGTCATTTCAAACTTTTGTTGCAAACTATGATAAAGTAAATATTCATGTGGAGCCAGTTTCTTATAATGCGGATGATAGAGTTGAATTATCAGAGATATTTAACGGAAACGAAGCACTTATAAAGAAGTATGCGGAAAAATTATCAATATCATTTGAGCGCGTTGAATATGCAAAGAATAACTTTATTCGTGTTGTAAAGGTAATGAAGGCATTTATCTTAAATAATTCGGTTAAATCCTTCTTGTGTCTTAATAATAAATTGCCACAGGAGAATAAGGGGCTTTTTGATATTAAATTATTAGAGGAATTTGCAGACGCTATTATTAAGCTTTATGGTATCAAGGGATTAAAAGGTAAAGACCTGCTATACAGTATAAATAGTGAAGATTATGATGCTAAGCGTGCGGAGTTTATACAGAGATTGTCAAAGGGAGAAAAACTCTTTGTCATATCTTCCTATAATACAGTTGGTGCGGGACAAAATTTGCAATATAAAGCACCGGGGAATGATACTATCGTGGCAGTTAATGATTACGATAGAGGAGATATGGAAAAAGACTTTGACTGCATATATCTTGAGAAGCCGACAAATCTTCTGGTGAATGTGGATAGCAAAAAGGGGATTGAAGCTGAGGATTTAATTCGTTTTGTATATCAGATGGAATTCTTGATGGAAAGAGGAGAAGTTTCTCGTAAAGATGGTATTTCGAAAATGAATATATTTCGTTGACAGATATCGCAAAATACAGAAATGATAATGATCCCAGATTTGTCATTCAGAACTGGATGCGAAACAGGAATACAGTTGAGTTTTTGGCGGTCTGGGAAGAACTTCACAATCCGGATTTTAACCGTGTGCAATTCGAGGCGGTTAGAAGTGAGGCGGGATTAAACAGATTTGTTATGACACCGACCAAATGGATTGAACAGACAAATGCTATTGGAATAGTGTCGAAAGCAGGCAGGTATGGTGGAGGAACTTATGCACATAGTGATATTGCTATGGCATTTGCAACATGGATTTCTCCAGAGAAAGCCAGGAAAGGTAAATGGAATGGTGGTTTTGCACCATATGGATATGCTCTCATTGATGGAAAAATGGTAGTGAATGAGGAAGAGGCAGTAGCTATCAGAACGATATTTGACCAATATGTAAATACAGATCTGGGAGCGAATGGAATTGCTAAGTATTTAGAAAATCATGGAATTCATAAGATAGCCAGACAGAATGGCAAAAATCCATTATTTGATGCTGCTCTTATCAGAAGGATTATACAGAATCCGCTTTATAGCGGTAAAATCTCCTATGGCTGAAGACGGTCAGAAAAGGTTCATGGTACAAGGAACGAGTACAGGTAGGTTAAGAAAGACGATTATCTGTTGGTAGATGGTTTACGTGAAGCTCTTGTATCAGAAGAAGTATGGGAGCAGGCACAGGTCAAGGTGGCGGCACAGGCTAAAAAGTACGAAAAGGTCAATCGCGATAAGAAAAGATACATCTTTTTGAACTGACAGTCAGAATGAAAGATTTTTATGACATCTATTATCTTTCAAGGACATTCGATTTTGATGGTGCAAAATTGCAGGCAGCTATATTTGAAACTTTACAGAGACGTGGTACTCCCTTTGAGAGAGATAGTTTTAAGCGTGTTGTTGCACTTGCCGATGATGAAGATATGAAGAAGCGTTGGAAATTCTTTTTGAAAACAATAAAAGATAATACACTTGAGTTTCCATTTGTTATTGAAGAAATCCAGACATTCCTTGAGCCTGTGTTTGATGCGATTGTGAATGAGAAAGAGTGGCAAAACATATGGGACACTAAAGTTAAGTGATGGAGGTGAGGGTATGTTATCATTTGTTCAATTAGATAAACCTCATATAGACATCGAATTGTATGGAACGAATACTAGTATAGCACCTATTGATAAATAGGAGAAACAAGGGGGAGGACAAACAATGGCAGTGCCAAAATACGATGAATTGATGAAGCCTCTGCTGACAGCAGTAAAAGACGGTGAGGTCTATAAAATCAGTGATGTTACGGCTATCTTAGCGAAAAAGCTGAATCTGTCAGAGGAAGACCTTGCAGAAATGCTTCCAAGTGGCCGGCAGACTGTGTTTAAAAACAGAGTTGCATGGGCGAAGACATATCTGAAAAAGGCAGGACTTCTTGACAGTCCTGCCCGCGCAGCGATTGTTATTACGGAAGCCGGAAAGAAGGTTGCTGCAGAAAATCCGGAAAAAATAGATTCCAAATATCTGGAACAGTTTCCGTCATTTGTAGATTTCGCATCGGTTTCGAAACCTTCAAATGGTAATGATCCGGAACCTGGAATTTCCAGACCAACGGATCTCACACCGGATGATCAGCTCGAGGATGCATACAAGCAGATCAATGCGGGTCTTGCTTCGGATTTACTGAGTGAGATTTTGAAGATTTCGCCATACACATTTGAAAAGCTTGTGATCGATCTTCTCTCGAAGATGGGGTATGGGACTGTGGCCTACGGAAGTCATGCTACGGCAGCTTCCGGAGATGATGGAATTGATGGCATTATCATGGAAGACAAGCTGGGGTTCTCTCTGATCTATATGCAGGCTAAGAAATGGGCACCGGACAGAGCTGTCGGGCAGCCGGAGATTCAGAGCTTTGTCGGTGCAATCGCCGGGAAACATGGCGATGGACTTTTCGTTACGACAGCCAGATTCTCACAGAAGGCGAAGGATTATGCAAATATCCATCATATTATTCTGATCGATGGAGAGAAACTTGCGAATCTGATGATCGAACATAATTTTTGCGTTGCAACACGGAAAACATTCGAAATTAAGGCGATCGATACAGATGCTCTGGCGGAATATCAGGACGAATAGAGCGGATAACGAAACAGCACATAAATACGAAAGATCGGGGATAAACAGAATGGCAGTCCTCCTTATAATTATTAAAAAATAAAGTTTGTGCACTGAAATGCAAAAACTATTTAAATACGACAATTTTTGCATTTTACAAAAAGAAAACACAACAAATCCTGCGTCCTGCCATCTTTGTGAATACCGGAAGATCCGCTGTGGATACAATACAGGTGCTTCTGCCTACGATAACAGATACCCATCCAGTGGAGGTGTTTTCCGTTAAAATGAAAAGTGCCACTTCTAGTGACACTTTTTCAACACTCTCTCACACAGATATCCTTCCCGCACCCCATATTTGCTGACGATCAGCTGCTGGGCCTGGAAGAGGTGGAAAACATGCTGCAGGACGAGGAGACCGGGGATCAGGGTGTGGACGCGGTCGGCTTCCAGCTGGAGGATCAGGTCGCTGGCGGCCTTTTTTCCGCTGGTGAGCAGGTGGCGGAATAAAGGAATGCCATATCGGCAAGACCATGCGGCAGGATAAGAGAAAATAAGTTATGAGGAGAACAGGGAAACGGTGGGACACGCGTAATCAGAAATGAGGAGAAGGTCTTCGTTGATATGATTAACTGCGGAAATGTTGTAGTGTGATTAGCTAAAAGGCAGCATCATGCGGTAACAGCTGCGTTAGTTTATGGATGAAATTTTATATGAAATCATGTATAATGGATTTAAAGAATGGGCGGGCACAGTTATTTACGGGCATCAATTTTTTGGAATGAAAAACTCCGTATGATATAGCAGCGGATATGAAAAATAAAACAGATGAGGAATTGAAGAATGGAAGGAAATTTAACAAAAGGCCCCATCATGAAGACACTGGTGAAGTTAGCAGTTCCGATCATGGCATCATCGTTTCTTGGAACTCTTTACAACATCACGGACATGGCGTGGATCGGACTTCTTGGCTCCAAGGCAGTGGCGGGAGTCGGCGTCGGGGGAATGTTTACCTGGCTTTCCCAGGGGCTGGCGTCCATGGCGCGTATGGGAGGACAGGTTCAGGTCGCACAGTGCATCGGGCGCGGTGACCGGAAAAAAGCGCATGGGTTCGCACAGGCAGCTGTGCAGCTGGCGGCAGTGATGGGGATCATGTATGCGGTGATCTGCCTGGTCTTTGCAGAGCAGATGGTAGGATTTTTCCAGCTTGAGGATGCTGAGGCGCATGCGGCTGCTCTGGCGTATACAAAGATCGCCTGCGGGCTGATCGTATTTTCCTTTTTGACATTGACGCTTACCGGACTCTATACGGCGCAGGGGGACTCAAAAACGCCGTTTATCGCAAATCTCATCGGACTTGTGATGAACATGATCCTGGATCCCGTCCTGATCCTGGGGCCGGGACCGTTTCCGAAATTTGGCGTAGCCGGGGCGGCGGTGGCAACCGTGACAGCGCAGGCGATCGTCATGAGCGTCATGGTCGTCGGGATTGCCGTTCAGAAGAAGGAAAATGTGCTGAAAGGAATCCGGCTTTTTGCGAAGATCCCGTCAGAACTTCTGCGGGGGATCTGCAGGATCGGGATCCCGACCGCGCTTCAGGGAATGGCGTACTGCGGGATTTCCATGATCTTAACACGGATGGTGTCCGGGTACGGCGCGGAGGCGGTCGCCACGCAGAGAGTCGGCGGACAGATCGAGTCGATCTCCTGGAACACCGCGGATGGTTTTGCGGCGGCGTTAAACGCGTTTGTGGCGCAGAACTACGGGGCAGGGGAGAAGGAACGTGTCAGAAAGGGATATCATGTGTCGCTCTGGACGGTCGGGCTCTGGGGCATTCTGGTCTCCGCAATATTTATCTGCTTCCCGGGCGCGATCGCGGATGTCTTTTTCCATGAGCCGAAGGCGGTGGAGATTGCGATCGGATATCTTGTGATCATAGGCTTCGGTGAGGCGTTCATGTGCGTGGAGCTGACGACGATCGGTGCGCTTTCCGGACTTGGAAGGACGCGCCTCTGCAGTGTGATCAGCGTCGCGTTTACGAGTGCCAGGATCCCGCTCGCGGTCATTCTTTCCGAATCTATGGGACTTCACGGGATCTGGTGGGCGCTGACGTCTACGTCGGTCGTGAAGGGGATCATCTTTACTTGTACCTTTTTCTGGATCATGAGGAAGAAAACATCATAAAAAATTTCTGACCATGAAAACCATAAAGAGGAACGGGGTTCCCGTTACGGTATGCGGACCGAAAGAACCGGTGCACCGGAATGCAGAAATAGAGGTTCTGCATGGATCAATAGGGTGTTCTGTTGACGTTTGGCACATGCTAATCATCCGTCAAAGTTACCGGGATAAAGCGGAAAATAAGAAATTGAGAAAAAACAAGGCAGTATGACAGTTTTTGAGGAAAACAGTATGGAAGAACGATTGATATTTCATGTGGATGTGAACAGTGCCTTCTTATCGTGGGAGGCGGCAAGACGCGTGAAAGAGGGACTTCCGGATCTTCGCGAGATCCCGTCCTGCATCGGCGGAGATCCGAAGTCCCGGCGCGGGATCGTCGTGGCAAAATCGATCCCGGCGAAAAAGTACGGGGTCACGACCGGGGAGCCGGTGGCGCTGGCGCTGCGAAAATGTCCGGATCTTGTCTGTGTTCCGGGAGATTTTGCGCTGTTTGACCGGTGCTCGAGAGCGTTTAAGAAGATCTGCGCCTCCTACGCGCCGGTCATGGAGTCGTTTTCGATCGATGAGGTCTTCCTTGACATGAGCGGAACGCACCTGATCTATCCGGATCCTGTGGCGGTGGCTCATGAGATCAAGGATAAGATCCGGGATGAGCTAGGCTTTACGGTCAATGTCGGCATCGGTACGAATAAGCTCCTGGCGAAGATGGCCTCAGATTTTGAAAAACCGGATAAGGTACACACGCTGTTTCCGTCGGAGATCCCGGAGAAGATGTGGCCGCTTCCCGTGCGGGACCTTTTATTCCTCGGAAAAGCCTCGGAGCAGAAACTTCTGCGGGCCGGGATCAAAACGATCGGAGATATGGCAAAAAGCGATGAGGCGGAGATCCGGCAGCTTCTGGGAGATAAGAATGGACGTCAGCTGTACCGGTACGCCAACGGGATCGATGATTCCCCAGTGCGCAGCGAGAGGGAGGAGGCCAAAGGCTACAGCGCAGAGACTACGGTGGAAGAGGATATCGTGACGTATGAACAGGCACTTTCCCTGCTTCTTGCGCAGTGTGATGTGGTGGCAGCCAGGATGCGCAGAGACGGGAAGAAATGCAGCTGTGTCGCGGTGACTTACCGGACGCTGGATTTTAAGACGAGATCACACCAGAAAAATTTTGAGGATCCGACGGATGTGACGGAGGAGATCTTCGCACAGGTGAAGAAACTGTTATATGAGTGCTGGAAATGTGAACCGCTGCGCCTGATCGGGGTGGCGCTCACTGATCTGACTTCGGATGAGTTTCGCCAGATGTCCCTCTTTGAAAACACGGAGGACCGTGAAAAGCAGAAGAAAGTGGATGAGACGATCGATGACATCCGCAGGCGCTTCGGAAACGGAATGATCGTCCGGGGCAGTACGATCAGTACGGCAGGAAAAGTCGCGAGAAAGGCGAGAGCGCAGCTTGACAGGGACCTGGAAGGAAAACAGGAAAGATAGGTGGATCGGCCCTTTAGGTGTAGAAATTTTTCGAATTGAAAATTCTGCATGATGCTGGCAGCGTATGATGCCGGCAGTTAATGTCCACATGTGGAAATTTTCTGAACTGAAAATTCCATACAATGCAGTTGCGGCAGCTGATCTTGCCGATTTGGGATTTTGGATACAGATTATTTTTCCCTTGCATATTTTTAGGGATGCGTTATAATAACACTAACAAAAACAGGGGAGCTCGTTGGCGGGCTGAGAGGAAGTGATCGAACTTCGACCCTTTACCTGATGCGGATAATGCCGTCGTAGGAAGTCATGAGATGAATTTTTACAGGGGATATCCGCGGAGGTGTCTCCTGTTTTTTGTTTAAGTACACTTCGAGAAAGGAGAAACGGGATCCGCCGGATGGCGGCGGGCCGAGGGGGAGCGCCCTGGGCCTTGTATGAATTCAGCGATGGGAAGCCGTGTTCCGGCGTGAGAGGATGCCAGTAAGCATCGACCGACTTCCATACAGGGATCCTGAGAGGAAACCTGGACGTTTTTTGCGAAAGTGCGTGGATTATTTTTCATGAGTGGGAATTTTCCAAACGGAATATTCCGCATGATACAGGAATGCCCACGTGATCATTCGCCTTTGGAAGCGCTGCGGTCATACAGTCGTTTCCTTAATAATTGTAATGGTTCAGTACCTTCAAGTCTGTGATTGATTAAGGCTTACGACTTACTGAACCGTTACAAAAAACTTTCAAAGGAGGAATGTGCGGCCAATTTCAGGATCAATGGTCACACAACAAAGATCATGAAACAGACAAATACGAAAAAATTAGCGATAGCAGCCGTTTTCTGTGCTGTCGCAGTGGCAGGAAGCTTATTTTCATTTCCGGTATTCGGGAGCAAGTGTTCTCCTGTACAGCATATGGTGAATATTCTCTGTGCAGTCCTCTTGGGACCGGGGTACGGACTGGGTGCGGCATTCGCGGCGGCGCTGATCCGGAATCTTCTGGGACTTGGAAGCCTGATGGCATTCCCGGGCAGTATGTTCGGAGCGCTGATCTGCGGACTTGTGTATCAGAAGACACAGAATATTCCGGCGACCCTGATCGGTGAGGTATTTGGAACCTCTGTTCTTGGCGGACTCACGGCCTATCCGGTAGCGGTCTTCCTTATGGGAAAGAGCGCGGCAGGTCTGGCATTTTACGCATATGTGATCCCGTTCCTTGTTTCAACTGCCGGAGGTGCAGTGATCAGCGGTGTGCTGATCTACAGCTTAAAGAAAGCCAATATCCTTGCAGGGATGCAGGAAGCAATGGGACAGTAGAGGAGAGAGAAGCATGTTAAAACAGATGTTTGATCAGGTGCGGGAGAAGAGCCCGCTGATCCACAATATTACGAACTATGTGACGGTCAATGACTGCGCGAACATGGTTCTGGCCTGCGGGGCTTCCCCGATCATGGCGGACGACAAGGAGGAGGTCGCGGAGATCCAGACGATCTGCGCAGGCCTCAATATCAATATCGGTACGCTGAACAGCCGTACCATCGAGTCTATGAAGATCGCGGGAATGCGGGCCAATGAGCTGGGACACCCGGCAGTGCTGGATCCGGTGGGCGTTGGGGCATCGACATTCCGGACATCGACGGCAAATGAACTCTTAAAAACGGTAAAATTCACCGTGATCCGCGGAAATATCTCTGAGATCAAGACGCTTGCAGTGGGAACAGGGACCACAAAGGGCGTGGATGCGGATATCGCAGACCGTGTAACCGAAGATAACCTTGATGAGGCGGTGGCATTCGTGAAGAAATTTGCGGAGAGGACAGGGGCTGTGATCGCGGTCACAGGCGCTATTGATCTCGTGGCGGACGCAAAAAAAGCGTACTGCATCTACAATGGCCATCCGATGATGTCCTCCATCACGGGAACCGGCTGCCAGCTTTCTGCTCTTACAGCAGCATTTGTGACTGCAAATCAGGAGCACCCGCTTGAGGCGGCAGCAGCGGCAGTCTGCGCCATGGGACTCGCGGGGGAGATCGCCCATAAACGGCTGACACCGCAGGACGGGAACGCAACATACCGGAATTATATTATCGATGCGATCTATCATATGGACGGGGATGAGCTGGAGCACGGGGCGAAGTTTGAAGTAAAATAGGACTTGAAATTATGCCGATGCCCACATATACTGTGTATAGTATTTCAGACAGAAGGAAATGAACAGCATGGTCATTGATGAAGAACTTTACAGACAGTATCTGCGCGGCGATGAAGCAGGACTTGAGGCTTTAATGAGAAAATACGGTAACCCGTTGACCCTATACATCAATGGCTATCTGCATGATGTCCACGAAGCGGAGGACCTGATGATCGAAGTCTTTTCCTATCTGTTCACAAAAAAGCCGCGTATCAGGGACGGTGGTCTTAAGGCTTACCTGTATAAAGCAGCGCGGCACATGGCTCTGCGCCATAAAAGCAGACATCGGCTTTTCTTCAGCCTCGATGACTTGACGGAAGAGCCGGATGGAAAGACGTTGGTGGAAGAGGTCATTCGGACAAAGGAACGGGATCAGATCCTGCATATCTGTATGGATGAGCTGAAGGCGGATTACCGGGAAGCTCTTTATCTGACCTATTTTGAGGGGATGAGCTATCAGCAGGCCGCCGAGGTTATGGGAAAAAGTGAGAAGCAGATCACCAATATGGTATACCGGGGAAAAGCGCGTCTGCGTGGATTGCTGGAGCGGGAGGGAATTACCAATGCGAAGTAATGAGGAACGGATCGCGGAAGTAAAACGTCGTATTGCGGAAAAAGAATACAAAAAAAGACTGCGGAGGGAATGGGCTGCCGCAGTTTGCTGCGTGGCCGCATGTCTTGCAGTGATCGCAGGTGTTTCCCTTTCCATGCCTGATATTGTCAGCCGGATCGAGATGGGAACTTCCTCTGGCTTTGAAACAACAGCGACGATGTTGGGCGGCAGCACCGCACTTGGATATATCGTGGTCGGACTGCTCGCCTTTGTCCTCGGCGTGTGCGTGACGGTGTTATGTTTCCGCATCCGCAGACTGTACGAAGAAGAACAGACAGGGGAGCAAAAGGGGGAAAATGCAAATGGAAGTCGTCAGTAACCTTTTGCAGGCCGCGGTTACCCTGTTGGGCTTTTGCCTGAGCGGTATCCGGTATCTGAAAAGCCGGAAACAGGAGTATTTCCTGCTGACCTGCTTTTATGGCTGTTTCTTCCTTGGGTCTCTCTACTGGACGATGTATCTGCTCTTATTTTCCAAAACGCCGCAGGTCTTTTATGTGTCAGAGTTCGGCTGGGTAGCAAGTGTCATTTTCCTTTCCATGCTGCAATACACGCTTTCTTCGGAAGAAGAACGGAGATTTCCGTGCAGGAAGGCCTTAAGTGCTGTCCTGATCGGTGTTCCGCTGTGTATATTTTACTGCACATTTGGAGATATTCTCTCCAATCTGCTCTGGTGCGGTATGATGATCGTTGTTTCCTATTCTTCTATCCGGGGGCTTGCCTATTCCAGAAGGCAGAGGGGAGCTGCACATAATATGAAATATTTTCATGCCTGGGTACTGTGCTATGCAACATTAGAATATGCCCTCTGGACTTCTGGCTGCTTCTGGCCGGGAGATTCCATTTTCAGCCCATACTGCTGGTTTGATCTTCTGCTGGCTGGCTGCCTGCTCGCTTTGCTGCCGGCAATGGGAAAGGCGGTGCAGGAATGACGTATATTGAAAATGTTTTTATCTGTATGGCATCGCCGTTACTGATCGCCGCCCTGTGCATGGGAAAACGGCAGACAAAATTCTTTCTGTTCTGCCTTGCAGGAATGGGGGCGTGTCTTCTTTCCGCTTATATCAATACCTTTTTCGCTGCACTTTATGGTGCGGATACCTTTGCCGCCACTGCGGAGATCGCCCCGGTGGTGGAGGAAGTCATGAAGCTTCTGCCTCTGCTCTTTTATCTTCTGATATTTGAGCCAAAGACGGAACAGATCAAAATCTCTGCTGTGATCACAGCTCTTTCCTTTGCCACCTTTGAAAATATCTGCTACCTGATTCAAAATGGAGCCGGACATTTTTCCTTTATTTTTTTCCGGGGGATCGGAACAGGAGCGATGCACGTGATCTGCGGAGCTATTGTAGGCGGAGGCCTCGCGTATGTGTGGCAGCGGACCTGGCTGAAGATTGCCGGAACCTGCGGTCTGTTGGGAGCAGCCATCACGTTTCACGCGCTCTATAATCTGCTGATCGCTTACGGCGGAGCAGTGCAGTATGCTGCCTATGTTCTGCCTGTAGTGATTTTGGCAGCGGGAAAGCTGATTGCCCGCCGTCTGACACTGTAATATAATTTTATTTTGTGATTTTTGGGAGCTGTTTTTAAGCAGCTCTCATTTTTTTTTGAAAAATCTGCTTTTGGGGTGAGAGTTTTTCTGGATTTTTGTACCTATATAAGTGAAAGGCCTTTAAGCTGAGTGTTCAGAAAGGAGGTTTTGCGTGCATGTACGATACACAAAAGCGTGTTGCACTGGCAAAGGAGCGGATAGCGAAATCTCGCCGCCGACAGGCGCGGCGAAGCATTCGCAGTCTGTCGGCACTGTGCGCTCTGCTGTTTTTGTCTCTTCTGGGAACGGTAGGGACGGTGCAGAGCCAGCCGATGGATGCCGTGGGAATGTACGGGGCGATCCTGCTGCATGAGGGTGTTGGCGGATATGTGCTGGAAGCGGTCATTTCCTTTACCGCGGCAGTTGTGCTCACTGCTTTATATATCAAGTTCAGAAAAAGGAAACAGATACCATAGGAATGGGGGAAAATCAATGAGAAAGCCAGAAAAACAAAAGAAACAAAGAGAACGGATCTATGCGGCACTGCTCTGCATCTGTACGATGCTTTCTTTAGTTTCTGTGCCTGTATTGGCGGCAGAAATGAGAAAAGGAGCGGGCAGCCATAAACATACCCCGGAGTGTTATACGTGGATGGAAAAATGTGTCCATGAACATACGCTGGAATGTTATCCGCAGAAGGAGATAACGGAATCTGCCTCCACCTCATCTGATGCGGTGGAGCCCACCGAATGCGGCCATGTATGCAGTGAGGAAAGCGGCTGCATCACAAAAGAATTAAATTGTCAATATGACAGCGAAAGCACTCCAATCACAGCGAAAGCGCTTATGAAAAATAAAGCGATCGCCACCCGGTCCAATGCGCGGAAAGTCTCTTCTATCGATCGCGCACAGGATATGATCGATGCTTTGCCGGACGTAACGGATATCAATAACGATAACATCGAGGAGGTAAGGCTTCAGTTTAAGGCTGTTGAGGACGCAATGATACAGCTTTCCGTTGAGGACGAGGTCGTACTTGATATCGCTCGCTATCTGAAGGTTGCCGCGGTGCTGTATGGACCGTTTCCTGACATCCAGAATCCTATCCTCGGCACAGATATTAAATGGACGATCAGCAGAGACAATAAGACCATTACGATATCCGGTAAAGGGGAAATGCCTGATTTCGACAATACTAGTTCCGGTAAAAGGTGTCCCTGGGAGGACAAAAAGTCTAAGATTGACAAGGTGATCATAGAGGAAGGAGTGACAACGATTGGAAAAAATGCATTTAGTGGATGCATAAGACTCAGTGAGGTGCAAATTCCAAAAACAGTCAAAACAATAGGGACTGCCGCTTTTCAGGACTGTAACACCCTCAGGCAGATTGATATTCCAAATAGTGTTAAAAATGTGATGCCCTTCGCGTTTCATAAATGCCCGCAACTTGGGCAAGTTCACACCCATTGGAAAGATCCGGATGAAGCAGAGTTGTCATTGGCATTTTATCTGCCCGGTGAATCATGGCCGGAGAATCTGAAGATATACGTTCCTGACGCGTATAAAGAAATATTTGCAGCTGAATGGAAAAATTGGAAAGTAAAGGGCGAAACTTACACAGTCTCTTTTGATGGAGACGGAGCACCCGGGTATATGCAGTCAGTGGAAGGCATATCCGGGAATTATGTTCTTCCGGAGTCTGGTTTTACATATCAATCAGCGATCCTTGATTACTGGGCGCTGGATAATCCTGATGGAGAGAAAGCGGGCTGCCCGGGAGATATTTTTCCTGTTACGGAGAATGTGGTGTTTTATGCCAGCTGGAGACTTGTGATCGTGATACCGGAGCCCGAAAATCCGGATGTGTGTATTCACGCATGGGGCGAATGGCAGAGCAATGCCGATCAACATTGGAAGAAATGCATCCACTGTGAGGCAAGTGACATCAGGGAAGATCACTCCGGCGGAACAGCCACCTGCAAAGATCAGGCGATGTGTTCTGTCTGCGGCGCGGCTTATGGGGAACTGAATCCAGATCATCACACGGGCGGCACTGAGGTGCGCGGCAGAGTTGAGGCCACCGCCAGCGCAGATGGCTATACGGGGGACACCTATTGTAAGGGCTGTGGTATCAGAATTGCGGCAGGACAGGCTATCCCGAAGGATCCTACGACCCCGACGACACCTACGAACCCGACGACCCCGACGACACCTACGAACCCGACGACACCGACGACACCGACGAACCCGACGACACCGACGACACCGACGACACCGACAATCCCGACAACCCCGACGATTCCAACGGCCCCGACGACACCGAAAAAGGACAGCAGCAGTTCCGGAAGCAGCGGCGATACCTCCAGCTATATGCTGAACTTCCATGCGAACGGTGGCGGCGGCATAAGTGCAATTTGGGGAACCTACGGTAAGACGGTCAGCCTTTCCGATTATATTCCGACCCGTGAGGGCTATGATTTTACCGGCTGGTATTCCGATCAGGCATTGACACAGAGGATCACGGAACTCAGGATGATCGGAAACAGGACGGTTTATGCCGGCTGGATAAAGAGCGATCCAGATGCAGGGACGAATCCATTTACAGATGTGTATGCGAACGATTGGTTTTATAAGGTTGTGATGTTTGTCTATGAGAAGGGATTGATGTCCGGAATCAGCGCAACGACCTTTGCACCGAACACCAATATCACCCGTGCCCAGATCGCGGTGATCTTCTACCGTATGGCGGGCAGCCCTGCCGTTGAGGGAAAGAACCACTTTACGGATGTTGAGTACGGTCCCGGCACCGTAGGGCTTTACGATGCGGTAACCTGGGCACAGCAAAACGGCATTATGGGAGACTCTGACGGCAAGAAATTTGGTCCGGATGATCCTGTTACGCGTGAACAGCTTGCATCGATCTTTTATCGCTACGCACAGGTCAGGGGCTATGATACCACACAGGGTGGCATGGCAGCCGGCAGCGATCTTCTTGATCTGAAGGGCACGGTTACCCGCGCTGAGACTGCGGAGATGCTCCATCAATTTGTAGAAAAACAGGGACTGAAACCTGTTGCTGCGTCGACAGGTGCGACAGAATGGGTGAAACCGGCGAGCTGAGACGATACATCGGGCTGACTATCCGGTAAAAGGTGGAACCTGAGCACAGGCGGCTGATGACCTGTGTGTCCGGGTCAAAAAATGAATAAAAGACCTTTTGACATCGTTGATTATTTTGTGTCAAAAGGTCTTTTTACTATTTATAAAATCTATGTAGTTCATGCTGGACGTCAGTTGTAGAAAGCATATTTCTGGGCAGGATGGAATTTCTGCAAACAGTCCTAAAAAGAGATGAAAGAGCAGGGATTTATTTTATCTGCGTGAAGACAGAATATCCACACCCCACACAAGCAGAATCAGTCCCAAAAGGATCGCCCCAGCCTTATTCCAGTCGTACTGGTTCATCGCGAAGATAAGCGGTGCGCCGATCCCGCCTGCGCCCACGAGTCCGAGAACGGACGCCTCACGGATATTGACGTCAAAGCGGTAGAGGACGGCGGAGCAGAATGCTGGGGCGAGCTGCGGGAGAACGCTGTGGCAGACGGCTGGAACCGGGTGGGCACCCATGGCGAGGAGCGCCCGGTACGGGCCGGGATCGATGGCCTCCAGACATTCGGTGAAGCGCTTTGTGAGAAGTCCGATGCTGCAGACGGCTAACGTCAGGACACCTGTGAAGGCGCCGGGACCGGAGACCCGGATAAAGATCAGACCATAGATCAGAAACGGGATCGACCGGATCGCCATGATGATCAGGTTAAAGAAAAAAGCGGTCGGAGCAGGGACAAAGCGTCTTGTGTTGAGAAAGGCAAGAGGTGCGGCAAGGAAAGCACCGATGGCTGTTCCGACAATGGCAATGCAGATGGTCTCAAGAAGCAGATAGCTGAGCCCGTCTTTCTTTGCGGAGAAAAAGAAGCTCCAGTCCGGATGCGTGAGTCCGGCTGCCATACTTTTTAAGGCAGCGGCACTTGTTCTTGAAAAATCTGGCGGAGTCTGTGTCGCTAGGCAGAAGAGGAAGAGCACTGCAAAACCGAAAAGGATCATCCGTCCAGAGATACGGGTCTTTTTGGACAAGTCCTTTCTGCCTGAAAAAAGTTCTGCGATCTGTCCGCTGTGGATCACAGCTGTAAAATACCGGTTCGCGGATTCGATGACACAGACGGTGAGAAAGAGCAGCAGCAGGATCGTTCCGACCTTGTGGAACTCCCGCCAGGAGATCTTTTCATTTAAGATCAGACCGATCCCGCCTGCGCCAACGTATCCAAGGATGGAACTGTGCCGCACATTCGTCTCAAAGAGGTACAGGGCGTTTGTCAGAAATGCAGGCAAAATCTCCGGCAGAACGGCATGGATAAATGCCGGGAAACGGGAGCAGCCCATAGAGATAAGGGCCTGATAGGGGGCTATGTCCGCATGTTCCGCATCCTCGTAGGTGAGCTTTGTCATGATCGCAAAGGTGTAGAGCGTGATGGCGAAGGTTCCCGCAAAGGTTCCGAGTCCGAAGAGAAAGGTCGCGGCGAGCGCCAGAATCAGCGCCGGAAAAGACCGGAGTATCTGGATCAGGAGACGCAGCAAACGCCTTGCCCAGGACGGAAAATGCAGGGACACAGCGCCGAAAGGGGAAACGATCAGTGCCAGAGCGGATCCTGTCACGGTACCTGTCACAGACATCTGGACCGTGTAAAAGAGAGGCAGCAGGATCTTCGGAAAAAAGGAGAGATCCGGCCGCATCATGTCGGCCGCCAGATCTGAAAGATGGGAGCTCCTTGAAATAAAAAGAGCCGGATCGCATCCGGTGAAGGACGCGGCGGCGTAAAAGCAGAGAAGGAAGAGGATCCAGCCGGCAGGTTTTATATATTTTTTTCGATTTCTGTACATGGATTGCTTCCTCCTCTGAAATGTTTCTCTGCAAGGATCCGTTGGGATGGATAAATGCATAAATAGCAGAGTTCTATTATTCATCACCTAAGATAGGTGGGAGTCTTCGAGACTGAGATAAATGTTTCTCAAGATTTCCTCATTCATTTCCGATGGCGTTCCATCAAAAACCACATTTCCGTCCTTCAGCCCAATGATTCGGTCGGAAAACTCCTGAGAAAATTCAAGGTTATGGCTGTTCATAAGAATCGTGACGCCATCCTTTTCCTGAATCTCCTTTAAAAGTGTCAGGATCTGCCGCCCGGTGACCGGATCCAAGGAAGCGGCGGGCTCATCAGCCAGCAGGATTTTTGGATGACGCATGAGGGCTCTCGCGATGGCGGCGCGCTGTTTCTGACCACCGGAGAGATTTTTTACCGGTTCTTCTGATTTTTCCAAGAGTCCCACGCGGTCAAGAAATTTCAGTGCTTCTGCCCGGCGCTTTTTTCCGTAGATTCCGAACACAGCGGGGAAAAATCCCATATCCGGCAGACAGGCAGTGAGCACATTTGCAAGGCAGGTGGAATTTTCCACGAGACAGAAATCCTGATAGATGGTGCCGATGGATCTCTTTACATTCTTCCTGGCGGTTCCGGACATGGACGATATGTCGCTGCCATCAAAAAGGACAGCCCCGTCCCCCGGCGTCTCCATGCCGTTTAAGATCCGGAACAGGGTGGTTTTTCCAGCTCCGGACGGACCGATCACGGAGACGAACTCGCCCTGAGGGATGGTAAAGGTTACATGGTCCAGGGCGCGTGTCCCGTTTTTAAATTGTTTTCCAATGTTCTGAAGAACGATTTCCATGAAGATACCTGCCTTACAAATAATGAATCAGTAAAAAATTGGGATCTGTTTAGTTCATAGACTTTAACATTTCCTGTGCGGCGCGTTCCCCGTCATAGTTCGCGTCATCGCCCCACTCGTAGCCGACCTGACTGAAGACTTTGATGATGTCTTTGCCTTCATCAGTTCCTGCGATCTCGATGAAGGAATCACCGAGAGCCTGACGGAAGTCAGCGTCCTGCATAAGGTCGGAAGTTTTGCTGTATGCGATCATATCGTTGTAGATTCCCTCTGTGACGCCGATGATGCCTGTCTGCTTTACCATATCATCAGTGCCGCCGAATTTCTCTTTCCAGTCCGGCGCATATTTTGTGCGGATATGGCCGTAGGAGACCATGAGGTCTGCCTGTCCGGAGGCGAGGCGGGCGAGGGATGTGGTGTAGGAATCGGACTGGACCGCATTTGCGAGGTCAGCGATGGTCTTTCCGTAGCGCTCGTTTAGCCATAAGGACGGATAAATGTAGCCGGACGCGGAGGTCGGTCCCATGACTGCCCAGGTGGCGCTGTTTAAGTCATCCCAGGTAAGTTCCTCGCCGTTGTTGACTTTTGCTAAGAGCTCCTGACCTTTTTCACTCGGTCCTGCGAGAATGATGGAGCGGTAATATGTGCTCATTTTGTCTGTGTTTTCCTCGATGGTGCCGTCGTTCCATTCCTTCGGATCTTCGGAGTCCTTGTTGATGGCGTAGCGGAGAGCCGTGAGGAGAACGTCGCAGTCATCGGAGAACAGGACATAGTTTCCTCCGGAGATAAATCCGATATCAGCGCTTCCTGCGCTCAGTGCCTCACCGACAGCAGTGTAGCTTGTTCCGACGGTCATGTCGATGTCTTTGACATCGTAGCCTTTTTCAAGCAGTGTCTCTTTTAAAAGGTTCTCTAACGGCTCTGTTGCTGTCGTTATCGTATCTGCGTCCGCATACGGGGAGAAAGCGATCTTTAAGGAATCGATGGATTTTGTCTCTGCGGAAGCGGCTGCTTCAGAAGTGCTTTCCGCAGAAGCGGCAACTGTGGTCTCCCCTGTGGAAGCAGCCGGTGCGTCCGTTTTGGAAGAACATCCTGCAGTGAGTCCGAGGCAGAGTGCCAGGGAGAGAGCCGGTACAACAAATTTTCTCATAATATAATACCTCCATAGCCCGTCAGGGCAGAATATATTTTCTGCTGAAAGAATGGGACACCGGGAAATACGGTGAAATAGTTTCAATATCCGCTAATGGTCAGGACACTGTGAGAGCGTGATCGTTCCGAATAAGAAATAGAACGCGTTCAGCTGCCATGAATCCGGAAGAAACAGGCGGATAAAGAAAAAGGCATACTTTCTGCAGCATGCCGTAAAAATGACTTTCAGGCAGAATGCTGACAAGCCGCGGACATGGATCCGCGGCATGGGACGGTCGATCCTTTCTGGGATCCTCTCAGCCCGGAACACGGACTCCCTCGCAATCTGGTCTTCGTCATCAAGTAATTGAATTGACCGCAGCACCAGGGCGCTCCCCCTCATGCTGCATTCCGTTAACCGATTTGGATTGTAGCACAGGAGATGGAAAAAGGCAAGAGAGGAAATTTCTGGAAGGTCCGCCGGAAAAAGATGGACGGGGAACACAAGGCTGTAAGCAGGCTGCACGGACACATGAAAAATATCGATGGATACATGCGAAATTCGCAGTCTTAAAATCATGTACGAAACCGGGTGCAAACTTGACTTTTCCGTGCGGAAAGTATATAGTAAATCTTGTCAGAAAAAAGAAAATAAACAGACCGGGGAGCCTGACGGATCAGGCTGAGAGTTGGCTGTATCGCCAAGACCCGTATACCTGATTTGGATCATGCCAACGTAGGAAGCTGCTGAAGAGAAAGAGTAGAAGTGGAGATACCTGCGGGTGTCTCCTTTTTTTACGCGAACAACGAGCCAAAGTCCGCGCTTGCGCGAGACCTTGGCGACTGTCGCGATAACAAGGGGAAACTCGCGAAGCGTGTTTTCACTTGTTATAACAGGAAATTCCGGGGAATTCCCTGTTACAAAAAAGGCACTAACGTGCCAATGCTGTGCACTCGTGCGAAGATGTAGATCGTCGCAAGCGGCCGCGCGAGGAGCGGGAATGTGCGAGGCGCGTTTCATGTATTGTAGGAGGTAGAAGATATGAACTGCAGACCGGAAGATATGCTGCTCTACGCGGTGACGGACCGCGCGTGGTTAAATGGTGAGACTCTGGAGAGCCAGGTGGAAAAGGCTTTAAAGGGAGGAGCAACATTCGTTCAGCTGAGGGAAAAAGAGCTGGATGAGGAACTGTTTTTAGAAGAGGCGAAGAAGATCAAAAAGCTCTGTGCCGAATATCATGTTCCCTTTGTGATTAACGACAACGTGGATATCGCTCTTAAGATAGACGCGGACGGCGTTCATGTGGGACAGAGCGATATGGAAGCTGGAAAAGTGAGAGAAAAGCTGGGACCGGATAAGATCATCGGTGTTTCCTGTAAGAATGTGGAGCAGGCACTTCTCGCGAAAAAGCACGGGGCAGATTACCTCGGTGTCGGAGCGATGTATCCGACAGGAACAAAAAAGGACGCCACAGCGGTGACACCGGAGGCGCTTTCTGCGATCTGTCAGGCGGTGGATATCCCGGTAGTCGCCATCGGCGGGATCAATAAGGACCGCCTGGAGCCCCTTAAGGGAACCGGTGTGGATGGCGTCGCAGTCGTCAGCGCAATCTTTGCGGCAGAGGATATTGAGAAGGCGACACGAGAACTGAAAGAGGCGGTAAGAGAAATCTTATAATATAATTTTTTAAACACTACATTCAAACAAGCCAATAAGCCAGAAGAAAAATACTACTTGCCTGAAAATATGAATTCTAAATTCACAGAGCAGCAATTTTCCCTCTGGGTTTTGGAATAGATCAAGCGGAAAACACTTCCGCGGCGGCACATTGGGGGCACCACCTTGCGTCGCCTAATAAAAAGTTATTGATGCCTGAAAGGAGTTTTTATGATGAAGACAGCATTAACGATCGCTGGAAGCGATTCCAGCGGAGGCGCCGGCATCCAGGCCGATTTAAAGACGATGATCGCAAACGGAGTATACGGAATGAGCGCGATCACAGCACTGACGGCCCAGAACACGACCGGCGTCCAGGGGATTTTCGAGGTAACACCGGAATTCCTGGAACAGGAGATCGACAGCGTATTTACGGACATCCGTCCGGACGCGGTAAAGATCGGAATGGTTTCTTCTGCGGGACTGATCAAGTCCATCGCAAAGAAGCTTCATGAACACAAAGCAGAAAATATCGTTGTGGACCCGGTCATGGTGGCGACAAGCGGATCAAAGCTGATCAGCGACGATGCCATCGGCACATTAAAGGAATACCTGTTTCCGATGGCGGCAGTCCTGACCCCGAATATCCCGGAGACAGAGGTTTTATCGGGGATGGAAGTAAAGTCCGCCGAGGACATGATTGCGGCGGCAAAACAGATCAGTGAGACCTATCACTGCGCGGTCCTCTGTAAGGGCGGTCATCAGTTGAATGATGCCAACGACCTGTTATACCGCGACGGCAGCTACCGCTGGTTCAACGGTAAGCGGATCGACAACCCGAACACCCACGGAACCGGATGCACCTTATCGAGCGCCATCGCCTCCAATCTGGCGAAGGGTTATGACCTCGATACGGCGGTGGAACGCGCAAAGGCTTACATCTCCGGAGCGCTGGCAGCCATGCTGGACCTCGGACATGGATCCGGACCGATGGATCACGGATTTGATTTTCGCGGAAAAGGATTTGCGGAGGAAAAGGCATGACGATGACAGAACGCCTTTTAGAGGCAACAAAGGAGATCTGGGACGGCTATAACGAAACGCCTTTTGTAAAGGGAATCGCGGACGGCAGTCTGGATCATGAAAAATTTAAATATTATATGATACAGGATTATCTGTATCTTCTTGACTATACAAAGGTATTTTCCATCGGAACGGCGAAGGCGAAAAACCTCGATGCTATGCGCCTGTTCGCGGGTTATACCCATTCGATCCTGGACGGTGAGATGGATATCCACCGCGCGTACATGACGAGACTCGGAATCGCGAAGGAGGAGGCGGAGCAGACACCGGTCGCTCTTGATAATCTGTCCTATACCTCTTATATGCTTCGTGTCGCTTACGAGGAAGGAGAGGCGGAGGTCATGGCGGCGATCCTTTCCTGCGCGTTGAGCTATGAGTTTATCGCGAAGAAGATCCTTGCGGAGTATCCGGCTGCAGATAAGCATGAGTTCTATGGGGAATGGGTCAGCGGATATGCGTCCGATTCCTACCACGAGGACAATGAGGTGCTGGCAGACCTGATGAACCGCCTGACGGAGGACTATTCCGAGAAGCGGAAACAGCATCTTGTGGACATCTTTACAGCATGCTCCCGCTACGAGGCGGCATTCTGGGATATGGCATGGGAAATGAGGCAGTAGGATGCTGAAATTTGACAATGTAAGCTTTCAATATGATGTGGAAGATTTCTCCATCATTGACCACCTTTCCTTCGATGTACAGGACGGGGAATTCGTGTCCGTCATCGGCGCTTCCGGCTGTGGTAAGAGTACGATCTTCCGGCTTGTGAACAAGCTTCTTCTGCCGGCTTCCGGCGAGATCCTGGTGGACGGAGAGTCCATTGAGAGGAAGAGAAACTACTGTGGATACATGCCGCAGCAGGATCTTTTATTTCCATGGCGGACCGTGAGGGAGAATCTCCTGCTGCCGATGGAGATCCGGGGCGGATATTCGAAAACGGAGATGAGAGAGAAAGCGGACGCGGCGCTCGAATCTGTTGGTCTTAAGGACTGGGGTGACAAGATGCCGAAGGAGCTTTCCGGCGGCATGCGCCAGAGAGCGGCGTTTGCGAGAACGGTGCTCACGGGTTCCGACCTTCTGCTCCTCGATGAGCCATTTTCAGCCCTCGATTATCTGACGAGGATCTCCATGCGGGAATGGCTTTTAGAGCAGTGGGAGAGGGAGAAAAAGACAGTCCTTTTTATCACGCACGATGTGGAGGAAGCGGTCTTTTTGTCCAGCCGGATCCTGGTTGTAGAGGAATCACCGATCACACATCTACGGTCCATTGATGTTCCGGCAGAATATCCGAGATCCAGGGACGAGCTTCGGAAACCGGAGATACTGTCCCTGAAGGAGGAGCTGATCGGTATGCTGAGGAAGGAGACGTCATGAGTAAGAAGATGAAGAAGGATCATGCGCGGGTTCCTTCCGGGGCTTCGCGCGGACAGACCCATAATTTTCTGAGTACAAACCTTCCGGCGGCGATTCTGGTGGCAGCTCTGCTGATCTTCTGGCAGGCGGCGGCTATGGGAATCGACGCGGCGTATATCCTGCCGTCACCGACCCAGGTGGTGGTACGGCTCTGGGAGCTTAGAGGTCCGTTATTTAAGGCACACCTTCCGGCAACGATGTCGGTGGTGGGGATCGGACTTCTGATCTCCATTATTCTTGGCCTTGGTCTGGCCGTTCTGATGGATGCCAGCGAGACAGCGGAAAAGGCACTTTATCCGCTTATCATCGCGTCTCAGACGATCCCGACGACAGCTCTGGCACCGCTTTTTGTACTCTGGTTCGGATATACGATCTGGAGCAAGGTGCTTGTGACGGTGCTGATCACATTTTTCCCGATCACGATCACGGTATTCGACGGATTTAAGTCGGTGAAGACGGAGATGGAAGAGCTTTTGTTTACCTTTGGCGCGGATAAACGCCAGATTTTTATGAAGTTAAAGGTTCCGGCTGTCCTGCCCTGCTTTTTCTCAGCGATCAAGATGGCAGTCCCGTTATCGATCATCGGAGCGGCCATCGGTGAATGGCTGGGAGCGCAGAGCGGACTTGGATACTTCAGCAGGAGGATGATGACACAGCTTGATGGAGCCGGAGTGTTCGCACCGATCTTATTGTTATCGGTGGCAGCGATGGCGGCTGTCTGGGTGGTCACACTGCTTGAAAAACGGATCATTCACTGGAGAAATGAATAAAACGCAGAAAAACTGCCTGAGAGAATGGATGTCAGAGCCAGTTCTGAATCCGGCAGGCAGAGCGAGAAACAATATCAGGAGTTTGATAACGAAAGGAAATGACATGAAAAAAGGAATGAGAATCGCTGCAGCGGTGATGGCTGCGGCTTTCAGTATGACAGTACTTGCAGGATGCGGTAAGAGCGAGACAAAGACAGCGGAGACGACGGCAGCGGCTTCAGCGGACAACAGCAGCGCGGTGGAGACAACAGCAGCTTCCGGTGAGAAAAAGGATCTCCGTGAGGTCAACGTGGTATTGGACTGGTATCCGAACGCGATCCACACCTTTATCTACACCGCCATCGAGCGCGGATATTATGCGGAAGAGGGACTTGATGTGAAGGTCCGCTTCCCTGCGAATGCGAATGACGCGCTGGCACTTGTCGCTGCCGGCAAGGCGGAGATCGGAATGTATTATCAGCAGGATGTGATCCAGGCAGTTGCAAATCAGGGAACGAAGATCAAGTCCATCGGCGCGATCGTGCAGTCTCCGTTGAGCATTGTACTTTCTTTAAAGGATAAGAACATTACAAGTCCGTCCGATCTTGTCGGAAAGACAGTTGGATACGGCGGAACAGCTCTCAGTGAGTCCATTGTGAAGACCATGATGGAGTATGTGGGCGCGGACGCGTCAGATGTAAATCTGATCGACGTTGGATTTGACCTGATGAGCTCCATGACTACAGGCAACGTGGATGCCACCATCGGCTGCCTTGTGAACCATGAGGTTCCGCAGCTGGAGGAAGAGGGCTTTGATGTCAATTATTTCATGGCAAACGGATATGGCATTCCGAATTATTATGAGGAAGTGTTCCTCGCAAATAATGAGATGATCGAGAGTGAGCCGGAGGTCTTAAAGGGCTTTTTACGTGCATCTGCAAAGGGCTTTGAGGACTTTAAGAAGGATCCGGACGGCTGCCTCGCGATCCTCATGAACAACCAGAATGAGGAGAATTTCCCGCTGACACAGAGCGTTGAGGAGAAATCCTGTGAGACTCTGCTGCCGCTTATGGAGACGGAGGATGTTCCGTTCCTGACACAGACGGAGGAGTGCTGGCAGGAGAACATCGACTGGATGCTTGAGAGTGGACTGATCGATCAGAAGGTTGAGGTTTCTGATGTGATGGTGGACCTTGGGGAGTAGGTTCTTTGGGGAAATCTTATAGGAATTGAGAAATACCGGGATGGCAGGGAGACTGCTGTTCCGGTATTTTTGTTGGTTTGAGTCAGGAAAAGAGAGGTTGAGTCAACTTGGCGGAAGTACGCGCAGGTCAGCTTCCGGCTCCTGGTGCTGTCGATTTCCAGGCGGTTCCGGAGGCTGACCTGCGCTGGGGATTGAAGGCGTAAGGATAGACCTTGAGGATGTATGATCTGGTTGTTGCTGTGGGAAAGAACGCTTGTTCATATGAAAGATATGTATTATAATTGGGATTAGATAACGTTTTACGAGGAAGAAAGAGATATCTGGATGGAGGAAATGAACATGGCGGAACAGATGAAGAAGGAGAGGGCAAGGCGGCTGTTTTTGATCGCTTTCGTCCTGTTTACGTTTGCGAACGGATTTGGCGGCAGTATTATCTCGAACTATTTTAAGGGCGTGTATCAGGTGGACTCGGTGCAGAGAGGGCTTTTGGAGATCCCGAGGGAGCTGCCGGGAGTTGTGGGAGTGTTTGTGATCACGGCGCTGTCGGGATGTGGAAATCTGACGTTAGCGATGATCAGTTTCTGCCTGTACGCGGTGGGAATGTTTGTCCTTGGACTTTTATCTCCGGGATATCTCTTAATGCAGCTGTTTGTGTTTACCTATTCTCTCGGGGATCATATTGTCATGCCGGTCCGGGATGCGATCGCGATGGATCTCGCGGATGAGGGGAAGACGGGAACGTTTCTCGGAAAATACCGGGGATATGCGACGATGGGGTCCATGGCGGCATCGCTGCTTGTATTTATCGGGTTCCGGTACGGGGCGTTCTGGTTCCGGGCGGACAGATCAATCGTTCCGTCGTTCTGCGTGTCACTTGTAGTCGTTGCGGCGGCGTTATTCTTCCTGTGGAGACTGAGAAGAGAGGTTCCGGCCCTTGATGTGCGGAAGCATGATGAGAAGAAAAAAGGACTGCCGCTTAAGAAGAAATACATTCCTTATTATATCGTTACGGGAGTTTATGGTTTCCAGAAACGGATGCGTCTGGTGTTTGCACCGTGGATCATTATCGAGCTCCTTGCGATGGGGGCAGATACGGTGGCGCTTCTTGGAATCGCGGCGCATTTTGGCAGCAGTATGATTGCTCCGCAGATCGGAAAATTTCTTGACCGGTATGGTGTGAAAAAGGGACTTGTTCTGGAGAGTGTGACGATCGGGGCGATCTTTCTGTATGCGGCCTGGGCAGTCCATGGGATCACGTCAGGTGTGTTTACGGGGAGAGTGGAGCAGATCTTTGCGTTCACGGCATATATTTTTATTATGATCGCAGATCATTTTAACGCGGTTCATGTGATGTTAATGAAAAAACTCAGCGACTCTCCGGCGGACGTGATGGAGAACCTGTCGTTTGGGCTCAGTGTGGATCATGTGCTGGCAGTGACGGTCTCCGGGCTTTTAGGCGCTGTCTGGAAGTTTGTCGGTCCGGAGTGGGTGTTTGTATTGGGAGCAGCGGTCTGCCTGGTGCATTTCGGGGTGGCTGTGTGGCTTGGAAAGAGAGCAAATTAGATTTCCATTTTTGCAAAGAAGTTTTGGGAGAACGTGGTATGATAGATTCAGAAACTTGGAAATCATGTGACAGGTAAAGAAACTGCGGAATGACTGCTGCAGAGGATATATTTGGGAGGAACGAGGATATGATCTTTGTATCACACTATGATTCACCGCTTGGAATGATCTATATGGCGGCGGATGATGACGTATTAAAAGGAGTCTGGTTTGAGGGGCAGAAGTACTTTGCTTCTGGATTGGATAAGAAAGAGACGGAAGATAAGGAGACACCTGTTTTGAAGCAGACGAAAGAGTGGCTGGATCTTTATTTTGCCGGGAAAGAACCGGAGTTTCTTCCGCCGCTGGCGCCGGAGGGCTCAGAGTTCCAGAAAAAGGTATGGAAGATCCTGCTTATGATCCCGTATGGAAAGACCATGACATACGGGGAGATCGGCAGAAAAGTCGCTAAGATGTCCGGGAAAAAGACCATGTCTGCCCAGGCTGTTGGGGGCGCGGTCGGTCATAATCCAATCTCGATCCTGATTCCGTGCCATCGGGTGGTCGGAACGAACGGCAGCCTCACTGGGTATGCGGGCGGAATCGAGAAGAAGATCGGACTGCTGAAACTGGAACGGACGGATATGTCTGGGATGTTTGTGCCGAAGAAAGGGACGGCGCTGTAGTGGGAAAATATGAATAAACAGCAGGGCTGTCGTTGCGGCAATTTTTTGCGGAACGACAGCTTTATCCTAGATTATTCACGGATCAGCCGTGAAAGTGGCTGAAAGCCACATAGTTACTGT
>ERZ838225.951-NODE-951-length-31468-cov-118.689651_pt1 | contig 31468 bp, 30 predicted proteins | sample MGYA00519684_ERZ838225 | MGnify/ENA primary metagenome ERZ838225 (study PRJEB31850, sample SAMEA3708829) | human gut metagenome | biome: human gut; feature: human-associated habitat; material: faeces | place: China | collected 2014 ... | reverse complement strand
ATACTGGGCGTCATCTCACCCACGCCAAGTTCCAACAGCAGGACTTTTTTGTCGGACTGATCCATTATCCAATGTCGCAGGAAGCTATGGTAGCGGTGCAGACTATCCTGCCAGAAGGTTCCCTCCAGGAAGGTATCATCTCGTACCCAGGGCACTAGCACCCGCCCGCAATCCGGGCAACGAGGAACAGCTTCCTCCGGCAGGCGAACACCTGCCAAGCAACCAGTCAGCTCCTTCACCAGCTCGCGGTTTTCCCAAATATCATCCCGGCAAGGCTGACTGCATTGGCAGTAGCTAAAGTCTCCCTGAAAGGCGCAGATTTGTTTCTGGGGAAATACCCGAAAAAACTGCTGATCCACATTGGTGGTCAGCACAAAAGCAGGTTTATCCGCAACAAGCGCCTGTAGGTCCAAATAGGGCTGCCCGGTAGGGGCTTCCCACAGGAAGCGCATATATTGGCTGTAATACCCCCACTGTTCCCCATAGCTGGAAAAGCAATGGTAGAATCCAGCCAGCGGGGAGGTGAAGCCATACTGTTCGCGAAAGGGAGCCAATGCCTCCGAAAGTGCCGGAGACCAATGGTAGTGGTCGTATCCGGCCGCGCTGGACAGGCCGGAGCCACCTCCGATCACAACAGCATCTGCTTGATCAATACGCTCGGCAAGTTCCTGAAGCGTCGCTTGGTTTGCAACCCTCATCGATTGTTATCTCCGCTGTCCATGGTATCCCGTGCATCCCGTAGCACTTGAGCAATGTCGGCCACAATGGTCATGCCCTTGTCCTCCAACTGCTTGGGCAGGAAGTCATACTTGTTGTTGACAGCAATATATCGAGCATGTGGAAAGCTGAGGGTCATGTTCCAGAAAGGTTCTTGGATAAACATGGGAGTCATTCGGCCAACGCCCAGCTCCAGGAACAGAATTTTGCTGTCTTTGTGTTCCAGCACATAGCGAGAAATTTTTTCGTACTGTTCTTCGTATTTCTTTCCTTGCAGAAAATTCCCATATCCTCGCACCCAAGGGAATGCCTCACCGCCACAGTGGGGGCACCGGGGAATAAGATCTGTGGGGATCTTCGTGCCATCCCCCATAGCGGCTACCATATCAGCCACTGGCTTTACCGCATCCCAAGTGTCATCGGTACAGCAGGCGGCACACTGGAAGAAACGGTGATCCCCCTGGATCTCCGCCACCTTCTCCTCCGGGTAGAGTTTGACAAACTGGGTATCCTGGTTCGTGGTGAGGATGAAGAAGTCCTTACCTTTCAGCAAAGCGTCTAGATCCAGATAGGGATGACGCACCGGTGTGGTCTGGGTGGTGTGAAGGAAGGTGGCAAGATAGCCCCAATACTCTTCCCGGGTTTCCCATGGGTGCATCATCCCTGCAAAAGCACCTTTGAAGTGGTACTTCTCGGCAAAAGGGTGGAAGTATTTGCGGTAGGAGTCGTTGTCCTCATAGTAAAAATCTCCACCACCGGCAGCGGACAGGCCGGAGGCCCCGCCCACTACCACACAGTCAGCTTCCTTTACCTCCTGTACCAAACGATGGATCTGTTCGCTATACGGCAGCGGCTTTTTGTCAGTCAGCTGATAAGGCGTACTGCCGGACGCATAGATAGGATAGTGCCTGGAATAATTCATCTGGGTCTGCATGACCAGATCATCATAGAAGTTCATTGTCGTCATTCCTTTCAAGCGGGTGTTATTTTTATTCTTACTTCAAATGATTTTAGCATCCTCTTGCGTCGCTGTCAATATGCTGTTATAATAAAAATAACATCAAAGTAAAAAAGGAGATCAGGCTATGAAATATCCCACCCGCCTTAGCGATGCTGTTCATATTCTGGCTTTTATCGCTCTGTACCCAGACTGCGACCTGACCAGCAACAAGCTGGCAGAGAGCATTCAGACGAATCCTGCCTATGTGCGCCAGCTCATGTCCGCCTTGCGGAAGGGAGGGCTGCTGGTCAGCGTGAAGGGACATCCCCGCCCCGCTCTGGCTCGTGAGCCGGAGAAGATCACTCTGCTGGATGCCTATCGGGCAGTAGAGGGCAACAAGCCCCTGCTCCATCAGGACATCCACACCAATCCTGCCTGTGGTGTGGGCGTAAATATTCAACTGGTGCTGCGGGATTTTTACTTGGACATTCAAAAAACAGCGGAACAAAGAATGCAAGAGATCACGCTGAAAGATGTGCTGGAACAGTACAAAACCAGGATACCTCTATGATGAGAGCTACCAAAGCCAGCAAGGTATCGGCTGGCGGACCTATCTCTACATCGCTGACGCAGCAGCAGCGATCGTCCTTATCGGACTGGAGATCATGGTGCTGCGGGGCTACCAAAAACGCAAAGCAAGCGCTGCTTCCGAAAAGCGCAGCGAATCATAGTCAAAACCACCGGCAAACGCTGATGGACTATGGGCGGCGGTGCAGGAGCATCGCCGCCCATTTTATATGAGGAGACGCTATGAAACACCCTGAAATTCTCGCAAAGCTTTCCCTTGAACAAAATGTGCCCTGCTCTCGGGTAGAGATCAACTCGATATAAGGAACAAGCCCACAGGTCTGCCGTATTTTTATGCGGTCTATCCTGTGGGCTTGTTTGCTATTATCGACTCATGATTGAATTTGAAATTTCAAGCACGACCGTATCATGTTTATAGGTGGTAACAACCATCGGCAGGCCTGCAGCCTTCAAAACTTATGCAGACGTTTGATTTTCGTATCGTTTAAGCCAGAGGAAAAAGCCTATATTGAGCAGAATGCCCACTACGGTGGAGGTGGGTGCGGACAGACCGATCATCGTCAGGCTGGCGTTGGGCTGGATACTCATAATATACGCCATGGGGAGACGCACCAGCAGAGTCTGCACCAGCCCCTGTACCATGACCCAGAGCGTTTTGTCGTTACCGTTGAAGTAACCCACCATGCTGAACAGGATGGCAGTGGCGATGGTCTCGGGCGCAAAGCCCATGAGGTAGGCGTAGCTGTTGGCAATAACAGCGGCATCTGCCGTAAACAGACCGGAGAGAACGTCACCCTTGCACCACACCAGTGCAAATACGGCGCAACCGAACACTAGACCGATGCCAATGCCGGTGAACATGGACTGCTCGGCGCGTTTTTTATTGCCAGCACCCACGTTCTGGGACACAAAGGATGCCATGGACTGCATCAGAGAACTGGGGATCAGCATGGCAAAATTAACGATCTTGCACGCCACACCGTAGCCGGAAGATGCCTCCAGCCCCAACCGGTTGACGAAGGCGCAGAGCGCCAGAAAGGAAAGCTGGGTCAAAAACTCCTGCAAAGCCAGCGGCAGACCGATGCCCAGAAATTTTTTGCACTGGGGGTTCAGCTTGAAATCAGAGCGATGGATTTTGAAGGGCAGCTCCTTCTTCAGCAGCATTGCGATTGCACAGATTACGCTGACGGCTTGCGCTGCTACCGTAGCAATGGCGGCACCGGCAGCATCCAGATGAAAACCAGCCACCAGCACCAGATCGCCAATAACATTCACAATGCACGCCACCAGCACAAAGATCAGCGGAGAGCGGCTGTCGCCCAGACCGCGGAAAAGAGCCGAGAGCATATTATAGGCTACAATAAAGAAGATGCCGCTGCCGCAAATGCGCACATAGCTGACGGTCAGGTCTAGGGCTTCGGCAGGAGCCTGCATCAGACTGGAAATAAGCCGTGCAAAAAACACCAGCACCACGAACAGTGCAGCTGCCAGAAGGGTGAACACAATCGCTGCCCCGCCAATGACTTGCCCGATGTACTGCGGTCGTTTTTCGCCCAGATAGCGGGCAATGAGCACTGTGACGCCCATGGCAAGCTGGGTGACAACAAAGGTGACGAGATTGAGTACCTGGCTACCAGTAGAAACCGCAGACAAGCCTGAAGTGGAGCCAAAGCGCCCCACTACCAGAAGGTCTACTGCGCCGTAAGCGGCCTGCAGCACCAGCGCACCCAGAATGGGCAGCATGAAAAAAGCGAGCTTTGGCAAAATGCGGCCTTGGGTAAAATCGGTCTTATCGTTTTTCAAGAGAATCTTTCCTTTCGCGCATAATAGCATAGAATTTTTCCAGCGTTTGGATGGTGCACGCTGCATCCTCCTCGGAAATGCTGTCCAGATACGGGAGCAGTTGCGAGAAGTAGTCCGTATTGTACTTCTGGGAAAGCGCTTGCCCGCTCTCGGTGAGAAACAGATAGGTCACGCGGCCATCTTCAGCGGATACCTGTTTTCTCAGATACCCTTTGTGCTCCATCTCTTTTACGGTACGGGTCACACCGGGGCGGGGCAGGTTCAGTGTATCGCTGAGATCAGAGATCTTCGGCTGGATGCCACGGGTCTGCAATTTCTGAATAACATCCAGACACTGGATATAAGAGGATGTCACACCCTCCGGCAGGGCAGGCAGCATCTCCCGTGCCCGCTTTGCCAGATAGCAGGCATCCAGCAGCTGCTTGATCAGTTCGATGGTCATAATGAAATTCCTCTCCAAACGATTATCAAAGATAATTAACATTGATAATTATACAGAACTGCCCGGGAATGTCAAGTCTTTTTGAAAAATCGGAGATGTCGGCAGCTTTGAGGCAGCTGCTTCCGGCATACCATTCTTGAGAGTGTTTGAGCGAATACAGTCTGAACCATGGATTAGAAGATCAAATACAAAACAAAAACAGGGTGCGCCCCTGCGGGCGCACCCTGCCATCGCAATTCACGATTTGATTCGTTGGCAACAACCGTGAATTGCATATCGCAAACAAGTTGTTGAGAATTGCACTGCTTGTGAAACTTGCGATTAAAGCCACAGACGATAGCGATATGTACAACAGGGCGTTCCCCATCGGGAACGCTCTGTTTCTCATTGCTGGGGGCATGATGAGCCTGTTCCGCCTGCCACGCGGCAAATTCTCTTTGTCCTTCCTCGCTGTTCCAGCAGGCAAGGATGGCTGGGTAGAATGCCCGTGCCAGACGGTCGATGACTTCATCGGGATAAGGGGAAGTATTTGTGGACTTTTTCTTTTTGTTCAAACGCACACTCCTTTGGACTTCCGTTGACAGCATACATTGTGCCTGATGTTATGCTGTCTGCGCATCTTCTGCAAGCGCAGATTCCAGAAAAGCAAGGTATTCCTTGTGCTTGTGGATGATTTCGAGAATGACTTCCCGCTGCGCCGTGTCCGGCATGATCTTCAGCTGATAGTCAAACTCTGTACGGAAACGAGTCGTGATATTTTCCAATGCCACATACTCGTACCGCACGTCTTTCGGGTAAGCATCGCTGTCATAGACCGATTCGATTTTCAGCATCGGCATATAGGGCGCTTTCCCCGGCTCTGGGGCGGCTCCGTTTGTGTTCGGCTTCGGCTCGACTTTCCGTTCCGGGTACAGAATTTCATCCACGATTTTCTGCCGGTCGATATAGTCTGCCTTGGCAAGACGGTGCAAATCGGCATCACGGATTTTCGTCTGCCCGGACAGGATTTTCTCCTGCATACCGGGTATCATCTGATCCATGATCTGAACGCCTCGCATGAACTTTTCAGAGCGAGCAACGTAGGATTCACTGACATTGTTCCGCTCTGCAATCTGCTTGCGGATGCTCGCTTCCGCGGAGGTGGGAGGAATTGTGTCAATTTGACACAATTCCTCCGGGGCGGTTTTCTTGGAAGCAGCCGTGTGCTGGTTGTTGCCGTTTCCACCGGGCTTCCGATGCTCCACACTGTACTGTTTTCCAATGAGGAACTTCTTCTGTTCCGGCGTGAGGTTGCGCCGCCCTAACTGGTTCTTACAGATCCAAGTAAGGACTTCTTCTCTGCTCTCAAACGGGAGCGGCATGGTGGAGAAAGAGATTTCGGGATGCTCCTGAACAATTTCATAACGGTTGTGTCCATCAACAAGGGTGTTACCCCAGACGATCAAAGGAGAGAGCAGCTTGCCCTCTTTGAGGATATTTTCTTCAAGCTGCTTAAATTCATCGTCCGTCAGCGGCGGAATCTGATTCTGGAACTCCGGGTCGATTTTCAAGTTGATCATACGCACACTCCTTTATCTCTCCTGCTGCGCCGGTTCTTCCTCCCGGAAAAAGGACGCAACATTCTGCTTTGCGGTTTTCAGTTTGAGCAGTTCGGACTTGGCTTCCTTGTACTGCTCGTAGAATTTTGCCTTTTCGGATGCCAGCTGCGCATACTCGGCTTCCAGTTTCTTCGGGCTGGGCAGCTTTGTGATGCTGTTTGCCTTGAAATAGGCTGCTGCCGCCCGGTACCCTGTCAGCTCTGCACGGTGCTGTTCTTCAAAGGCTGCGGAGCAATCTTTTTGGTATTTCTATAAATAATAATCAAGAGGGCGACAGCTTCTGTTGTCGCCCTCTTGATTATTATTTATTGTTCCCACGTTTTGGCTTTTTGTCGGACATTTATAATTTGGAGCTGGTATAGAATGCTGGGAATTGCAGAAACCAATGAAAAAATACCCAAGACAATAGAATGCTTGATAATGGCAAACAGTGCAAATAGGAGCAGCAGGAATAGACATGGGTTACGCAAATTGCGGTAGTATTTTTCTTTATCGGCATAAGAAGTATGAAGTTCAAAAGGCTTTCCGTCGTTTGATTTTTCTACAATCAATAGTTCCCTGTTAAAAGTTGTTGCGTTTGTTGCAATACAACCGCCCATTTCCGCCCATGGACGCAATCGAACTTTTCCGACAGAATAGTTTAGATTGATATTTTTGAAAAATACCTTGTAGCCCATATCCTCCAAAAAATCAGCGTAGTCCGTTGCATTCTCTTTTGATTTTTCTCCGATAAACTCTACACAATAGGTCACTTCATCAGGACTGCATTCTTCAAATTCATAGAGCACCCTCCCTGTCCGGACAAGTCGATAGCCTTTTTCGGACATTTTGTTTAACCATTTTGCCTGTGCATTTAGCAATCCACCAAAGAAGCGATAACATTTTTTACTCATACTGCACCTCCAATAATTTCACTTGCAATGCTTACAAGTTCGTTTAGTCTTGCAAGCTCTTTTTCTGCAATTTCTTTTCCCTGTGCTGTAATGTGGTATTCTTTTTTTCTTCCCTCACTATCGCCATAAGGTTCAATCCACTTCTTGTCCTGCAAAGAGTTTAATGCTCCATATAAAGTGCCTGCGCCTAGGGAAAGCCGTCCGTCTGTTTTTTCTTCAATAAACTGCATAACAGCGTATCCGTGTTTTGGCGTATAAAGAGAAAGCAAAATATAAAAGGTGACTTCTGTAAGCGCACCACCTTTTGCATTATCGCGCATGGTTTGCCTCCTTGTTACGGTTACTGTAATAAATATATCACTAACCGTAATATTCGTCAAGCAGATTCAGGAAAATTATATAATGGGTGTGTGAAAGAAGAACAGTCTGCTCTCTATTTGTTTTGTTGTTCGGCGTGTCGTGGTGCTGAGAATTGCTAGGAATCGGTTGAACATTCGTTTTGGTCATTGTACCTCCTGTCTGTTCGATAACTCCTCGGTGAAGTTATGTAAAGCACGACACGCCGTTGCTGTTCGCACCGTCAGGTGCGAACCATGAGCAGGGTTTGGGGTGGGACCGCGTTTGCGAAGCGCAGCGCAGCAATGAAAGCCCCAGTGGGGCTTTTAAGCGGCAGCGCGGTCTGCGATAGCAGATGGAGGGGCGTTGCCCCGACAAGCGCTACCCCAACAAGATCACTTAGAAAACTCGCAAGAGTTTGAGAAGCGAAGTCCCGGATGGCCAGGAAATTTTCAAGAATTGAAAATTTGTGGCCACGGGACGGTTCTTGCCCTCTACCGCTGCGCTCAAAACTGTTTCTGGGTAATTGTTTCCGAATTGTTAAGACGCAAAAATAAGTAGAGGTGGTGCTGCTCATGTAAGTGGGTCACCGTTTGCTCCGAACGAAGTTCCTGCCCCTGTTTTGCAGCGGCGTTGGCTGAAAAGCCGGTATCACGTTCGGACGGCTCATGAAATTTTCAAGGTGCGGTTTGCGTTTGCAAGCGTAGCGTAGCAATGAAAGCCCCAGTGGGGCTTTTAAGCAACGGAACGGTCTTGCGCAGCAAGATGGAGGGGCTTTGCCCCGACAAGTTCCCATAAAGAAAAATACCGCCCACGCAGCGCAGCGATGATTTTGTCGGGTGAATCGGCGGCAAAATGAATCGGGTGTGTTGCGGGGCGGTAAATTCTTCGTGGACTTTTCCTCACGGAAGTGGTGGGTCTCACGGTGATAACCAACCACTTTTGCAGAAGATTTGCAATCAATCTACAAGTTCAGTGGGATTTGTGATAGAGAATATCATGGTTCGTAGAGTACGTCAAGATGATTCCGAAGAAATTATTTATGAATGGAGACAATAGTAAGACTTCTATTATGAATATGATACACTTTACATCATGAAAGAATTTAAGCTGCACAAAGATGATTCAAGCTGATGTGCAATATGCACAATAAGTTTTCTACAGCAAAATACAGATGTGGTCATTTAGCTCTTTTTCCAGACAACTTTTTTTGTAAAATAAAAAAATTTGTTGACTTGAAATTGCTTGAAATGTTATCTTGTTGGTAACAAAAGCACGGTGAAGTGCTTGCTACCACACGAAAAGGCAAAACAAAAAAGGAGAGTAAAATGATGAAAAAGCGTATTGCGGCGTTGGTCACCGCCGGTGTCCTTGCTTTGTCGATGCTTACCGGCTGCGGAAGCAAACAGGAGAGCTGGAAAGTTACCTGCCCGTGGGCACCGTCTGGTGTAGCAGCGATGGTCAGCCAAAAGGCTGCTGCCAAGTCCCCTGATTATTCTGATAATAAAATCACACTGGTTGCTGAAGCCGTCAAGGGCGATGCTGCTACTGTCAACACTTGGGTGTCCAGTACTAAGGCAAATGATAAGGAACTGGTCTTCGCCGGTGAGGGTCTGTTCGCCATTACCGAGACTCTGGATCCGGCCAAGCTGCAGTTCAGCTACGACGATTTCGAGTTCGTGGAGAACTTGTACTCCTCCGTCTTCGTCCTGTCCGCTGATTCTTCACTGAACCTCAAGAATCTGGACGATCTGGAGTCCTATGTCAAGGCAGGCAACCCCGTATCCGTGGCCGTTAACGGCGCTACCGGCTCCGAGGCTTTCCTGGCAGCGGCTCTGTTCGGCTCTATGGGTGCCGGCGACCAGCTGAAACTGACTCCGTACCAGTCCGCTGCGGAGGCTGCACAGGCTGTGGCAAAGGGCGAGACGAACTTTGCAGTCTCGCATCAGTCCCAGATCCTCGAGACCTACCAGCAGGGCGGCGTTGATGTGGTTTGCGCATTCGACGACAAGGCCATCGAAAACGGCCCCTTCGCAGGCGTTGAGGGCGTTGGCTCCAAGGGCTACCCCTACTTCCGCAACCGCTGCTTCGTCATGGCTCGCAAGGGCACCGACGGGGCAAAGATCGCCGAGCTGAAGGAGCTGTATGACAAGATCCTCGCCGATCAGGAGATGGTCGAGTGGCTGAACGACACCATGCTGCTGGAAGTTGACACGATGAGCGAAGAGGATGTGAAGGCTCACATTGAGAACGTCAAGAGCATCGTCGAGCAGTATAAGGACATCGTGGCGGGCTGATAACAGGCCCTCATAGCGAAAAAAGCTGAAGCAGGGGGGGAGGGGATAGCCCCGACCCCCTGCTTTTATGGTTCAAAAAAGGAGTGGAAACAGGTGAAAAATCTGATAGAACGCATCGAAACAAGGCTGGACGAATGGGGCGCGAAGCTCGAGGAGAAGAACATCGAGTACCCCGTTGACCTGATCTGCGGCATTCTGTTTCTGGTCATAGGCATCGTGTTGCTGCTCATCATGCCCCAGCAGGTGCAGATCTCAGAAAAGGACGTTGTGAACGGCCGCGCCTTCCCGACGATGCTGGTCTGGCTCATGCTGGCCATGAGCGCCCTTCTGGTGGGCCGGGAGGCATACAATATGGTGATGCACCGTCCGGTCAAAACGAAGACGCTGAATCTTCTGGTGGAAGCAAAAGCTCTGGTCATCGTCCTCATTCTGGTGGTCACCTATCTGCTGGCGGAGATCACAGATCTGTTCGTGGTGGGTGCCGTGTTCTGCGCGCTGGCCTTCCTGCTGTTTTTCCGCTGCAAGAAGCCCCTCTACTACGCCATCACCGTCTCGATGGCGGTGCTGATCTGGGTCGTGTTCCACTTCGTGCTGAATGTTAGTTTCTGAGGAGGCAAAATATGGGTTTGTTTGATTTTATCGGCCCGGCCTCCGGGCTGCTTTTTACCCTTGAAAATATCATATGGATCAATCTCGGCGTCTTCATCGGCTGCGTATTTGCCGCCATTCCTGGCCTGAGTGTCATCCTCTGCATCATCCTGTTTCTGCCTGTTACCTACACCATGAAGGCCATTCCCGGCATGATGTTCCTTCTGGGTATCTACTGTGCGGGTGGATACGGCGGCTCGGTGTCGGCCATCCTCATCAACACGCCAGGCACTCCCCACGCAGCGGCTACCATGCTGGACGGACACCCGTTGTCCAAGATGGGCCGCACCAAGGCGGCTCTTAAAATCGCGCTGTATGCCTCCACCTTCGGTGGCATCTTCTCTGCACTGGTGCTGCTCTTCCTCGGCCCGCAGGTGGCCAAAATTTCGGCACAGCTGGGCACGGCGGAGTACTTCATGGTCTGCCTGTTCGGCATGACCATCATCGCAGGCGTTTCGGGCAAGAGCCTCGTCAAGGGCATCATCGCCGCTTGCCTCGGCCTGCTCATCTCCTGCGTGGGCGCAGACCCCATGACCAGCTACGACCGCTTTACCTTCGGCGTCCACCGCCTGTATCTGGGCCTCGACCTTGCCGTTACCCTCATCGGCCTGTTCGCACTGGTGGAGATCATCGGCAAGGCGGAGCTGAAGCGGAGTGAGCTGAACCTCCACGCCGGAAAGATCGGAAACGACGACGGCAAGATCACAAAGGATGAGTACAAGCGGATGCTCCGCCCGGTGCTCATCGGCTCTCTCATCGGCTCCTGCGTGGGCATTGTGCCCGGTACGGGCGCTTCGGAAGCCTCTTGGTTCTCCTACAACACGGCAAAGAATATGTCCAAACACCCGGAAGAGTTCGGCCACGGTTCTGTGGAGGGCGTTGCGGCGGCGGAGTCGGCCAACAACGCTGTCTGCGGTGCGACCCTCATCCCCCTGCTGACGCTGGGCATCCCCGGCGACGGCTGCGTGGCCATTATGCTGTCCGCTCTGATGATCAACGGCCTGAACCCCGGCCTCTCGCTCTTTACCACGGATGGTGCGATCATGTACGCCATCATGCTGGGTCTTATCCTTGTGAACATCTTCATGTTCCTGCAGGGCAAGTACCTGACCAGCCTGTTTGCAAAGGTCGTCTCCATCCCCCAGCAGATCCTGACCCCTATCATCGTCATCTTCTGCTTTGCCGGTGCTTACTCGGTGAACAGCAGCTATTTTGATTTGAGCGTGGCACTGGTGTTCGGCGTGATGGCATGGTTCATGCGTAAGCTGGAACTGCCCGCTGTCCCTGTGCTGTTGGGTATGGTGCTGGGCAACATGACGGAAACCAACTTCCGCCGTGCTTTGCTCATCTCGGATGGAAGCCCCAGAATTTTCGTCAGTAGTGTGTACTGCTGGATCTTCATTGCGCTGATCGTGGTGGTCATTCTCGGCATTCTGCGCGGCAAGATGAAGGAAGCAAAGAACACCAAAGCAGAACAGTAAAGGAAGGTAAAACCATGGCATATAATATCATTTTCTATTTCAGTGACCAGCAGCGCTGGGACACCTGCGGCTGCTTCGGCCAGCCACTGAATATCACGCCTAATCTGGACAAGCTGGCGGCAGAGGGTGTGAAGTTTGACAATGCCTTTTCGCCTCAGCCGGTGTGCGGCCCCTGCCGTGCGCTGTTCCAGACCGGCAAATATCCCACCGAGACCGGTTGCTTCCGCAATAATCTGATGCTGCCCTCCAACATCAAGACGCTGGGCGAGTACATGGAAAAGGATGCCGGCTACGAGACGGCCTACATCGGCAAGTGGCATCTGGCTTCGGACGGTGAGCTGGAGAAAAAGCCCACCGTTGACCACACCATCACCGCTGTTCCGCTGGAGCTGCGCGGTGGCTATACCGGTTACTGGCGTGCTGCGGATGTGCTGGAGTTCACCTCCCACGGCTACGATGGCTATGTGTTTGATGAGAACAACAACCGCATCGATTTCAAGGGCTACCGTGCCGACTGTATTAACCAGTTTGCGCTGGACTATCTTGACCAGTATGCCGGCGAAAAGCCCTTCTTCATGACCGTGTCGCAGATCGAGCCGCACCATCAGAACGACCATAATCACTACGAAGGCCCCAACGGTTCCAAGCAGCGATTCGCAGATTTTGTTCTGCCGGAGGATCTGAAGGCTCTGGGTGGAAACGCAGCGGAAGAGTACCCGGATTATCTGGGCCAGTGTGCCAGCCTTGATGAAAACCTTGGTAAGCTGGTGTCAAAGCTGAAAGAAAAAGGCCTGTATGATAATACAGTTATCCTCTATGCTTCCGACCATGGCTCTCACTTCAAGACCCGCAACCGTGACGCGCACCTGAACGGCTATGATGATTACAAGCGCTCCTGCCATGACGGTTGCCTGCATGTGCCGCTGGTCATCTGTGGCGGCCCGTTCAAGGGTGGCAAGGAGATCACCGACCTGGTCAGCACCGAAAGCATTCCCAAAACTCTGCTGGCTCTGGCAGGCGTGGATGTCGGTGATAAGATGATCGGTGAAAATCTGCTTGACGTTGTGGAAAAGAAAAACCATAATAGAGTCAATGAGGTCTATGCACAGATTTCGGAAAGCCGCTGCGGCCGCTGTATCCGTACGGCAGATTATATGTATTCTGTCTATGCACCCGGCGTCAACGGCGGCGAGGCTGCGGCATCCGATGTTTATGCAGACGACTTCCTTTACGATATGCAGAAAGACCCGTGGCAGCTGAACAATGTGGTCGCGGATCCTGCATACGCCGACGTCAAGGCGGAACTTCGTGAACGTCTGCTGAATTGGATTCAGCACGCGGAAGGCAGCCGCCCCATTATCACCGACTGAAAAGGAGCGCTTGCCCATGCTCTCGGCTGTTGAGAAAAAATCCGATCAGGTTTATCGCTGGCTTCTGGCTTATATTGACGAAAACAAATTTTCCGGGAACCAGCGTTTGCCTTCGGAAAATGCGCTCTGCCGGAAGCTGGGTGTCAGCCGAGAAACGATACGAGTGGCCATCGACCAGTTGGTAGCAGAAGGACTCGTGTACAAGCTCAAGGGAAGTGGGACTTATTTCCACCGGGAAAAAGTAATGACGCGGGATTTGAACACAGATGATGCCCTTTATAAAATCGGCCTTGTCCTGCAGGGTCAGGATACGAGCGCAAACTCCGGGTTGATCGAGGGCGTGCGCAGCGTTTTGACGCAGGAGCAGGTTGACCTCCATGTATTTCTGACCGATAACAAATTCTGCAACGAACGCCGTTGTCTGGAGACTGTGGTACATCAGAATTTTCACGGTTTCATCGTGGATGGTGTCAAATCGAGCATCCTCAGCCCAAATCTTGACTGCTACAAGGAGCTTTACCGACGTAAGATCCCGGTGATATTCTACAACAACTTCTATCGGAACTTGCGCTGCCCCCGCGTAACGATCAATGACATCGAATGTGCCCATCAGCTGATAGGACGCCTGATGGATGCCGGACACAGCCACATTGCAGGCATCTTCGTGTACGACAACTACCAGAGCGTAGAAAAGTTTCAAGGCATGGCGGAAGCGATGCGAAATCGTGGTTTGGAACTGAACGATGATTACATCAAGTGGTGTATTTCGGACGAAGCCCACAACGAAAGCTATGTCCGTTCCATTGAAAGATTTCTGAAGAGCATCCCTAAATGCACCGCTATCGTCTGCTGCAACTACATCATCTATCGGCTGGTCATGAAAACCCTGCAGAAAATGGGGAAGACTGTACCCGAAGATTATTCGCTGGTCTGTTTTGATTATTCCGAAGAAACCTATCGGCAGGAGGATGTTACCTGCTCCGTGGAGCAAGGCTTCGAGATGGGACGTCAGCTTGCGCTGCGGCTTATGGAGATGATTTCCACCGGCGAATGCGATGACCGGAACTACACTTATGTCATGAAGCCCATCCTCTACGATGGCCATTCCATCCGGAAGATCAAAAAGGTAAAATAAAGATTCTCCCGGAGGCAGTACTGCTCTCCGGGAGAATCTCTTTATCGGTTTTGTTGTGCCAGAAAATGTGCAGCAGTATGCAGGCGCGGAAGCACATAGGCAAAGAACTGCTTATACGCTGCGCAAAAGCGGTTGCTTCCAGAGGCATCCCAATCTCGCTTGCATCCGCCCCGACAGAGCAGCTGATAAGCACATGCTGCGCATTCCGCCGGGCGTTTGCGGCCCTGTGCCAGAAATGTCTGGCTTGTGGGAGAATCAAGCGCATCTTCAACGGTACAGTGGCTCAGATTTCCCAGCTTCCACTCATCCAGAACATAAAAGTCACAGGGATAAAGGCTTCCGTCACCTTCTACGGTAAGATAATGCCCACAGGAACCGGAGGAAGCGCAGGAGGTAGGCGGCATTCCCAGCAGGATACGCAGATAGTCCTCAAAATTGCGAACGCTGATATAATTGCCTCGTTGCAGCTGCTGATACCAAGTATCAAAGACGCCGCACAGAAAACGACCATAAAGTTCCGGCGTTAGAGAATATGCCTGCCCTCCAATCGTATCAAGTGGGTCAAGACATGGGATGAATTGCAGATTGTGCTGTCCCAACTCGCAGAGGCTTTTGAAGGCTCGCTGCGGCTTTCTGGCCAGCTGTCCGGTCACAACACAGAGCAGATTCGTTTCGACCCTGTAGGCATCCAGCAGCGCAAGCGCATGAGTTACTTTATCCCATGTGCCCTGCCCAGCTGCGTCCAGCCGATAGAGATCATGGTTCTCCTGTGTGCCGTCCAGAGAGAGGCCTACGAGGAAAGAGTTGGCTTTGAAAAAGGAAGCCCACTCTTCATCCAGACAAATGCCATTGGTCTGGATGCTGTGGAACACAGAGATATTGCGCTGTATGGAACGCTCCGTTTCCAGAAAGAACCGGAAGAAATCCAACCCGGCAAGAGTCGGTTCGCCGCCCTGAAACAGAAAATGGACGCTGCCGCCTTCCTCTGTGGCTGCAAAAGCCTTTTCAACCAGTTCTCCTGCCATTTCATGGGAAAGCAGTCCCATATTTTTGCAGGCTCGGCTGTTGGAAACATCGTCATAAAAGCAGTACCGGCAACGCAGATTGCACAGGCTGGACGCTGGCTTGACGAGAAATGTATTATGTTTCATAGAGATTCCCTCCGTGCTTCGCAGTTCTTAAAACAAGGATACCGGAAAATACGGGCTTTCGCAAGCAGTAACAGTTAAAAGCTGTTTGAAACAGTAAGAAAACGAATATAGTTGTCCGAAAATCAAAAAAGGAGAAGAAAACTTGTATGGATGAAAATAAAACATACGGTACACGGTTAGCACGGCTTTGGAAGCTGTTTTTGAGTACGCTGTACATTAGCAGCTTTACCTTCGGCGGCGGCTTTGTCATCGTGACCTTTATGAAGAAAAAATTTGTAGATGAGCTGCACTGGATCGATGAACAGGAAATGCTGGATATGACAGCGTTGGCGCAGTCCTCTCCGGGCGCAATCGCGGTCAATGCTGCAATTCTGGTAGGCTGGCAGGTAGAAGGCTTGATTGGAATGATCGTGGCAGTGTTGGGCACCATCATCCCACCTATGGCCATTCTTTCAGTCATTTCTGTGTTCTACAATGCTTTTGCCACCAATCGCTATATCGCGTTGTTACTCAAGGGAATGCAGGCTGGTGTGGCGGCGGTCATTCTGGATGTTGTATTCGACCTCGGCGGCAAGGTGCTGAAGACCCGCTCATGGGTGTATATTGTCCTGATGGTCGCAGCGTTTGTCGCAAATACGGTGTTTGATGTCAATGTGGTGGTGGTCATCCTTGCCGCTGCAGTATTCGGCGTGGTGCTGGCTCTGGTCCAGTGGAAAAAAGGTGGTGCAAAATGATCTACTTACAGCTTTTTCTCAGCTTTTTGCAGGTGGGTATGTTCAGCGTAGGCGGCGGCTATGCGGCCATGCCGCTGATCCAGAGCCAAGTGGTGGAACAACATGGCTGGTTGACGATGCAGGAGTTTACTGACCTCATCACGATTGCAGAAATGACCCCTGGTCCCATTGCAGTCAACTCGGCAACTTTTGTTGGTTTGCGTATCGCGCAGGTACCCGGAGCCATCATTGCAACACTAGGTTGCATTACACCGGCGCTGTTCTTTGTTTCACTTCTATCCTACATCTATCGTAAATACAAGGATATTTCTCTGCTGCAAAGTGTTCTGGCCTGCCTGCGTCCGGTCATTGTAGCGCTTATCTTTGGTGCAGGTCTTTCTATACTGTCTATGGTGGTGTTCGGAGAGAGTGCAAAGACGCTCGCCAACGTAGACTGGATCGGCATCGGCAGTTTTGCATCGGCATTTTTTGTGCTACGGAAGCTCAAGTGGAATCCCATCCTGACCATGTGCCTGTGCGGCGTGGCCGGGCTTGGACTTCACATTTTGCTCGGAATATAATCTTAAGACAATTTGTCTGTTGGAATCATGAAAATAAATCATTGGGCTTGCAATCAGGGCAAAACTGTGGCATATGCATTATACGAAACATTGCTTTAATGAACGTATTACCGTTCAATGACGTATAAAATGGAGGTGCCCGCCATGACCGCCGTGATCTATGCTCGCTATTCCTCGGACAACCAGCGCGAAGAATCCATCGAAGGCCAGATCCGGGAATGCACGGCTTATGCCGAGAAAAACGGCATCACCATCGTCAAGCACTATATTGACCGTGCTATCTCCGCCAAGACGGACAACCGCCCGGAGTTCCAGCAGATGATCAAGGACAGCGACAAGAAGCTGTTTGATATTGTGCTGGTCTGGAAGCTGGACCGTTTTGCCCGGAACCGCTACGACAGTGCCCGGTATAAGACCCAACTCAAGAAGAACGGTGTCAAGCTTATGTCTGCCACCGAGATCATCTCCGAAGGACCGGAGGGCATCATTCTGGAATCGGTGCTGGAGGGCTATGCGGAGTACTACTCTGCCGACCTTGCTGAAAAGGTTGTCCGCGGACAGACGGAGAACATCTTGAAAGGCCGCTGCAACGGTGGCCGTGGAACCTTTGGCTATACGCTGGATTCCGAGCGGAAGTTCCACATCGACCCTCTCACCTCGCCTTTTGTGCTTGAATCGTTCAAGAAGTACAATGAAGGCTCCACTATGAAGGAGATTCGGGACTGGCTGAACGAAAACGGCATCAAGAACCCGGTGGGCGGTGCGTTTACTTATAACAGTGTCGAACACATGCTCAAGAATCGGCGGTACATCGGAGAATTGAAATTCCGGGACGTGGTCGTGCCGGATGCCATTCCGCCCATCGTGCCGCTGGAACTGTTCGATGATGTTCAGGAAAAAATCGCCAAAAACAAGAAAGCCCCTGCCCGTAGAAAGGCAGAGGATGACTATCTGCTCACCACCAAGCTGTTCTGCGGCTATTGTGGGGCGCTGATGTTTGGCGAAAGCGGCACGAGCCGGACGGGAGAAGTCCACCGCTATTATAAATGTGCGACTGCCAAAAAGAAGAAGGGCTGTAAGAAGAAAACCGTCCGCAAACAGTGGTTGGAAGATCTGGTGGTCAATCAGACGATGCAGCTTGTCCGAGACGATGCTGCTATGGAATCCATCATCGCCAAGGTCATGGAGCTGCAAGACCGGGAGAACACCAATCTTCCCCTCTATGAGAAGCAGCTCCGGGATGCGGAATCGGGTATCCAGAATATGCTCAATGCGATTCAGGCCGGAATCCTGACCAGTTCCACCAAGGAGCGATTGGAGCAGCTCGAAGAAACCAAGCGTGCGCTTGAGGCCCGCATTGCGGAAGAAAAGCTGGCAAAGCCCAAGATCAAAGAGGAATTTATCCGCTTCTGGCTGATGCGGTTCCGCAAGCTGGATATGAGCCTGAAAGACCAGCGGCAGGTATTGGTGGATACGTTCATCAATTCGATTTATCTGTACGATGATAAGGTTTTGATAACCTTCAACTATAAAGAAGGTACACAGACCGTGACTTTTGGAGAAGCGACAGAAGCTGCATCAAAGGGAAATGGTTCGGATTTGGATTGCATTCCTGCACCACAAGGAAGACAGCTTTTGGTAGCTGTCTTTTTTGTTTTATATGACATTTTCCATTTAGCTATAACAGCGGATAAGAGGACTTGAACAGCACGGCCCCACCGCAGGCGGGGCAACAAAAGCCCCAGTGGGGCTTTTGTTAGTGCGCGGTTCCCAACCCGTAGGAATGTCTACCGGGAGGACTGCCGCTAAAATAGAAAATCCGAACCTTTTCTCGATAAGAGAAGGGTTCGGATTATTTGTTTTCTAATGAATGCTGGACATTGCCACTTTTGAGCTGGTGATGCCCGGCATTTTTTGGCGTTGGCCGACCAATTTTAATGAAATCTTTATACTTCTACAATTTTCTTTACGGCTCCTTTATCTATTCCATGCTAATCTTTATGCACACGGATAGGTAAAGGAGCTTTTATGATTCAATATCCTCATTACAGGCAGCACCGTTTTTCTTCTTTTCAGGTCATTATTGCAGGTTTTGCGGCAGTTGATCTGGTGGGCGCATTGCTTCTGATGCTTCCGATCGCTGCACAACAGCGGTGCGTCACGCCGTTCCATGAGGCACTGTTTACCTCCACCTCTGCCCTTTGCGTGACCGGGCTTGTGGTTCAGGATACCGGCAGCTACTGGTCGGCATTCGGGCAGAGTGTGATCCTTCTTCTGATCCAGATCGGAGGCTTGGGCGTCATTACAGTGGGCGCTGCCTTTGCGCTGCTTTCCGGGCGAAAGATCTCCCTCAAGCAGCGCAGCACGATGCAGGAAGCTACGGCTGCCCCGCAGATGGGCGGCATCGTGCGGCTGACAGGCTTTATCCTGCGGATCACCGCCCTGTTTGAACTGGCCGGTGCTGCACTGCTGCTGCCGACATTTTGCGCCGATTATGGTTTGCGCGGGATCTGGTATGCACTGTTTCATTCCATTTCGGCATTCTGCAATGCCGGCTTTGACCTGCTGGGAACAGAGGGTGCAAAATTTGTTTCGCTGACACGGTATGCAGGTGACCCATTGCTTACCACAGTGATCGCGGCCCTGATCGTCTTTGGCGGCCTTGGCTTTCTGACATGGGAGGACATTTGTACATACCGCCTTGATTTTCACCGTTACCGGATGCAGAGCAAGGTGATCCTTGTCACAACGGCGTTTCTTCTGGTACTGCCGACGCTGTACTTTTATTGCTTCGAGTTCACGGCAGGCTCTGCTCGGCAGCGCATTTTATTGTCGATGTTCCAATCCGTTACACCCCGTACTGCCGGTTTTAACACCGCTGATCTTGCTGCGATGGGCAGCACTTCACAGGCATTGATGGTGGTTCTGATGCTGTTGGGCGGTTCGCCCGGCTCTACGGCAGGCGGCATGAAAACCACAACATTTGCCGTCCTGCTGGCCAATATGTGGGCGACCTTCCGCCGCAGAGAAGATGCCGAATTTTTCGGGCGGCGCATAGATAGTTCCGCGGTCAAGAATGCTGCTACGATCGCAGGGATGTATTTGACGCTGTTCTTTCTCGGAGCCTTTGTCATTGCTGCGGCCGAGCAGCTGCCGATGTCAGTCTGTTTATATGAAACTGCTTCGGCTGTGGCAACGGTAGGTCTGACATTGGGCATCACGCCGCAGTTGGGCATCCTTTCGCAGGGGGTGCTGATCGCACTGATGTTTTTGGGACGTGTTGGCGGATTGACGTTGATCTATGCGGCATTTGGCAGCAACCCTGCCCACTCTCGTCTGCCGCAGGAGAAGATCGCAATCGGATAAAGGAGACAAGTATGAAATCGATTCTTTTGATCGGGCTTGGCCGTTTTGGCCGCCATATTGCGCAGGAACTGAATGAGCTGGGTCATCAGGTCATGGCGATCGACAGCAACGAAGACCGTGTGAATGCCGTGCTTTCCTATGTGACGAATGCACAGATCGGTGACAGCACCAGCGAATACTTTCTGCGCTCCCTTGGTGTTGGCAATTTTGATGTGTGTATCGTAACCATCGGCGGCAATTTTCAAAGCTCACTGGAAACAACATCGCTGCTCAAGGAACTGGGTGCAAAGCTTGTGGTCTCGCGTGCAGAGCGGGATGTACAAGCCAAGTTCCTGCTGCGCAACGGTGCGGATGAAGTGGTCTACCCGGAAAAGCAGCTGGCAAAGTGGGCAGCGATCCGATACAGCTCCGAACACATTCTGGATTATATCGAGCTGCAGGACGACCACGCCATCATGGAAGTGACCATTCCGCCGGAATGGATGGATCGTACGATCGGTGAGATCAATATCCGAAAAAAGTATAACATCAATATTCTTGCACTGAAAAAAGACGGAAAGCTCGATATGAACATCACGCCGGATACGCAGCTGTGCCGGGATGAAAGTATGCTGGTTTTGGGAAAATACGCATCGATCCAGAAGTGTTTCCGGCTCTAAAAAGATAGGACAGATCGTATGGATGTCGTTTTGTTGCTGATGGTCCTTGGGGTCATGTTGAGTGGTTTTTGGGCAGCAGATGCGCTGGATCACATGCGGAAGGAGATCATTCGACAAGAAGGAAAAAGACGTGGCTGGTGGTCGTGACCATCAAATTGTGCTATACTGTGGGCAAGGCAGGTGATCTTTATGAATCAGAACGACCCACCCACTGAACATATTCTGGCGTGTCTGTCGTCCTCTCCCTCCAATGCAAAGATCGTGCGGACGGCAGCAACGATGGCAAAGGCGTTTGGAGGGACCTTTACAGCTCTCTATGTCCGGACGCCTGACTCGGATCAGATGGGAAAAGAAGACCGTCGGCGCTTGCAGCAGCACATTCGTATGGCAGAGCAGGCAGGTGCCGACCTTTCTACGATCTACGGGGATGACATTCCGCAGCAGATCGCAGAGTTTGCCCGGATCTCCGGCATTACAAAAATCGTGCTGGGGCGCTCCAGCGTACATCGCCGCCATTTCTGGAGTGGACCGTCACTGACTGAAAAATTGACGATGACTGCGCCTAATCTGGATATTTACATCATCCCGGATGCTTCTGCAGAGACCGGCTATGACTCCGGAAGAAAGCTGTTCACCCGTCCGCTTCTGCCTTCTGTCCGTGATCTGCTGATCACCGCAGGCATCCTGAGCTGCATCACGCTCATCGGCTTCTTTTTCTTGCAGCTGGACTTTGCACGCTATAACATTATTATGCTCTATATGCTGGGGGTGCTGTTCACCGCATTGTGTACCAGCGGCTACACCTGCGGTGTGCTGGGCTCCATTGCCAGTGTTGCGCTATACAATTTTTTCTTGACGGAACCGCGCCTGACATTCCATGCGTATGACCCCGGTTATCAGGTCACATTTGCCCTGATGCTGACCTCTGCAATCATTACCTGCACCCTGACAACGCGGCTGAAAGACCATGCAAAAATGTCTGCGCAGGCAGCATTCCGGACAAAAATACTGTTTGATACGAATCAGCTTTTACAGAGAGCAAAAAGCGAGGAAGAAATCCTCTCTCAGACAGCGTCCCAGTTGATGAAGCTGCTGAACCGGAGCCTGATCGTCTACCCGGAACAAAACGGAGATCTTGGTTCAGAGCAGTTTTTTGGGGTTGACGGGGAAACGGCGCAAAACATCTTTTCTGCACCGGAAGAACGGGATGCAGCAAACTGGACATTTGCAAACAAAAAGCGTTCCGGTGCAGGCACGGATAGCTACCCGGACGCAAAGGGACTTTATCTTGCACTTCGGACCGGAGGCGGCGTGTTTGGAGTGGTTGGGATCGACCTGTCTGAAAAACCGCTGGATGCCTTTGAAAACAGTGTGCTGCTCTCCATTCTGGGCGAAGGTGCGCTGGCCATCGAAAACCGCAGAAACGCACTGGAAAAAGAGCAGGCAACCGTGCAGGCAAAAAATGAAGAGCTGCGGGCAAACCTGCTGCGCACGATCTCCCATGACCTGCGCACCCCGCTGACCTCCATTTCCGGCAATGCCAGCAATCTGCTTTCCAACGGAGAAACGCTGGATACAGAGACCCGGAACAAGATCTGCACCGATATTTTTGACGATGCGCAATGGCTGATCGGTCTGGTGGAAAATCTGCTTTCCATCACCCGCATTGAAGATGGGCGGATGAATCTGCAGATCTCACCGCAGCTGATGGACGAAATGATCGAAGAAGCACTGCATCATGTCAACCGGAAAAGCTGCGAACACACCATCACAACACAGTATGGGGACGAGATCCTTCTGGTCAATGTGGATGCACGGCTGATCATGCAGGTCGTTGTCAATCTGGTGGATAACGCCATCAAATACACCCCTGTGGGCTCGGTCATTCAGATTTCGGCTTACCGGAAAGACCATCAGGTCGTAGTGGAAGTTGCAGATAACGGCCCCGGTATTCCGGATCGCGCAAAAGCACAGGTGTTCGAGATGTTTTATACCGGGCAGAGCCGCATCGCAGACAGCCACCGCAGCCTTGGACTGGGCTTGCCCCTCTGCCGAGCGATCCTGACGGCTCACGGCGGAACATTGACCCTGCGTGACAACATTCCCAATGGCAGTGTCTTTTCCTTTGCATTGCCGCAAAGTGAGGTGAATATTCATGAATAAGCCGACCATTCTGGTCGTAGAGGATGATGTTCCTGTACGGTGTCTGATCACAACGACCCTGAAGACCCACGGCTATAAATATCTGACTGCTTCCAATGGGGAAACGGCAATCATGATGACTACCAGCCACAACCCGGACATCATGCTGCTGGATCTTGGATTGCCCGATATAGACGGCATCGAGGTCATCCGCAGCGTCCGCACATGGTCGAACCTGCCCATCATCGTCCTGAGTGCCCGGAGCGAGGATTCTGATAAGATCGAGGCACTGGACAACGGCGCAGACGATTATCTGACAAAGCCGTTTTCCGTGGATGAGCTGCTGGCAAGACTGCGTGTAACGCAGCGCCGATTGAATCTGCTGGCTTCTGACGGCATAAACAGCCCGGTTTTTGTCAATGGTCCTTTGAAGATCGACTTCTCGGCAGGCTGCGTCTGGTTGAGCGAGAATGAATTGCATTTGACCCCCATCGAGTACAAACTGCTGTGTGTGCTGGCGCATAATGTGGGCAAAGTGCTGACGCATACCTCCCTCACGCAGAAAGTATGGGGCAGTACGCAGGAAAATGACATTGCCTCCTTGCGTGTTTATATGGCGTCCCTGCGCAAAAAATTGGAACGAAACCCGGATGCACCGCATCTGATCCAGACCCATGTTGGTGTCGGATACCGGATGCTGCGTGCAGAAAATGATGAAGCATAGTAAAAAAACAGGGTGCGCCCCTGAATAGGACGCACCCTGCCAAAAGCCACAGACGATAGCAATATGTACAACAGGGAGTTCCCCGTTGGCCGCAAGGGCAGTACCAGCATTTTACCTGCACTTCATCTATTGCGGCATGCAATTCGCAGTTGTTGCTAACGAATTAAATATGCGAATTGCTATCATACCCAAAGAAAACGAAAAATCCGAACCTTTCTCCAATCGGAAACAGGTTCGGATTTTTCTTGTTTGGTGGGCGCGGGTGGATTCGAACCACCGAAGCTGAAAAGCAGCAGATTTACAGTCTGTCCCCATTGGCCACTCGGGAACACGCCCATATACAGTTCTTCGCAGTCGCGGACTGCCTGTATATATTACCACTTGGGGGCGTATTTGTCAACTGCTTTTTACAGCTTTTTCAGAAAAGAAGCTGGTCGCACGGTTCAGTCGCGGGGACGGCCATAGCGGTGGACTTTTTTGGAGGAATGGCGGGTGTGGGGGGAGTTGAGCAGGACCCACGCCACATAGATGATGGCGCAGATGGCGCTGACGACGAGCACTACCTTGAGGTAGAGGCTGCCGAAGAACTCCTGCAGCTTCGAGAAAGAGTAGAGCAGGCTGCTCCGGCTCACGTCCTGCCCGGCGATGAGGTTGACCATGCCGATGGTCTCGCCGGCCAGCTTCAGCTCCACGGTGCCGACAACATCGCCCTGCTGGACGGGGGCGCAGACATAGTCGGGCAGATGGAAGTATTTCTGAGTCACGGTGCCGTCGCCCGAAGAGGGCAGCAGGGTCATCATGCTGTTGTCAGGGTAGAGCTTGAGGGTGTCGGTGTCGGAGGAATACTTCACGGGGATCTCTGCCAGAGCGAGGTCGGTATCCAGCGCAGGCTGGATGGAAAAGCTCTGGAACACCCAGTCGATGAGGCGGGTCGTTTCGTAGAGGGCCGGGCGGCGGTTGGCGTAGCCGTAAGTGTCACAGGTGTCGGGGCTCTGCATGATGCAGAAGATATAGGTGGAGCCGTCCTGATTGGCCCACGAAACATAGCTCTGGTCGCCGTGGTCGTTTTTGTAGGCCATCACATCGCACATACCACCCTGCATAGACTTGCGGTAGAAGCTGCCGCCGCTGGTCTTGTTGAGGGCGACGTTCTGGTTCAGCAGCACGAAACTCTTGGTGTGCTTTTCCTTGGCGGGCATGGTGAAGGTGGGGGCCGACGAGATGTCCACAAAGGCGTCAAAGCTCATCAGATACCGCAGGATGAGGTACATATCCACGGCGGTGGTCACGTTGCCGCTGTCGAGGCCGCAGGCATCTGTCCAGGTGCTGCCGGTGGTGCCGATGCGCTGGGAAAGGGTGTTCATCTGGCTCACCCAGCCTGCAAGGTCGCCGCCCGAAAGACTATAGGCGAGGCCCATCGCGGCCTCGTTGGCGTTGCGCAGAAGCATGGCGTAGACAGCTTCCCGGTAGGTGAAGGTCTCATTGGAGCGCATATCGGCATTGTCACTGTTGTGGACATAATCCGAGATGGCAAAGGGCATCTGGAAGGTGTTGTCGAGCTGGTCGGCGTAATTCGTCAGCAGCAGCGCGATGGTCATATATTTGGTCAGGCCCCCGGCAGGCACCTGACGGGAGCTGTCCTTGTCGTAGACGATGATGTTGGTGTCGGTGTTGACGATGTAGGCGCTCCTGGCCTGCACCTCGTAAAAGAGGCTGGGGTCGAACAGGGCCGAAGCCGGCGCGCACAGGCAGCTCAGCAGCAGGATAAGGCTCAGAAATAGGGTGACGATACGTTTCATGTGGACATTTTCCTCAAAAAGCGATAATATATTATAGCAATTCAACTTTTTAATGCAACAGCAACAGCGTTGAATTGCATATCGCAAATATGCTGTTTGAATGTTGCACGAATTTCTTGACTTGCGATAGAGTATCGGACAAAATGTGCTGTCCGTTCCTACAGGGCAAAAACAAGGCTCAGAAGAGGGCCTCATACTTTATAATAACAGGTTTGGCGGAGCGTGACAAGGCTTTTGGGGCGATTTCACACTCCGCAAAAGGAGGAAGAGGATGGTATATCTTACGGGCGACACCCACGGCGAACTGGACCGCTTCAAAGACGGGGAGCTGCGCCGGGCCGGCAAGGGCGATCTCGTCGTTGTGCTGGGCGATTTCGGCTTTGTGTGGGACGGCAGCAAGGCCGAGCAGAAGAATCTGGACTGGCTGCGCAAGCGGCCTTATACCATCCTTTTCCTCGATGGCAGCCACGAGAACTATGACCTGCTGGAACAGTACCCCACCGAAGAGCGGTTCGGCGGGCTGGTGCAGCCGCTGGGCGGCAATGTGTACCACGTCTGCCGGGGCAGCGTACTGGAGCTGGAAGGGAAGAAGTACCTCTGCTTCGGCGGAGCGGAAAGCCCGGACAAGGAAGAGCGGGAAGCCCACGTCAACTGGTGGCCGCAGGAGATGCCCTCGGACGAGGAATACGCCCGCTGCGAGGCCGCGCTGGAAGCGAACGGCTGGCAGGTAGATTATGTGCTGACCCACGACGCGCCAAGCAAGTTTCTGGACTTCAGCGTGCTGGCTGAGGGCGAGAATAACCGGCTGCACCTCTTCCTCGACAAGGTCGTCATGAAAACGACTTACGAGAAATGGTTCTTCGGCTGCCATCACAAGGATGTGCAGCTCTCTACCAAGAGCCGCTGCCTCTTCTGCGATGTAGTGAGCATCGGCGAGAAGAAGCCGTGGTGGAAGAGAAGATAACGAAAAAGGACTGCCGCGGGCAGTCCTTTTTCGTTACTCAATTCATTGCACCGGCTTTGTCGAACATCTGCTCCACCTGACGGGCCAGCAGGGCGTGTTCGGGCCGCTGGAGAAGCGGGTCTTCGGCCAGCAGGGCCGCAGCCTCGCTCTGGGCCGCGTGGAGGGTGCGGGTGTCGTTCATCAAATCGGCGATCTGCAAGGTCGGCAGACCGTGCTGGCGGCTCCCGAAGAAGTCGCCGGGGCCGCGGGTCTCGAGGTCGTACTGCGCCACGGCGAAGCCGTCTGAGGTGGAGCAGAGGAATTTGAGCCGCTTCTGCACCGAATCGGAGGCATTGTCGCTGACGAGGAAGCACCAGCTCTCCGCTGCGCCGCGTCCCACACGCCCGCGCAGCTGGTGCAGTGCGCTCAGGCCGTACCGCTCGGCGTTTTCGATGACCATGACCGTCGCATTCGGCACGTCCACACCGACTTCGATGACGGTGGTGGACACGAGAGCGTCCAGCCGTCCGGATTTGAAGTCGTCCATCACCTCGGCCTTTTCCTTCGGCTTGAGCTTGCCGTGCATCAGGCCCACCCGGCGGTCCGGCAGATAGGCTTTTGCGATGTCCTCATAGTAGCTCTTGACGGCGTTCAGGCCGCTGCCGCCCGCGTCCTCGATGGCAGGGCAGACGATATACACCTGTCGCCCGGAATCGATTTCTCTATCAAGGAAGCCGTAGAGGTCGGCCCGCTTTTTGCCGGTGATGCAGCGGGTCTTGACGGGCTTGCGGCCCGGCGGCAGCTCGTCGAGGATGGAGATGTCGAGGTCGCCGTACATCAGCAGCCCCAGCGTCCGGGGGATGGGGGTGGCACTCATGACCAGCAGGTGGGGGTTCGCGGCCTTTTCGGCCAGCAGGCCCCGCTGGCGCACACCGAAGCGGTGCTGTTCGTCCACGACGGCCAGACCCAGCCGGGCGAACTCCACGCCCTCGCTGAGGATGGCGTGGGTGCCTACGATGAGGTCGGCCTCATCGTCCCGGATGGCGGCGAGGGTGGTGCGCCGTGCGGCGGCCTTCATGCCGCCGGTGAGCAGGGCTACCCGCATCCCGAAGGGGGAGAGCAGGCGGTTCAGGTTCTCGGCGTGCTGGCTGGCCAGGATCTCGGTGGGAGCCAGCAGTGCGGCCTGATACCCGGCCCGGATGCAGGCCCAGATGGCCGCAGCGGCCACCAGCGTTTTGCCGCTGCCCACGTCGCCCTGCAAAAGGCGGTTCATGGACGTTTCGCCTGACATGTCGGTCAGGATCTCTTCCACGGCCCGCCGCTGTGCGCCGGTGGGGGAGAAGGGCAGGGACTCCCAGAACGGGGAGGCGTCGGCCTTTTTCATCGGCGCGCCGGTGGAGGCCGCGCCGTGGTTCTTCATCCGGCCGATGCCCAGCTGTAAGACCAGAAGCTCTTCGTAGATGAGCCGCCGCCGCGCCGCAAAAGCTTCCTCCTCGGTGGCGGGGCAGTGGATGGCCCGGACGGCGTCGGCCTTGGAGAGCAGGCGGTATTTTTTCAGCATCTCAGAGGGCAGCGGGTCGGGCAGAAGCTCCGCGTGGGGGAGGAGCTGGCGGACGCACTTGGCGATGGCGCTGCTGGTCAGACCCTCGGTCTGGGGGTAGACGGCCTCGAAAGGCGACGACTTCACCTGCGCGTCGGTGCGCACCTGCGGGTTGACCATCTGGCGGCGGAGCATCCCGCCCGTCACGATGCCCTGAAAATAGTATTCCTGCCCCAGCTCCAGCTTCTGGGCGGCGTATGGATTATTGAACCACGTGATCTCGAGACTGGATACATCGTCCCCGGCGGTGATGCGCTCCATCCGCCGCCCGCCCGGCAGGATGCGCCCGCCGGGCTTTGCAAACACTTCGGCCTTCACGACGCACTCGGTGTCGGCGGGGGCCTCGGCGATGGAGTAGGGCTTTGAAAAATCCAGATACCGGCGGGGATAGTGGCAGAGCAGGTCGCTGAGGGTCAGGATGCCCAGCTTCTCGAACCGCTCGGCAGTCTTGGGGCCGACGCCCTTGAGATAGCGTACCGGAGTGTCCGGCGTGAGGGTGGTGTGAAGTTCGGCAGGCATACCGCGGCCTCCTTTCAGGGAAAATGATAGTATGCCCATTGTATCACGGCAGAGGGCAAAAGAAAAGCGCCCTGCCGGAGCGGGGCGCATGAATCAGATTGCAAATCGTCGACTTGTACTTGTACTTCTGGGCCTTCTGGCTACAGTGATCATTGGTGTCATTCAGGTGACATGGATGATCGCGAGGGATGTCTTTCGGGACAAGCCGAGCACAAAACATAATTCCGATGACTGACAAAGAAAATGACCGCCCCAGACTTCCCAACCTGAGCGGTCATTTCTTTGATTTGCTAGGAGGGAGCTGACCATTTTGCAGGACAGCACCTTTCTTACTTTCATTATATACGTTTTATCGAGGATTGTCAAGCATTCAGACCTTACTGTCCTTCTTGAACGAGTCTTTGAACCCTTCCCAGAGGGAAACGACCCGGGGCCGGAGCAGAAAGTAGTTGACCAGCATGGCACTGACGGCGGTCTTGATGGTGCGCCAGCCCACATGGAGCCGGAAATCTTTGCGCGGGAACTCTGGCATAGGTCTGTATCCTCCGCTGGACTCTTAGCCGTTTCTTTGCTGACTCTTTTAGCATAGCACAGAGCGAAGAGGGGAGACAAGCTTTTCCCAATAAGTAGATCATTTAACGAGCAAAACAACAAAAAATCCCGGATGCCTCAGCACCCGGGAATCTTTTGGAGGTGACGACCAGATTTGAACTGGTGGATGAGGGTTTTGCAGACCCTTGCCTTACCACTTGGCCACGTCACCATATTCGGAGCAACTGTTGCTGCTCCATTTGGAGCGGCCGACGAGGCTCGAACTCGCTACCTCCACCTTGGCAAGGTGGCGCTCTACCAGATGAGCTACGGCCGCATATTCGGTGCGTTTACCCTCGCACCCACCCGTTTTTTAACGGGGCCCCCGCAAAAATTTGCGAAGCAAATGTTTGTGGGGAAGAGGAGAAAGTCTGGCGTTCATCACAGCAGTCTTGCTTGCAAGACTGCTGTGATGAACAGCAGGACTTTCGACGAAGCGACCCGGATCGGGCTCGAACCGACGACCCCCAGCGTGACAGGCTGGTGCTCTAACCAACTGAGCTACCGGGCCATACTGGAACAACGATTGCTGCTCCATTATGGAGCGGCCGACGAGGCTCGAACTCGCTACCTCCACCTTGGCAAGGTGGCGCTCTACCAGATGAGCTACGGCCGCATATTGGAAACCCTGCTGGGTCTCCTGACTGGTGCCTCCGATCGGAATCGAACCAATGACACGGGGATTTTCAGTCCCCTGCTCTACCGACTGAGCTACAGAGGCGCACCGGACGATGATTATTATACCTGAAATTTCGATTTTGTAAAGGGGTAAATGCAAAATTTTTTGAGAATTTTTGAATTTTCTATATTTTGCCCGTGCTATCGTCCAAAATAAGACTGACTTTTCTGACGCTTTTTGCGGGCGGCAGACAGGGAAAGACTATTTGACATCTTCAACAACCTATGGTTTAATAAATAAGAATGAAAAGAATCGCTTTTCTCCCGCTGTGGGGATATATACCTATATATAGCAAAAGCGTTTGAGACGGCTCCACTGCAAGAACATTCTGGGGCCGGGAGGAGCAGCATGGCAAGAAAACAGGAATATGGCAACGAAAGCATCACTTCGCTGAAGGGTGCCGACCGTGTGCGCAAGCGCCCGGCCGTCATCTTCGGCTCGGACGGCGTGGAGGGCTGCGCCCACTCCATCTTTGAGATCGTCTCCAACTCCATCGACGAGGCCCGCGACGGCCACGGCGACACCATCAACGTCACCCGCTGCAAGGATGGCAGCGTCATCGTAGAAGACTTTGGCCGCGGTATGCCCGTGGACTGGAACAAGGGTGAAGAGCGCTACAACTGGGAGCTGCTGTTCTGCGAGATGTACGCAGGCGGCAAGTACGGCGAGGGCGAGGACAACTATGAATTCAGCCTCGGCCTGAACGGTCTGGGCCTCTGCGCCACCCAGTACGCCTCGGCATGGATGACCGCTGACATCTACCGCGACGGCTTCCACTACCACCTCGACTTCCAGAAGGGCGAGAATGTGGGCGGCCTGCACAAAGAGCCCTACAAGGGCCGCCGCACCGGCAGCATCATCCACTGGAAGCCGGACGATGAGGTCTTTACCGACATCGACGTCCCCGGCAGCTACTATAAAGATGTTCTCCGCCGTCAGGCTGTCGTCAACGCGGGCCTGACCCTCAACTTCACCGACGAAAAGGAGAAAGACCCCGCCACCGGAAAGCCGTGGAAGGAGAGCTGGTGCTATGAGCACGGCATCGCCGACTATGTGGCTGAGACGGCGGGCGAGGACAGCCTGACCCCGGTGTTCAGCTGCGAGAGCGAAGCCACCGGCCGTGACCGCGAAGACCAGCCTGACTATAAGGTAAAGATGAACGCGGCGTTCTGCTTCTCCAACAAGGTGCAGCTGCTGGAATACTACCACAACTCGTCCTGGCTGGAGCATGGCGGCAGCCCGGAGCACGCCGTCCGCACGGCCTTCGTCTACCAGATCAACAAGTATCTGAAGGAGAAGAACCTCTACAAAAAGGGCGAGAGTGCCATCAGCTTTCAGGATGTGCAGGACTGTCTGGTCTACGTTTCGTCCAGTTTCTCCACCCGCACCAGCTATGAGAACCAGACAAAAAAAGCTATCACCAACAAGTTCGTCTCTCAGGCCATGACCGACTTCCTCAAGCACTATCTGGAAGTCTACTTCCTCGAAAAGCCCGACGAGGCCCAGAAGATCTGCCAGCAGGTGCTGGTGAACAAGCAGAGCCGTGAGCACGCCGAAAAAACGCGCCAGAGCATCAAAAAGACCCTCTCGACCCAGATCGACCTCGCGAACCGGGTGCAGAAGTTCGTGGACTGCCGCACCAAGGACGCCTCCCGCCGTGAGCTGTATATCGTGGAGGGCGATTCGGCTATGGGTGCGGTCAAGACCAGCCGCGACAGTGAATATCAGGCCATCATGCCCATCCGCGGCAAGA
>ERZ838225.944-NODE-944-length-31661-cov-3.623204_pt1 | contig 31661 bp, 28 predicted proteins | sample MGYA00519684_ERZ838225 | MGnify/ENA primary metagenome ERZ838225 (study PRJEB31850, sample SAMEA3708829) | human gut metagenome | biome: human gut; feature: human-associated habitat; material: faeces | place: China | collected 2014 ... | reverse complement strand
TCAATGTTGCAAGTATAATCATCGGAGATACAATATTGATAAAAATATGAGAAAATATAATTCTTCCGCTACCAGCCCCCAATGCCCGGGCGGCTTCTATGTACTCATTATTCCTAATAGACAAAGTTTCACTTCTAGCCGTACGTGCAAATGCCGGGATCGTACATATCCCAACTGCATAAATAGCGCTTTCCAAACTGGTTCCCCATACACTGGCAAATAAAATTGCTAAAAGAATTTGCGGGAATGCTAAAAGAATATCCATAACTCTCATGATAAAAGCTTCTGTCATTCCACCAAAATATCCTGCCATTATTCCCAAAGGGGTACCAATGCAAAAACCGATAGCCACTGTCATTGTACCTACTCTCATAGAAATTCTGGCCCCATAAATTAAGCGGCTCAATAAATCCCTCCCCATCTCATCGGTCCCCAACAGATGAGGGCTGCCCGGGACACTTCCCGGTGCCTGGAGCATTGCGGTCAAGTCTTGTTTCGTCGGGTCAAAGGGAGCCAAGTATCCTGCAAAAATAGCTACTAATATGTAAAAAACCACTATTCCCAATCCCAGCACGGCAATTTTCCTTTTCCGGAAACTGTACCACATTCTTTTAATTTGATACATACCTGATTGCCCTCCTTCTCTCAGCTCAATTTGATTCGTGGATTGATAACTGCATATACTACGTCAATCAACAGGTTCACCACTGCATATGCAAAAGCAATCACAAGAATGGACGATTGTACTACCTGGAAGTCATGGGCTTTTATTGCTGTTACTACGAAATCCCCAATTCCCGGCCATCCAAATATCTTTTCTGTTACCACTGCTCCTCCCAAAAGAGTACCAAACTGCAGTCCTGCCACAGTTACAATGGCATTCATCGCATTTTTAAGCGCACATCCAAAAATAACCTTCTTTCTACCAAATCCCTGGGCCTTGGCAGACAAAATATAGTCTTGATTCATAACCTCCAACATACTGGACCGTGTCATTCTTGCAATTACTGCCAGACTTCGGGCACTTACTGTTATAACCGGAAGCAGTAACGCTACAAAGGTTACGTCAGAAGAAATAGGCAGCCAGCTTAAATTGACACAAAAAATAAGTATAAGCATCAATCCTAAATAAAATGGCGGGATTGAAAGCCCAATAAGGGCCACAAACATAATTAAATTATCCAACACAGAGTATCTCATGCTAGCAGACAATATCCCTATTCCAACTCCAATAAGAGCTGCAACCACAGTTGCGCTCAAAGCAAGTTGGAGTGTCTTCGGAAACCTTACAGCCAGTTCCTGGGCCACCGGCCGTTTTGTTCTTGTAGAAATGCCAAAATCTCCATGAAGAACATTTTTCATGTATGTAACATATTGTTTCGGAAGCGGCTGGTCAAAGCCATATGCAGTCCGAACCCGTTCAATATCCTCTTCTGTCGCCAGCTCTCCCGCTATAAGCCGTGCCGGGTCTCCGGGCATCAGATGGACCATCCCGAAAACCAGCACGGATACGATAAACAATACTGGAACCAGCGTTAATAACCGTTTACCAATATACTTTAGCATACGCACTCTCCTACAAAGGCTTCATTAATTTCTTGTTAACCACGCCAGGTCTGCCAGTTCATTTGGATACACATTCAAGCCCGAGACATTCGTCCTTACGGCATAGAACTGATTCTCATAATATAACGGCGCAATTACACATTCATCATTCCATATTTTCTGAACCTGGCCTAACATGTCGGCCCTTTCTTCCAAATCCTGCGCCCCTGATAACCCCTCAATCAATTCATCCACTTTGGAATTGGAAAACTGGTAATGATTTTGTCCGCCCCCTGTGATACCATGCATTAAAAAGTCAAACTCCGGATCGCCGGTAGAGCTGCCTTTTCCCAGAAGAAACATTTTTGTGTTTTTTGCAGTCAGAGCTTCCTGATATGCCCCCCAGTCAGAAACCTTAACCTCTGCCTGAATCCCCACTTCAGCAAGCATTCCCTGCACCACTTCAGCAACCTGCCGGTCCATAGGATAGCGTCCCTCCGGGGTCATGATTTCTGTCTGAAATCCATCCGGGTACCCAGCCTCTTTCAATAATTCCTTTGCCTTCTCTATATCCTGTTCATGTGGGTCTAAATCTGATAATGCGTATTGAATTGCCGGTGATTCAAAACCACTGGAAGGATAGTTAGCCAGTCCATGAAGTACGTTATCAATGATGGATTTTTTATTAATTGCATAGTTAACGGCCTCGCGGACTTTAGGGTTATTAAATGGTTCTATACCATTGTTCATACCTATAAAAATAGTACGATAGCCTGGTTTAATTACCATATTCACATTGCTATCCTGTTGCAAATCGGGTACTAACGTTGGCGGAACACCTGCCACCACATCAGCATCACCGGTTTTAATCATCATTACACGAGAAGAATCTTCCGCTATAGCCTTTACAATAAGCCTATCTACAGTAGGCTCCTCGCCCCAATAATTTTCATTTTTCACAAGAATCATATCTATACCTGGATTCCAGGATTCCATCTTCAGCGGACCTGTTCCTGAAGGATGATTAGAATAATCCGATAATCCGTATTCTTCACAGGCTGCAGGGCTCATGATTGCAGTGCTGTAATTAGTTAAAGATGCTAGAAACACCAAGTCTCTTCCCCTTAAATTAAACTTAACCTCATAATCGCTTAATACATCGATGGATTCTACGTTTGATAACGCTGAAGCTTTGGCCGAACCAGTTTCTGGCGCTACAAGACGGTCAAAAGAATATTTAACTGCTTCTGCGTTAAATGGCTCTCCATCATGAAACTTAATCCCTTCCTTTAGCTTAATAGTCCAGCTCATACCATCTTGTGACTCCTCTGCACTTTCAGCCAGTAACGGAACCACCTCTGCATTTTCATTTCTTTTATATAATGTTTCATGCACCTGAAGCAGGATACGTGATGTGTTTGCATCCGTGCAAAGGTGAACATCCATAGTCGTTGGCTCCACACCCGATACATAGACAAACTGGTTCTCTCCTGATGTATTAGATACGTTCCCGCTTTGGCTATCCCCCTGTACCTGTACATCACCACTTTCGTTTGCAGTCTGAGGCTTCTGCCCTCCACTGCATGCCGTTGCTGCCATAGTTAATAATACACATGTAACTAGTGCCAGGCTTTTTTTCATGTTTTTCCTCATACGTCTTCTCCTTCTTTGTTGTTTGAGTTAATAGTTTCCTAACTGGTAAGAATTAATCTTACACAAATATATAACAGCAAATATGATGCCAAGCTCATTTTAGTTGGCCGTCCCCGGTCAAACCAGAAAATTCTTAGTAAATTCAATGATTATTTGTAATTTTTCAATCATCTTCTCGATTCAAGCTTTACTGTTTTTGCATATTTGCAATAGCAGTTTTACAAAACAGCAAAGTAAATTTTTTCCATTATTTACTATCATAGTTCATCGATACATTGAAAACAAATGGTATTTTATGGTAATGGACTGTAACGTACATGAATCATAAAGTATTTATCAGTTTTTCTTGAATTTTTCGTAATTTCTGTTATAATAAATACATTGTTTTCCTATCAAGGACAGTTGTCTTTGTAAGATGCACACATCTTACATAGAAACCGTTCTGATATAAAAATGAAACAGGAGGAATGTATTATGAGAATCAGAAAGGTATTGGCAGCTGCCATGGCAGCGTGTCTGGCCGCCGGCGCCCTGGCAGGGTGCGGCAGCAAGAAATCAGACGAAAAAGTCATCAAAATCGGCGTGTTCGAGCCGACCACCGGTGAGAACGGAGGCGGAGGCTATCAGGAAGTACTGGGTATCCGCTATGCCAACGAGATGCACCCCACCGTCAACATAGGCGGCGAAGAATATGCTGTCAGGCTGGTGGAGGTAGATAACAAATCCGATAAGACCGAGGCTGTGAACGCGGCCCAGAAGCTGGTAAGCGAGAAGGTCAGCGTGGTGCTGGGAAGCTACGGTTCCGGCGTGTCCATAGCCGCCGGACAGATTTTCGCAGACGCCAAGATTCCGGCCATTGGCTGTTCCTGTACCAACCCCCAGGTAACCGAGGGAAATGATTTCTATTTCCGTGTATGCTTCATCGACCCATTCCAGGGCACGGTCATGGCTAATTACGCGTACCAGAACGGCGCCAAGAACGCTGCCGTGATTACCCAGCTGGGCGATGACTATTCCTCAGGCCTTGGTTCCTATTTCAAGGATGCCTTTGCCAAGTTGGGCGGCAGCATCGTCAGCGAGGAACAGTTCCAGACAAACCAGACCGATTTCAAGGCCATCCTGACCAACATAAAGGCAGCTGACCCTGACATTATCTTTGCTCCATCCTCCATCACCACTGCCCCCTTAATCATCAAGCAGGCCAGGGAGCTTGGAATCACAGCCACCATCGCTGCAGGCGATACATGGGAGAACTCCACCATCATCGAGAACGCAGGAGCTGACTCAGAGGGCGTAGTGCTCTCCACCTTCTTCGACGAGGCGGAACCGGCCAACGACGAGGCCGCTGCCTTCATCAAGGGCTTCAAGGAATACCTGGTAAAGGAAAAGCAGGAAGACATTATCCCGGCTGTCTCCGCCCTGGGTTACGATTCCTACCTGGCTGCCATCAAGGCCATTGAGGACGCAGGCTCCACCGATACCGCCGCTATCCGCGATGCGCTTAAGAATGTGGAGATTGACGGTGTGACAGGAAATATCACCTTCAACGAGACCGGCGATGCCAACAAGGATATCGCGTTCATCAAGACCATCAAGGACGGCAAGTTCCAGTTCCTGACCACCACTACTGTGGAATAGGGCATCTGGCGAATTACATATGGATACAGGGCTGCAGGTGGCAAACGCTGCTGCCTTTAGTCTTAACCAGCCTTGGACGTTCCAGGGCTGGTTGCATGTTTTAACGGATTTCTGGATACGGACCTTACTATAAAAACACAGGAGGCAGACTCATATGAGTTTAACAACATTTCTTCAGCAATGCCTGACCGGCATCTCCCTTGGCGGGGCCTATGCGCTCATTGCCATAGGCTATACCCTGGTCTACGGCATCCTCCGCCTCATCAATTTCGCTCACGGCGATATCTTCATGATGGCCGGATACTTTATGATATTTGCAATGGCAAGCCTGCCCTGGTTCATTGCCATTCCCGTCACCCTGATTGTGACCATTTTTCTGGGCGTCACCATAGAGCGGGTGGCCTACCGCCCCTTGCGCTCCGCACCCAGAATGTCTGTTATGATTTCAGCCATTGGTGTTTCCTACCTTTTGCAGAACCTGGCCACCTACCTCTTTACCGCCCTGCCCAAAGGGTATCCGGAGATTCCTTTCTTAAAGAAAATCTTCCGGATAGGCGGACTGTCCGCCTCCTTTGTCACCTTCCTTACGCCTGTCCTGACCCTGGTGCTGGTTTATCTTCTCATTCTGCTGATTAACCACACCAAAATAGGCATGGCTATGAGGGCGGTTTCCAAGGATTACGAGACAGCCTCCCTTATGGGCATTAAAATCAATAAGACCATCACCTTTACCTTCGCAGCGGGGTCCCTGCTGGCCGGTATTGGCTCCATTCTGTATTTTACGGACCGTATGACCGTTTTCCCCTTCTCCGGCGCCCTTCCAGGCTTAAAATGCTTTGTGGCTGCCGTGTTCGGAGGAATCGGCAGCATTCCCGGAGCTGTCATCGGAGGCTTTATCCTGGGGCTTGGAGAGACAGCCCTGGTGGCCATGGGACAGTCTACCTTCAGCGATGCATTTACGTTTATCCTGTTGATTGTCATGCTTCTCATCCGTCCCACTGGACTCTTTGGTGAGAAGACGACCGATAAAGTGTGAGGTGGCGGACATGAAGAATATGACAAAGAACAAAAACAAAATATATACCCTCATTGCCCTGGCGGTAATCATAGGTTTCCTGGCATTCCTGCAGTCTGACACAGCCGAATACAGCTACCAGATATCCATTCTGGAGAGAAGCGCCATCTATGCGGTGGTGGCTGTTTCCATGAACCTGCTGACCGGCTTTACAGGTCTGTTCTCGCTGGGACAGGCAGGATTTATGGCTATCGGCGCCTATGTGGTGGCTATCTTTACCATTCCGGTGGGATCCAGGGCCAGCGTATACTATGTAAGCGGCATATCACCGGTCATTGCCAATATCCAGCTGCCCATCCCCGTGGCCCTGCTCCTTGGCGGACTGGCGGCAGCAGCCATGGCTGCCCTTATCGGAATCCCGGTGCTGCGCTTAAAGAGCGATTACCTTGCCATCGCAACCCTGGGCTTTTCGGAAATCATCCGGGCATTCATAGCAGCTCCCATGTTTGACACCATTACCAACGGTTCCTACGGGCTTAAGAGCATACCGGGCTTTCCCAATATCTTTGCGGTATTCGTTCTGGCCGCCCTGTGCATTGCCCTGATGGTGCTTCTCATTAACTCCTCCTACGGCAGGGCATTTAAATCCATCCGGGAGGACGAGGTAGCTGCCCAGTCCATGGGAATCAACCTCTTTCATTACAAGGAGCTTTCCTTTGTGATTTCCTCCTTCTTCACAGGAGTGGGAGGCGGAATGCTGGCCATGTTTATGCGATCCATTGACTCCAAAACCTTCCAGGTGGCCCTTACATATGATATTCTGCTGATTGTGATCTTAGGCGGCATCGGCAGCGTCACCGGCAGCGTGGCGGGCGCTTTCCTGGTCACCGCAGGCAGGGAGCTGCTGCGCTTCTTCGACGATCCACTGACCATTGCCGGGGTAAGTGTTCCCCTGTTCCGCTCCGGATTCCGTATGGTCATTTTCTCCATCCTTTTGATGGCGGTTGTGCTCTTCTACAGCCGCGGTATCATGGGAAACCACGAATTCTCCTGGGACGGACTGTTCCGGCTCATACAGGGCATTCCTGACAGGTTTAAGGGAGGCAGGAAAAGGCCCTCTTCCGCTAAGAAGGGAGGCATCCACTGATGAACAACATGAAAAACAGTGTAAAAAACGTGTTACATATGGAAAGCATCACCATGCAGTTCGGCGGCGTCGTGGCAGTGAACGGACTGACATTGGATGTAAATGAACACGAAATCGTGGCCCTCATCGGGCCCAACGGCGCAGGCAAAACCACTGCCTTTAACTGTGTTACCGGTATTTACCAGCCCACCTTTGGTTCTGTATCCTTTAACGGGGAAGTCATACTGGCCGATACGCCCCAGGGCAAGATGCGCCGCCTCTACGAGGGCGATGTATCCCCCACGGACCTGACTCCTGTGCGCAAGACACCGGACCAGATTACCAAGCTGGGCATTGCCAGGACCTTCCAGAACATCCGTCTCTTCGGCGCCCTGACCGTTTTTGAAAATGTCCTGATTGCCAAACATATGCGGGCAAAGCAGAATGTATTTTCAGCCACACTGCGCCTCAACCATGCTGAGGAAAAACGCATGCGCGAAGAGTCCATGGAGCTTCTGGAAATGCAGGGACTGGCCCATTTAAAGGACGAGGTTGCCTCCTCCCTGCCCTACGGACTCCAGCGCCGTCTGGAAATTGCGCGGGCTCTGGCCACCAGCCCCAGCCTTCTTCTTCTGGACGAACCAGCGGCCGGCATGAATCCACAGGAAACCCAGGACCTGACTGATTTTATCCACAAAATCAGAGACGATTACCACCTGACTATCTTCATGATAGAGCACCACATGGATCTGGTCATGCAGATATCCGACCGCATTTACGTGCTGGATTTCGGCAAGCTCATAGCCCACGGCACGCCCGACCAGGTCCAGAACAATCCAAAAGTAATAGAAGCATATCTGGGGGTGAGTGAAGATGCTGAAGATTAATGATTTAAGAGTGAATTACGGCGGTATCGAGGCCGTAAAGGGAATCAGCTTTGAGGTACCGGAGAAATCCATTGTCACCCTCATAGGCGCCAATGGAGCAGGCAAAAGCACCACCCTGCGGGCCATCGCAGGGCTGGTGAAAGCCTCGGCAGGCTCCATCCAGTTTGACGGGACAGAGCTGTTAGGCATGGATACCCCCGATATTGTGTCCAGGGGCATCACCCTTGTTCCCGAGGGCAGGCGGGTGTTCCCGGACATGACAGTTATCGAGAACATAAAAATCGGAGCCTATTTGAGAACCGATTCCCTGGTCCATGACATAGAATGGGTCTACAGCCTGTTCCCCAGGTTAAAGGAGCGCAGCTGGCAGCTGGCAGGCACTTTGTCCGGAGGCGAGCAGCAGATGCTGGCCGTGGCCAGGGCCTTGATGAGCCATCCAAAGCTGATGATGATGGATGAGCCGTCCCTTGGCCTGGCCCCTCTCATTGTCCAGGATATATTCAATATCATAAAGGAAATAAACAAACAAGGGGTAACCATCCTTCTGATTGAACAGAATGCCAACATGGCCCTGCGCATTGCGGACCAGGGTTATGTGCTGGAAACAGGCCGGATATCCCTGTCAGGCACCGGCAGGGAGCTGCTGGCAGATGAGTCTGTGAAGGCGGCTTATCTGGGGAAGAAAAAGAAATAGCTTCACTGCAGACTGGTATACCCATAGGCGTTCACCAATGCGTCCAGTTTCTTTCCCTGTTTACACAGCGGGCAGTCCCTGTAGTCATAATACGTATAATCAGGCAAATCCTTCCTGCCAAAAATAGACGTGATCCTGTATCCGTTGAGCTCCTCCAATGTGCTGAAAATAGCGGTAACAGCTCTCAGGTTGCCTCCGTAATACCGGATGGACTCGATTCCCTTGTTCAGTGCCAGACCTGTGGTCACGGACGCGGTCAGGATGATGACATTCTTATCCCGAATCATGGGAAGTATGTTCTCCTTGAATATCATCTGGCTGTTGCTGTTGAACTCCGGAGTCACAATGTAGATGGTTTTATGGGCATTCATGGAGAGAACTCCGGCACTGGTCAGTTCCTCTGCCAGTAAACTGCCGATGACCTGGGTTCCCTCAAGACACACAATGGTATCCACCACAGTGTCATAGAGGAACAGCCCCGACAGGCTCTCTGCAATCTCCTTAGCCTCGCTGAGCCTGGTCTTTAAGGTAGTCATATCCAGATAATAATTGATATGGGCATGGTTGGTGGCAAAGTGTCCCGGTGTAACCTTAAGCGGTGCATTACAGCCGGTGGTATGTATCTTAACATACTTATTATCCATAAAAGCGCCCCCTTTTACAATGGTACGGACATCGGTTTCTATATGTATTATTATACTAAATAATCCTCCCCGGTACAAGAGCAATCCGGCTGTCTTACCATTTTCCGCTAAAAATTACGAACATCCTGTTATGTTCAGATCATCCCACCCATCCTGTAAAACAGGCGCCGTCACTGCTTCCCCGCAGCTTCGGCGCCTGTTACTTTTATCACTCAATCCTACAGATTTCTGTCATTTCCGGGATGACTCCATACTGTATCCTCCGGTTTATTCTCTGAATCATTAGTTCCGTCTGAATCCTCCGGTCCTGTCTGGCTCCCCGGATTCACCTGTTCTCCCTGGCCAGCCTGAGCTTTCGGGTTTGCACGGGGCTCCTGTAAAGCCCTGCCTTTGTCCTCATCCTCTTTTGTTTCCTCCGGCTCAGGAATGCCCTTAACCTTGCGGAATATCTTCATGAATTCCTTACCTGTGATCGTCTCCTTGTCAATGAGGAATGCGGCTATCTGGTCCATGGCATCCTTGTTATCGCTCAGGAGGCGAATGGCCTCATCGTAGGAATCCTTCAGTATCTTCATGATCTCCTGGTCAATCTCAGCTGCCGTTGCATCACCGCAGTTTAATACGGCCCGTCCTGTCAGGTACTGGTTCTCCTGGGATGCAAGCCCCATGAGGCCGAATTTATCAGACATGCCATACTGGGTAACCATGGCCCTGGCCAGGTTTGTAGCCTGCTGGATATCGTTGGCTGCTCCCGTGGTAACTGTCTCAAATACGATTTCCTCGGCGGCACGGCCGGCCATCAGCTCTACCAGCCTGGCCTCCAGCTCCTTCTTCGTATTAAGGTACTTCTCCTCCTCCGGCACATTCATGACATATCCAAGAGCGCCCATTGTCCTCGGCACAATGGTAATCTTCTGTACCGGCTCCGAATGCTTCTGAAGCGCGCTTACAAGAGCGTGGCCCACCTCGTGATAGGATACAATACGGCGCTCTTCCCTGCTCATGATACGGTCCTTCTTTTCCTTACCCACAAGGACCACTTCTACTGCCTCAAACAAATCCTTCTGTGACACGGCATTGCGCCCGTGCTTAACCGCATTGATGGCCGCCTCATTCATCATATTGGCCAGGTCAGCGCCCACAGCGCCTGAGGTGGCCAGCGCTATCTCCTTAAAGTCTACGGATTCGTCCAGAAGCACATCCTTGGAATGTACCTTCAGTATATTGATACGGCCGTTCAGGTCCGGCTTATCCACCACCACGCGGCGGTCAAAACGTCCGGGACGAAGCAGGGCCGGATCCAGGACCTCAGGACGGTTGGTGGCGCCCAGCACCAGAAGACCCTTGGTGGAATCAAATCCATCCATCTCGGAAAGAAGCTGGTTCAGGGTCTGCTCACGCTCGTCGTTGCCGCCCATACGGCTGTCGCGGCTGCGTCCAATGGCGTCAATCTCATCAATAAAGATAATACATGGCGCATTCTCAGTGGCATTCTTAAACAAATCACGGACGCGGGACGCGCCCACGCCCACGAACATCTCCACAAAGTCAGAACCGGAAAGGGAATAAAACGGCACATGGGCCTCGCCTGCCACTGCCTTGGCAAGCAGGGTCTTACCAGTTCCGGGAGGGCCTACCAAAAGGGCTCCCTTGGGCAGCTTGGCGCCAATCTTGGTGTATTTGCCCGGGTTGTGGAGGAAATCCACGATTTCTGTCAGCGACTCCTTGGCCTCGTCCTCACCGGCCACATCCTTGAAGGTAATGCCGGTTTCCCTCTGGACATACATCTTGGCGTTGGACTTGCCCACGCCCATGATTCCGCCGCCGCCCATGCGCTTCATGGTGAAGTTCATAAGGAACAGCAGGAACAGGAACGGGACAGCGTAATTCAACAGGACCAGAAGAAGGGTGCTGCTGTCGCTCTTCTCACGGTTGGTAACCACGTTATTATCCAGTATCCTGTTGACGAAGTCGTAATCGCCTTCCAGTCTCACCACATAATAATCCAGATTCTGGGAATACTTAGTATTGCCCTTCTTAGGGATGACCGTGATTTCCGTGCTGCCCACCTTGATGGAGTCCACCTCGCCGGCTTCCACCATCTGGACGAACTCATTATAGGACAACTCCTGACGCTTCTTGGAATTCAGATAGTTGTTCATACTGCTGACCACGATAAATGTAAGTATGGCAGCAACCACCAGCATGGTTATGGTCTGCCAGTTACTTTTCATATTCGGGTCCTGTTTGTTATTATTATCCATATTGTACAAATTCTCCCTCTGAATAGGTCATCTATCAATTTCCAGCAAAAACCCATTTTCTACCATTATAGTGTCAGTCTCCCCATAAATCAAGAAAAGAACAATTAATTTTCTTAAATTTTTGCAAAAAGCCCTGGATTTATTCTCGGTGAGGATGTATAATGTTTCAGTTATTTTTTTGATACTATATCAAACAAGTCACACACTATCCACAACAAGAAAAGGAGGTATCCCCATCATGCCAGTCAAATACGTATTCGTAACCGGCGGCGTAGTCTCCGGCCTGGGAAAAGGCATCACCGCGGCATCTCTCGGCCGCCTGTTAAAGGCCAGAGGCTACAAAGTGACCATGCAGAAGTTCGACCCCTACATCAACATCGACCCCGGCACCATGAACCCGGTCCAGCACGGAGAAGTCTTCGTGACGGATGACGGCGCCGAGACAGACCTGGACTTAGGCCACTATGAGCGTTTTATCGACGAAAGCCTTACCAGGAATTCCAACGTCACCACCGGCAAGGTCTACTGGACGGTCCTGCAAAAAGAACGCCGCGGAGACTTCGGCGGCGGAACCGTACAGGTAATCCCCCATATTACCAACGAAATCAAAAGCCGTTTCCACCGCAACTACACGGAAAACGAGACGGAAATCGCCATCATCGAGGTCGGCGGCACGGTCGGCGACATCGAAAGCCAGCCATTCTTAGAGGCCATCCGCCAGTTCCAGCATGAGGCAGGCCCAGGCAACACCTGCATCATCCATGTCACTCTCATACCTTACCTGAAAGCCTCAGAGGAGCTTAAGACCAAGCCGACTCAGGCCAGCGTAAAAGACCTTCAGGGAATGGGCATTCAGCCCGATATCCTTGTCTGCCGTTCCGAACTCCCCCTGGACGACGGCATAAAGGCGAAAATCGCCCAATTCTGCAATGTTCCCAAACATCACGTACTCCAGAACCTGGATGTGGACGTGCTCTATGAGGTACCCCTTGTAATGGAGGAAGAGCATCTGGCCCAGTCCGCCTGTGAATGCCTGGATCTGCCCTGTCCGGAGCCTGAGCTGGCAGACTGGAGGGCCATGATAGAGGCCTGGAAGCATCCAAAGCAGGATGTGACCGTGGCCCTGGTAGGCAAATACATCCAGCTCCACGACGCCTACATTTCCGTGGTGGAAGCCCTGAAACACGGAGGCGTTGCCAACCGTGCGGCCGTCCATATAAAATGGGTGGATTCCGAGACAGTCACACCGGAAAATGCCCCTCAAATCTTCAAAGATGTAAGCGGTATCCTGGTTCCCGGCGGCTTTGGCGACCGCGGCATTGACGGAAAGATTCACGCCATCCAGTATGCCCGGGAACACCGCATACCATTCCTTGGACTTTGTCTGGGAATGCAGCTGTCCATTGTGGAGTTTGCCAGAAATGTGGCCGGATACGCGGATGCTCACAGCGTGGAGCTGAATCCCGCCACCACCCATCCCGTCATCCATCTGATGCCGGAACAAAACGGAGTGGAGGACATCGGCGGCACCTTAAGGCTGGGATCCTATCCCTGTGTCCTGGACAAGGCCTCCAAAGCTTATGGCCTGTACGGCGAAACCACAATCTATGAGCGCCACAGACACCGCTACGAAGTCAATAACGACTACCGCACCGTGCTTACCAAATGCGGCATGATGCTCTCCGGCCTGTCCCCCGACGGACGGATTGTGGAAATGATAGAGCTCCCCGGCCATCCCTGGTTCATTGCCACCCAGGCCCATCCGGAGCTTAAATCCAGGCCCAACCGGCCCCATCCCCTGTTTAAAGGTTTCATAGAGGCCGCTTTAAAGCAAAAGGGATGTAAACAATCATAAAAAAAAGCCGCGGCATCGTCAGCGGAAATTCCACAAAATAGGGCAGCCATTTTGAAAGAAATGGCTGCCCTGCTTTTGATTTGCCAGTATGAATCATCTGCCTTTGCGCAAACTATATCTAAGATTCAATCACAAGCGCATCACAAGGAGGTGAATCACAATTGGATCACAAGGAAAAAGACGATTTTGACGTTGACATACAAGCCTGCTCCGCCATGGACTGCACCGGCCTGATTCCTTCCCTGCCCCAGGATGAGGCGGAAAAGGAAGCCTATGAGGACCTCTATCCCTATGTCACCAAGGCTGTTTCATCGGACAAGGAATAACCGAAGGCAGGCGGGACGGCACAGAACAATGCCGCACAAATTAAATAAAAACGGAGCCGAGGCCCTTTGCCCTTGCTCCGTTTTGTTTTATACATCACCCATGCATAAATCTGCTTAAAAACTCCTGGGTCTGAAGCTGTTTGGGCGCTCCGAATATCTGAGAGGGTTCTCCCTCCTCCACAATCACTCCCCCTGCCATAAATACCACATGGCTGGACACATCCCTGGCAAAGGCCATTTCATGTGTGACGATAATCATGGTAAGGCCCTCTCCGGCCAGCTTGCGCATGACCTCCAGCACCTCTCCCACCATCTGCGGGTCCAGTGCCGATGTGGGCTCATCGAACAGCAGCACCTCAGGCTCCATGGCCAATGCCCTGGCAATGGCCACCCTCTGTTTTTGTCCGCCAGAAAGCTGTCTGGGCTTGGCGTTGATATAGGGAGCCATTCCCACCTTTTCCAGGTAATACATGGCATTCTTGTGGGCATCTGTCTTATTCTTCTTAAGCACCTTGACCTGTCCGATCATACAGTTCTCCAAAACAGTCATGTTGTTAAACAGATTAAAGCTCTGGAACACCATTCCCACCTTGGAGCGGTACTGGGGCGCATTGACCTTCTTATCGGCAATATTGGTTCCATGGTACATAATTTCGCCTGTGGTAGGCGTTTCCAAAAGATTCAGACATCTGAGCAGTGTGGATTTTCCGGAACCCGACGCGCCGATAATGCAGGTCACATCCCCGCTGCTGACTGAAAAGTCAATATCCTTAAGCACAGGATTGGTGCCGAAGGTTTTGCTCAAATGACGGATTTCTAATATCCTGTCTCCCTTCATCGCGCATCCTCCTTCTTCTTATCCTTTTCGTCCGGAAACCGGTACATACCGCTGGTATGCGCCAGGGTATCGGTGGTGGCCAGGTCGTAGTTGTCCGCGCCGTCCATCCTGTTTTCCCACCAGCGCAGGATTCTGGAACAAGTGAATGTCATGATGAAATATACGATCATGGTGATGGTATATGCCTCGAAATTCATGTACAGGGCTCCTGCGGCAGCCTTGGTCTTATACAGCAGCTCCGTGACGCCGATAACAGAGAGCACGCAGCTGTCCTTGATATTAATAATCAGGTTGTTGCCAATCTGAGGCATGATATTCCTCAATGCCTGGGGCAGAATCACATAGAGCATGGTCTGTACATGGGTCATGCCCACGGCCTTTGCTCCCTCTGTCTGGCCCGGATCAATGGAAAGTATTCCGCCGCGGACCGTCTCAGCCATGTAAGCGCCTGTATTGATGGAAAGAATGAAATAAGCGGCGCCCCACATGGACATGTTGATTCCTAACATAGGCAGAAGCCCGTAATAAATAAACATGGCCTGGGCCATCATGGGCGTACCGCGGAAGAACTCCACATAGGCGTTCAGAATCAGTTTCACGACCCAGAGCACGGCCCTCTTTACCGGGTTGTCTCCCCGCTCATTTGGTATGGTCTGGACAATACCCACGGCAAAGCCTATGATACAGCCCACCAGAGTACCTACCAGGGCAATCTTAAGGCTGACGCCCGCGCCCTGGAGCATTGACATACCGTATCGGTTGAATACGACCATAACACGGCCGAAAAAATCTGTTGGCATATCCCTTCTCCTTACTCTTTAACGTACTTTAGCCTGACGGCAACTCCGCTTCTCTGCAAATCAGTTTGGTATCCCTTTACAGATGCCGCGGCAGTTTAGTTTGCCAGAGGCTGAACAGAGATAGCTTCATCCATCATCTTGGAGAAGTCGTCCTTTGTCATCTTTGTGAGAACGCTGTTGATGGCATCCTTTAACTCTGTATTTCCCTTCTTTAAGGAAATACCGATATTGATATCTTCATCCGTCACCTGGAAATCAGCATCGCCGCCGCCAAACTCAATCATCTTGAAATTAGGATAAGCGATGAGAGCGCCCTTGCCTGTAGGCTGGTCTGTAACAACCAGGTCGCACTTGTCAGCGTTTAAGGACATGAGCATGTCAGGAGCGCTGGCAGTGGCTGCCAGGATATTGGCATCCTGAATCTGAGGCAGACAGGTGTTGTACCAGATGGTGCTCTGCTGGGAAGTACAGGTGGCTCCTGCAAGATCCGCCACGCTCTTGGCATCCGCGTACTTGCTGCCTTCCTTTACAAGGGTAACGATGGTTGCATAGTAATATGGCTCAGTGAAATCCACTGCCTGAAGACGCTCAGAGGTAATGGACTGTCCTGCGATAACACAGTCAACCTGACCTGTGGTAACAGCCGGAATCAGGGAATCCCAGTCCAGACGTACGATTTCCAGGTCATAGCCCAGTTCCTCGCAAATCTTCTTTGCCATCATGACATCGTATCCGTAAGCAAATTCATTGCTGTCCGCAATAGCCACCGCGCCATTGGAATCATCAGGCTGTGTCCAGTTGTAAGGAGCATACGCGCATTCCATAGCCACGCGCAGCGTCTTTTTCTCTCCGCTGTCCGCCCCCGTGGTATCTGCTGCGGCATCGCCCTCTGCCTTGGCATCGCCGGCTGCGGTTGTTGCCTCTGCCTTTGTGTCTGCTGTTGTTGCCGCTGTGCCGCCTCCGCCGCATGCTGTCAAAGAACCGGCAGCAAGGACGCCGGCCAGAATCAGGCCTAAAACTTTCTTTGTACTCATTTTCATAATAATCTCTCCTCTAAAAATGTTCCAGGCTTTACTGTCTAAGAAAAAAGCCACACCCATCCTCACAGGTATGACTCCACTGTCATCTGATGACCGGCAATCCCAAACAGCTAAAACCTTGCCCTATTAAACATGGCGCACTTTACTTTCTTAAGCATATATGCGCCTAACGTGCTAAGTATAACATAACTCGTTCTGTTTTCCAATACCCAAATACGTTTTTTTATGCAGGAAAAAGGTATAAATAATTGTAAAAACAGCCATAAATCCTTTAACTGGGAATTCATGGCTGTCATATATAATCATTTCCTACTGTTCGCCTTCCTTTGCACTGTCCGCTGTTTCCCAAAGGTTTTCCTGTGCTGTTTCCTGCGTCTTATCCTTCGTCTTATCCTTCGTCTTGTCCCCCATCAGCTCGTCCATGCGCTGTAAGAATACATCGTCAGGCTGGATTTGATTTCCGTCCTCATCCACCTCCACGGCAAACAGGAAGGTTCTGGCATCGTTGATTTCATAGCTGCATGTAACCAGGGTATACAGGGTCTTGGCCGGATATGTAATCTCGTCGCCGTAGCCGCACGGCTTCACCATCTCATGCACAAAGGCGTCAAAGGATTCCTGGGATTTAAACCTGGTCTTGCGCACAATGGGCTGCGCCTCCCCGTAGTAGGCGGCCACTGCCTTTAACCGGATTTCCCGGTCGGGCGTGTAGATGCTGAAAAACTGGTGCTCCTTAAAATATGCCTCGTCCTTATACCGGTTCACATCCTTGAACATGCTTCCGTTCTTCATATTATGGCCGTACAGCACATTGTTCCGTCCCACAAAATCTCCCTGGCTCTCAAAATCCAGGTAAATGGCGCCCGCAATATTCTCCTTGCCGTAAAAATCATGGTTCAGGTAGAAATCATTGTCCTCTCCCTGAACAATGGGATAATCGATGTTGGTATCCGGCACCCGGATCCATCCGATGGTATCCGGATTCCCCCTCATCAGCTCCTCAAAGTTGATTGGAGATACATAGGGCTCTGTCTCCGGCTCCCCCGGCTCCGTCACCGCCTCCGTGGACGGCTGCGCGGCGGTCTCCCTGGCCAGTCCGGCCAGCCGCTCATATTCTTCCCTGGTCCTCTTGTCCTCCATCCAGCTGTGGATGCTCATGGCACCGCTTACCAGCATGACGGCCAGTAAAACCAGGATGATGATGCCCCGTATCCTGCTCTTTCCTTTTTTCTGATCCATAAATGATTATGTGTCCTTTCCTGCTGTCATCCCATATGGCCGGAGGCCGCTTTGAGCTCTTCGTTCCATCCTTCGCTGTCAGCCACTGCCTCCTGCATCAGAAGCAGCATCTCCAAGAAGCTGCGGAAACTGACCTGTCCGCGCTTTTCCTTCCAGCAGATGGTTCCCTGCCAGGTGGCGTTCCTTCTGAACATGATCCTTATAACAAAGGTCATGGGGCCAAAGCCTCCCGCATTGACCATGACGCTTCTGGGACTTATGATGTTCCCCTCCTCCCCGCCTTCCGGAAGAGGAAGAAGAAGGCGCTCCACTTCGTCCCTGAGTTCAAACTCACTGGCAAATTCCCGGCGGTCCGCCACTGCCGGATGGGATACGTCCCCGCCCATGACGAAATGACTGAAATTGCGCACGGCCACCTCGCACATCCGCTTGCCGAGGCCGTGCTTAATATCACTTCCTTGTCCGAGAGAACGGTCCAGATACTCCATCAGCTCCAAAAAGAATAGGTACCGCCGTTTCTCAGGTCCCTTATATTACCCTGCCATGTGGAATGAAACCTGTATTTCACATGCAGGCAGAACTCAGCCAGTTTTCCCTGGAGCCTCCTTTTTCCGGACTCCTCCCCACACCTTAATGACGGACCGCCATGTTTTATCCCCGCAAAGGACCTCTGGTCCACACTCTTCATGGGATAGCGGAGCTCATCAAAAAGGTTTTCCAGGCAAATGGCCATCTCCGATATACAGCCAAAGGGTACTGCCTCCTCCAGGCTGTCATGGCAGATCCTTCCCTGCAGCAGGCGGCCATCAAAGCTGTCAATGGCTATATTTACATATTTGTACGAATCCTGCAGGGCTCCGGTTTTTGCAATCGACATATATTCACCTGCTTTTCTCTAATTAAATTGACATAGTAATCCCAATAAGCCTGCTGCCATTATAACAGTCTCCGGTTACAATCCGGTTACAAAAGAACGCCGGGCTGCTTTTTTATGTATTTTTTTTCTGGACAATTATGATTCTGATTAGTATACTTATTTTAGAATGACCCCGCTTTTGCAAAGGAGAGCAGACATGAATGCATCCATTATGGAAGAGAAACCTATTATTTATATAAAAACCCTGGGCGGATTTTCCCTCAGGGTTGGCGATAAAGAGATAACCGACAACAGCAACCAGTCAAAAAAACCCTGGTGCCTTCTGGAATACCTGGTGGTATTCCAAAAGAAATCCATCAGCCCCGGTGAACTTATCAACATCGTATGGGCCGACGACCCCGGCGTCAACCCGGGCGGCGCTCTGAAAACCCTGATGTTCCGCAGCCGCAGGCTGCTGGAGCCCCTGGGGATTCCTCCCCAGAAGCTGTTAGTCCAGCAGAGAGGTTCCTATTGCTGGACGCAGGACTATTCATCCGTCCTGGACATTGACCAGTTTGAGTCCATCTGTACCCGGGTCCTGAATCAGGACATGAATGAGGCTGAAGCCCTTAAGCTTTGCCTTGAGGGACTGGAGCTGTACAAGGGGGATTTTCTTCCCAAATCCGAATACGAATCCTGGGTTATCCCCATCAGTACATATTACCATTCCCTGTACCAGAAGCTGGTCTATAAGACGGTGGAGCTGCTTACCAAAAAGGAGGACTTCTCCAGGATAACCTCTATCTGCCAGACAGCAGTGGGGATAGAGCCCTTTGACGAAGGATTCCACTATCACCTGGTATACTCCCTCTACCGGGACGGCCACACCAGCCAGGCCATTGAAGAATACAACCATACACTGGACCTGTTTTATAACGAATTCTCCATCTCTCCGTCGGACCATTTTAAGGATTTATACAAGTCCATCCGCAGCAAGGAGCAGGGTATCAACACTAACCTGGATTCCATCCAGGAGACACTTAAGGAGGAAGCCTCAGGAGGGGCATTTTACTGCGAATATCCTGTATTTCACGACCTGTTCCAGCTGGAACGCAGAGCCATTGAGCGCACCGGCGATTCCATCTATCTGTGTCTCCTGACCATCGGTGACCTGGACGGACGGGTTCCCAAGACAACGGTCCTTAACAAGGCCATGGAGCATCTGAACCATGCCATCCGTGACTCCCTGCGCTGCAGCGACGTGTACACCCGTTACAGCATCAGCCAGTACATCATCCTCCTTCCCACCATGACCATGGAAAAGGGTGAGATGGTCATGAAGCGGATACTGAGCAATTTCCGCAAGCTTTACAGCCGCAGAGAACTGATTGTGGATTACAAGCTTCAGCCGGTGCTTCCCTGGGAGCGCTCTCCGGCAGGCCTTCGGGAATAAACAGAGTTTTGGCAAATGACAAAATTATGGCATTCAAGAATCAGAAAAGCTGCGGCATTATCCTTCATTGGATTTTCTCCCGCAGCTTCTTTATTTTGCTTTCCCAATCATTCAGCAGTGTCTGTAGCTGTGGCCCTGCTCCTTCCATAAAAAAGATGGTTCAGGTTCTTCATCACATGGCGGTAAGCCGGTATGAGAAACAGATCCGCGGCAATCCAGGCCACCGGGCTGGCGATGCACACCGCTATATATCCAAACACAGGCACCAGGCAAAAGCCCACAAAGGAGCGCGCTGCCATCTCGCATACCCCGGCAATAATGGCCAGCCTGGAATACCCAAGTCCCTGTATCATGAACCGCACCGCATTGACAAAGACAAGCGGAATATAGAACAGGCTGTTGCCGATGAGGAACAGACGCGTGTTCCTCAGGATTTCCCCTTCCCCCTTATCCACAAACATGAGGGCAATCCACTGCCCGAAGATACAGAGCACTGCAAAGGCTATGACGGCATAGACGCAGCCCATGACAGCCCCAGCTTTCAGGCCCTGGTCAATACGGTCCAGCTTCCTGGCCCCAACATTCTGTCCGCCGAAGGTGGCCATGGTGGATCCCAGGGCGTCAAAGGGGCAGCAGAAGAACATGCTGATTTTACTGCCCGCCGTCACAGCAGCCACCGCCATGGATCCCAGTGAATTGACTGCGGTCTGGAGGATTACGCTTCCTATGGCGGTGATGGAATACTGCAGTCCCATGGGAATTCCCATGTTGCACAGAATCTTCATGTAATGGGCATTCGGCCTCCACTCGTCATCATTCATTTTAAGGATGTCGAATTTCTTTCTCATATAAAACAGGCACAGGATTCCCGACACTGCCTGGGCCGTGATGGTGGCCCAGGCAGCCCCTGACACGCCCATCTTGAGGACCAGAATCGTAAAGAAGTCCAAGGCCACATTCACCACAGATGAGAACACCAGAAAAATCAGGGGGGTAGTGCTGTCTCCCAGGGAACGTATGGTGCAGGACAGCAGGTTATAGAGATAGGTGGCCGGAATGCCCAGGAATATCACAAAGATATAGCTGTAGGCCCCATCAATAATATCCTCCGGCGTCTGCATCAGCTCCAGGATGTTGCGGCATAACAGGCACACGGCCACGGTCATGACCACTGAAAACAGGACTGCCAGCCATGCGCTGTTGGCCACAAACCGTCTGAGCGCTTTTTCGTTCTTTTCTCCGAATTTCTGGGCCACCGGAATGGCAAAACCACTGCACACCCCCAGGCAGAAACCGATAATCATAAAGTTGACGGAGCCGGTGGATCCCACCGCTGCCAGGGCCTTAACCCCCAGGCACTTGCCCACGATGATGGTGTCCGCCATATTGTACAGCTGCTGGAACAGCAGTCCGCACAGCATGGGGATGAAAAATCCCAGTATCAGTTTTACCGGGGAGCCTTCCGTCATATCCTTTGTCACATTTGCGGCCATGTATGTATTCCTCTCTGTTTCCATGAATTTCATCCCAATAATGTACTCTCTTAACCTGCAGTTTGCAAGTAGAAAATATCGCTGGAATCCGGGACCGGGACATACATTTTACACAATGGGCCGGGAATCTGTTCCCGGCCCGTAATGCCTGTTATTGGTAGCAGAGCACAGGCATGCCCTTATATATTAAGTCATAGAGCACGCTGGCTTTCTCCGGCGGAAGGTTTATACAGCCATGACTTCCGCTGGTCTGGAAGATGGTGCCGCCGAATTTGCTTCTCCATGTGGCGTCATGGAAACCAATGCCCCCGTTAAAGGGCATCCAGTAATCCACATGGCTCTCGTACTCATAGGTTCCGTCCGCCTTCTTGGCTCCCCTCAGTATCCTGTCCTTTTCCTTGTAGGTCAGGCTGTAAATGCCTGCGGGTGTGTCGTAATTCTTGGATATATTACCCGTGACACAGGGCGCGTCCCACACCAGGTTTCCTTCCTGGAACATGTATACGTGCTGTCCTGTCAGGTCCACCTCCGCATACGTGTTGCCCCAGTCAGGGGCCGTGCGGCTGGCGGCCGTCATGGCGTATACAGGTTCCCTGTCCACAGGACCGGCTGCGGGGCCGGCCTGAATCAGGGCAGCCAGGGCCTGTACCTCGCCTGCCACATCTATTTTCCAGCCGTAGGGGCCCGTCAGCTCCACATCTTTGCCCGCGGCTGTATGGAATATGCGGGCGGTTCCGGCCGTATCCCTTCTGGACGCCATCTCTGTCACAAAGGCTGTGATTTTCTCCAGGTCAACCGCCGGCATCCCGTCCCGGCTTCCTGTGACCCAGGCGGCAATGGTCTCACCGCCAAGAGTCTCCTTCTCATCGCCAAACACATAATTGACGCTCATGTCCCGGTACTGGTTCATGCGGGCGCACAAGGCGATAAGGTTCTCATCTGTCTCCCATATATTTACCTGGTAATAACAGCCTGCGCTGTCCACATCCACAGAGCTCTGCCCTGCTTTTACAGCAGCGGTAATCACCTCCGTGGTCTTGGCCTCGTCCACATTATTTCCCTGGACAGCCGGTATGACGGAAAAAGGCTGTCCCTCCTCATAGGAGGATATGCGGGCATCGGAAGTGACTGTGATGCCGGAGCCGCTTATCAGGGTCAGAGCCTTAATCTTTGCCCCCATGGCCTCCTGGCTGTAGGTCACTGTCATGGCCATGGTATGGGAGTTATCCGCATCCGGTCCTGAGACACGTCCGGCTGCGTTCTGTGCATCCAGTATAGCCTTAAGTCCCTCGGGAACCTCCACCTTGTAACCGATGTCCGCACCTGTTATGGTTTCCTGGCGTCCGCCTCTCTCCTTAATGGTGAGATTGTATTCACCGGCATAAAAACCTTCGATTCTGGCCTTGGCCTCATCCACGGTCAGTCCGCCCACGCCCACGCCGTTGACCTTTGTACCGGATACAAAGCGGGTTGTATCTCCGCTCTCATCCGCCAGGGACACAAACGCCCCTGCCAGCACAAGCACAGCCGCTGCCATTACCGCTGCGGCCAGCCTTCCCATCCATGTCCTCTTCCTTAACTTCTGCATAAACAATCCTGCCCTGCCTTTTATTGATATTTACTGCATTTTCTTCCACTCCTGCCTGAAAACGGCAGGACGCCTTCTAAACATAACAGCCCTTCACCATATTTTCAATATGAAAATCAAAAATGTAAGAATTCTTCATAAAAACATAAAATCCGGGGTCCCTAAAACAGGGAAACCCGGATTCTTTCGTATGCCAGGACCTTTATCAGTCCACTACCTCTATGCTCTCGATGACAGGCTGGTTGGCCTTTGCCACGGAACCGTTATTGTCTTCCACCTTTGTGTCCTCACAGATGGCATCCACTACCTCCATGCCCTCTGTCACATATCCGAAACAGGCGTAATCCCCATCCAGAAATGTGCTGTCCTCATGCACAATGAAGAACTGGGAACTGGCGCTGTCCTTTATCTGGGAGCGCGCCATGGAAATAGCTCCCCTGGTGTGGGACAGCGGGTTCTCCACTCCGTTGTTGGAAAACTCGCCTTTGATTTCCTGGTCAGAACCGCCCATGCCCGTGCCCAGGGGGTCGCCGCCCTGAATCATGAAACCGCTTATGATGCGGTGGAAGGTAAGTCCGTCATAGAAACCGTCCTTTGCCAGCTTCAGGAAGTTAGCCACTGTGATGGGGGCCTCGTCCCCGTAAAGCTCCACGGAAATGGTGCCGTAGTCTTTTACGTTAATCTTTACATGGTGTTTGCCTGCCGCTGCCGCAATTTCCTCTGAGGCTGTATCCTGGGCTTTCTCTAAAGCCTCTGCTGTCTTGGCTGTCTCCTTTTTTTCCGTCTCCGCCTTGGCTGCATCTGTCGTGGCCGCCTCGGTCTGCGCCGCCGTTGTTGCGGCCCCTGCGCTGGTGCTGCACCCGGTCAGGGCTGAAACTGCCAGTACTGCTGCCGCACATATACACATCCATTTTTTCATTTATTCCGCTCCTCTTCTTATGGGAAAACCAGTCCGCCGTCTTTCTGTCCGGCCATTTTCCCGTAATATACGTCTGGGCGTTATGTCACCCGGACTGCCAGAGCATATTGTAACACCTGCAATGCCTTCCCGTAAAGGACTTTATAGAAATATCATACTTTTGTCACATTTTCCCGTCCGGGCAGTGCGCAGCAGGCAGACATCACCCTGCGGCACACCACGCACAGAACCACGGTGACCGCCATGTCGGGAAGGGTGCTTCCCACAGGTGTATCCACCCGCATCAGTATGCGGTAAATCACAAAACCCGCCAGCCAGATAACCAGGTTTGTCAGATTGGCGGCCTCCGCCTCATGGTCCTGCCGGATGATAAAATAATCCGCAATCTGAATGGCAATCATGGGGGCAAACACGGAACCAATCAGATAAAGGAAATCTGTAATGTTGTCCATGGGGTATACCATGGCTGCCGCGGTGCCGATGATGGTCACTGCCACTGCCGCCCATTTTTCCTCAATCCTGTTTGTGATGGATACGCTGGATACACCGGCAGAGTAGGCGTCCAGGAATGTGGTAGTCACGGTGGACAGCACAATAATGAGAAGGCCTGCCGCTCCCAGCCCCGCCTTGACCATGATGACAGATATATCATATTCACCCGTGTAAATGGCTGCTCCCATTCCGATGACATACATAAAGCAGCTCACCAGGCCGTAGACCAGGGCGCTGGCAGCCGTTGCCCTGAAGGGTTTCTCGGCCTCCCTTGTATAATCGCTTATTAAGGGCAGCCAGGACAGCGGCATGGCCACCGATAATTCAACTGCGGCCCCAAAGCTCAGGGAACCGCCTGCCTCCACGGACGGCTCCACGTTACCTGTAAATATAATCCGGCACAAAATGAGAGTCAGCACAAACAGAGCCGCCATGGCTGCCGTATTGATTTTTCCCAGATTCCTGATTCCAATTAAAAGCCACACCAGAATCAGACCGCCAATCACAAGACACCATGCCCACAGTCCCGCGTCATAAATACCGTTGGCAGCCAGACCGCCGTCATAAATCATGATGGAGGTCCAGCCCACCAGCTGCAGGACGTTGAGTCCGCAAAACAGCAGGCTTCCTTTCTGTCCAAAGCTCATCTTCACTGTTTCCATGGAGCTTCGCCTGGTATGCCCGCCAATAAGCCCCGCCATAAACAGCAGCATGCAGCCAATCACATGACCCAGCACAATGGCTGCCAGCCCCTTTCCAAATCCCAGAGGCGCCAGATATGTGCCTGTCAGTATCTCGGCTATGGATACTCCTGCCCCAAACCATATAAGGCTGTTGGCAGACACGGAGGTCCCTTTTTCCTTTATACTTATCTTTTCCTTCATGCTCATTCCCCCTTAATACTCGCCCCGGATGGCAAATCCATGATTCATTGGTCCGCTTCCCTTTCCCAGGTCCAGCTGGGCTTCCAGCGCGCCTGAGAGATATACCTTGGCCCGCTCCACGGCCAGGTCCATATCCATGCCCTTGGCCAGGTTGGAGGCAATGGCGCTGGACAGGGTACAGCCTGTCCCATGGGTATTGGGATTGTCAATCCGCCTGCCCTTAAACCATTTCAGCTTCTTGTCCCGGTACAGCAGATCGTTGGCATCATTGAGCTGGTGGCCGCCCTTAAGGAGTACGGCGCAGCCATAGCTCTCCCCGATGGCCCTTGCCGCCTTCTCCATGTCACCGGGATTATGTATCTCCATTCCTGACAGCACCTCTGCCTCCGGGATATTGGGGGTCAGCAGGTTTGCCATGGGAAGAAGGACTTCCTTCAGCGCCTCTATGGCCTCCCCGCTGATGAGCCGGGAACCGCTGGTGGATACCATCACCGGGTCCACCACCACATTGGCTGCCCTGTAAAACGCCAGCCTGTCCCCGATGGCCTCTATCAGGCCGCCGGAGGAAACCATCCCGATTTTAACCGCGTCCGGGAAGATATCCGTAAATATATCGTCTAGCTGTTCCTTTAAAAAAGATGGAGTCACCTCCATGATTCCTGTCACGCCGGTGGTATTCTGGGCAGTCAATGCCGTTATGGCGCTCATGGCGTATACCCCGTGAGCGGTCATGGTCTTGATATCTGCCTGGATGCCGGCGCCTCCGCTGGAATCGCTTCCAGCGATTGTTAATGCTGTTTTCATTGTCATTCTCCTTTTCGCATTAATTTTATAAAGCGGCGGAAGGTGGTGCCCCCAATCCGCCGCCGGGAAGCTCCGGCGCCCATGCCTGATACCATACAGAATTGTCCCGCGTATCAAAAAGGCGGAACACCAAAACAGGTGCTCCGCCGGCAATCGTCCGCTATGGTCCCTACGTTGGCATTATCCAAATCAGGTAATGGGTCTAAGCATGAACAGCTTACTCTCAGCCCACTTAAGTGAGCTCCCCGTTTATTTACAACTACCATTATACATGGTTTCAGGAAGATTGCAATGCTTTTATCTTGTCCTGAGCCGGAAATGAGCCGGAAAGTACATCCTATCCCAGGGCCCTGTCCACGATTTTCACCATGGCCGTAAAGGTGGTGTCATTGTAATCCACATCAAACTCATCCCCCAGCTGGTTCAGTATGCGCTTTATGCTCAGTATGCCCAGACCGCCGTCCCGTTTGCTGGACAGTATCCTGCTTCCGTTCTTCTTAATCTGCCCGTTGTAGGAATTTTCCACCAGCATCATAAGGTGGTCGTCCAGCCACCTGGCCTGGACCAGGATGAAACGCGGTCCTGTCAGGCGGCGGCATGCTTCCAGGGCGTTTTCCAGCAGGTTGCCGGTGACAATGCACAAGGTCAAATCGTCCACCGGCACATGGGCGGATAAATCCACCCTGGCAGTGAACTCCACCCCATCCTGCCTTGCCCTGGCAGCATACTCCTGCAAAAGTCCGTTTACGGCCTGGTTCTGGCAGAACACCATCTCAGCCGTCATGTCCAGCTCCCTCTTCAGATTCATCAGGTAATTGGTCCGCTCTCCCCTGTCCATGTTCAGAAGGGCATGGATGTGATGGCGGAAATCATGCTTGATGATGCGCACCTGTTCAATATAATCCAGAGTCTGGTTATAATGCTCCCTCTGCTGGCTGATGAGCTGCCTGGCAAACTGCAGCTCCTCCTCGGTCCTGCGGCGGCACATGATTTCCAGGGTGCTGCTCAAAATCAGCACGTACAGCACCAGTATCATGACGCACAGCGCCAGATAGAACAGCACGTCCTCCAGCCCGCGCACGGCCAGGGAACGGGATGAAAATATGGTATTGTTCCCAACGAAAAGGATGAACAGGGAAACAGACGGATATGTCAGCAGCAGGGAACAGGATCGCCTGGATAACTGGTCAAAGAGACGGTTAACCCTGTCCCTCAGCCAAAACCGTACAAACACATAAAATCCGCAGGCCCACAGAAGGGATACCGCCACACAGATCTGTCCGTATGTCAGGGACACATGCCCCTTTAATATCCAGGACGCAAACTCATTCAGCGATGTGGACAGGACCGCGAACAGCCATGCGGAAATGTACAGGAATCCTTTCTTAAGCAGGGTTCCTTTAAAAAAGACAAGGAGCACCAGAAAGTAAAGACAGGAAAATATGCCCCGGAACACAAAAAAGACCTGGGGGCTGATATGGAATACGGATTCCATGGATATCATGATGACCCACAGATAAACGGATATGGCTGCTATGTTCTCCCTGTCCCTGTGTTTCGGCTCCAGGCACACAAAAATGGGCATCATGCGCACGGCCAGATTGATCAGATTCACAAAAACAGTACACGCTGCATCGTTCATAAATTCCTCATTTCAGCCGGTAATGGTAGTAGGCATTCTTACTCTGTTTATAAAAATTCCTGGATATGGGAATCATCTGCCCATCCTTCATGTAAAAACAGGAATCCTCCAGCTTATCCACATAGTCCAGATTCACAAGGTAGCTCTGGTGGCAGCGCAGGAACTGGGAATGGGGTTCCAGAACCAGCTGCAGCTCGGACAGCTTCTGGTTGACGGACAGTATTTCCCCATCCGCCAGTTTCACAAAAACGCGGTGAAGCCTGTTCTCGAACCAGGCCAGGCGCTCCAGGGGAAGCTCCACATTTACACGGTTATGTACCACGGGCAGCACAGCCTTCTTCACTCCCAGCCTGCGCCTCACCACACGCTCCATGGTGGCCCAAAAGCTCTCCTCCACCACGGGCTTTAAGATAAATCCCGCCGCTTCCACTCGGTATCCCTCCACGGCTGATTCCAGGGAAGAGGTGATGAATACCACCACCGGACGGCCCTTGGCTTCCGCCAGCGCTTGAGCGGTGTCAATGCCGCTCATTCCGGGCATCAGCACATCCAGAAGATACAAATCATACTCCCTGTCCGACTCCAGAAGCTCCCTTCCTGATGCATATGTTTCTATGCGGACCTCAATGCCTTCCTGGTCAAAAAACCGTCCGGCATATTCCGCCGCCTGAAGGCGCTCCTCTTCTGTATCGTCACAGACAGCCACATTATACATACCCTGGACCCCCTCTCTCATAAAACCGCTGTACGGCGCACAGCCTATTCTATATTTTATTGGCATTTATGCCATAAGTCAAGTTTCCCCGCAAAGTATCATATTCGGTATATTTTCTGCAGAAATGGTCCTTATTCCTCCGAAGCTTCTGTGGTAAAATAATGGTAAGAAAAATATTTCAACAGGAGGGGTTTTATGGGTTCAAATGTAATTGTAACAATCATCGTAATCGTCTACCTGCTTTTCATGCTGTGGATTGGATGGTACTCATCCACCAAGATATCCACCAACACCGACTTCATGGTGGCCGGACGCCGTCTGGGACCGCTTCTCATGGCCGGTACCCTGGCAGCCACGGAAATCGGCGGCGGCAGCTCCCTGGGCGTGGTACAGAACGGTATGTCAGGCTTCGGACTCAGCGCATCCTGGTACATAACCACCATGGGAATCGCCTTTATCATCCTCAGCTTCGTGGCCCCCAAATTCAGGGCAGCCACCGTCAAGACGGTTCCTGAATATTTCCGCAGGCGTTACGGGAAATCCTGCGGCATCATAACAGCCGTCATCATGCTTCTTCCCCTGGTGGGGCTTACCGCCGGACAGTTCATTGCTTCTGCCGTCATCCTGTCCACCATGCTGAATATTGACTACCAGGTGGCTGTTATCATTGTAGCTGTTGTTGTTACGGTCTACTCCATCATGGGCGGTCTCTGGAGCGTTACACTGACAGACTTTGTCCAGGTATTCCTGATTGTCATCGGTATGATTATCGCGGTTCCCTTTGCCATGAATTACGCGGGGGGATGGGGAAATGTGGCATCCAACATACCGGAGGGCACACTGAGCCTGTTCCAGGGCTATGATCTGTTTGGAATTATCTCCCTTGTTATCATGTATACAGCCACTTTCTCCGTAGGGCAGGAGGCTGTGTCGCGATTCTACGCTGCCAGGGACGAAAAGGCAGCCAAGGGCGGCGCCTGGCTGGCAGCCCTGGTAAACTTTATCTACGCCTTTATTCCCACCATCCTGGGCATCATCACGCTGGCCCTAATCAATATGGGCAAATTCAGCTCCACGCAGTTTGAGTCAGTGGGCGCGCGTTACGCCCTGCCGGTCCTTGCCATCAACACCATGCCGGCCCTTATATGCGGACTTCTGTTCGCAGGCATCATCTCCGCCACCATGTCCAGCTCTGACTCCGATCTCCTTGGCGCAGGCTCCATCTTTGCCAATGACATCTATAAGGCAGTGCTGAAGCCGGATGCATCCAGCCAGTCCGTCATGAAGGTTACAAAAATCGTCATGTGTCTGGTGGGCCTGGCCTCCATGTTCATCGCTCTCTTTAACACACAGAGCATTGTATCCATCCTGATGTTCTGCTTCACATTAAGAGCAGCCGGTTCCTTCTTCCCATATGTTATGGGACATTACTGGAAGAAGGCGTCCACAGCAGGCACCATTGCCTCCCTGATTGCCGGAACCATCGTGGTAGTATATCTGGAGCACGTTTCCAAGGGAATGCTTTTCGGCATCAAGTTCAGCCAGCCCATCATTCCGGGTCTGGCAGCAGCCTTCATCTGCTTTATCATATTCTCACTGGCCATGCCGCCTGAGAAGGAGACCACGGAGCTGACGCCTGAGGAAGATGATTAGATACGGATTTAATAGGAATTTAATGGGGATTTAAACGGGATGTAAGAACACAATCGAATCCTACAAACCATTGCAGGGACTGTCCGCCGCCGGTGTATGGCCGGAGGCGGACAGTCCCTGTCTTCTGCTGGCACTCATGGCTCTTATGATGATTTTATGATGATTTATGATTCCCCTTCTTCCAATCCCGCACCACCTGCATCGCCATTTTCCCGGCCGTGTCCCTGTTAAGAGGCATAACCCGGCCGTGATAGGGAAAGTATACCAGGTTGGACCACAGCACCTCGTATCCTCCCTTATCATACTCTTCTGCGGTGGGCAGATAGCTGCTGCATCCATTGGTATAGCCGTTAAAAAACAGAAGCGGCGCCTCCGCCTCCTTCCAGATGTCAACGGCGATCCGGCACATGGCCTCATTGGGAACGCCGCACAGACAGCCCTGGCTGATAAAAAGATACTGAATCTCAATGTCCGCGTACTGGCGCCGGATTCCTCCGTCCAGAAGACGCCTCACCTCCTCCAGCCACATCCTCCCGTCAATTCCGGCTTCTCTCTGCGCCTCCTCTGCAATTTTCCCTGCCCTTTCCATGTCCGGCACATCCGCCGCAACACGGCAGAAGGAGGAACGGATTTCCAGACGCTCCAAAGGCGTCATCACCAATGAACCATACACAGCATCCACGGACCGGAAAATACGCTCCGCCATCTGTTCCAGGGCCCTGCGGCTCTGGGGCCCATATTTTTTCCTGTACTCCTGTGAAAATCCGTTCCGTGCCATTTCACAGCAGTGAACCTCCAAATATTCCAGGTTATCCTGATGATATTTGGGACGGATATCGCCGGCTGCCCCCTGTACCATCATCACCCGGCAGTTATATGTCTCCTCCAGCCGTTTCCTTGCGGCCCCAATATAATCTGCGGAGATAAAGTAATTATCCCCGGACAACACATTGGCATGGGCTGTCACGCGAATAAGAAGGACCTCCTTTCCCTTCCCATCCCGCGCAGCCAGCTTCAAAATACCTAACCGCCCGTCCATCTGGTCCGGTTCATTCCTCCTGTTTATCCCCACGGTGTTTTCCCCAATCCCCCAGGCAGCCTCCATGGGTTTCATATTGCCTGCGGCCTCCCGGACGGCCCTGTCCGCCTTCCTGCATACCATTTCAAAATAATCCGGTTCCTCCGCGGCATTGGGCGCGCTGTGAGTATGGGAAAAACATACCATAATCCGCTCCCGCCCCGTGTGAAGCGCTGCCGCGGCCCTATCCCGGAAAACATTGGACAGGTCCACCGTAAAGCCCAGACTGTCAATGGCAATAAGGCCGCCCCTGACGCCGTCAGACTCCCATACCAATGCCTGAAGCCTTAAGGAATCCCTGACGCCCTGCGACCGGTTATCCGGACGGTAAAATCCCACCATCTCAGCCGGACTGTCCGGCGTGATGTCCGCCTCCCCATATCCGGCCTGTACCATATCATATGTCTGCATGATAAGACACCTCTTTTCTTATTTCTGATGACTCTATCCTATCTCCCGAAAAATGGATATGCAATCTACTGTTTTCTTCTGTAGAATTCTGTATTATGGTTTCCGCATC
>ERZ838225.932-NODE-932-length-32018-cov-6.527610_pt1 | contig 32018 bp, 42 predicted proteins | sample MGYA00519684_ERZ838225 | MGnify/ENA primary metagenome ERZ838225 (study PRJEB31850, sample SAMEA3708829) | human gut metagenome | biome: human gut; feature: human-associated habitat; material: faeces | place: China | collected 2014 ... | reverse complement strand
TCAGTTAAAATCTGGACAGGAGTTTGGGTAAAGCAGGCTGGTTGCTGTTACAGCATTGTGGTTGTCACACAATGGAACACTGACGTAAAAAACAGTCAGTGGGCGAGTGGATACATCGTTGCCGCCAGACAACAACCCATACTTTTGGTTTGCCGGGTATTGGCGCGTCTGTCGTGTTCAACTCCGGCTACAGCCAAAGTTGCGCTCACCGGTGCCGCGAGCTTTGGTATGCTCCTTCGCCAGATAGCCAGCACGTTCCAGTACCTGCTGAAAGCCGGTTTCATCATCGCGTTCCAGCCACACCGCCGGCCTGACCGGGAAATGCACCAGCGTGGCATAACATCCGGCATCCACCCCCAGGGCACTGCACCAGGCCTGTTTAATCATTCCGGCCAGTGACCCCGGAGCGCGGTAATCGCCGGCACGACACCAGGTATCCCGGTTGACCAGCAGCAGCAGGTGATAGTGTTTTTTGCCTTTAAGCTCCCCGAACTCCCGGGCCCAGGCGTAATGCAGGGTCGAGGAATGCACGCGTTTACCTTCCCGATGCTTACGTTTCTGGTAAGCGTCGATTCGGGCTTTCAGGGCATTGATGAAGCGGGATATCACAGCCGCGTCCGTTGCTGCCGGTACATCCGGGAGACGCAGATCAACCCGCAATGCCGTCAGACGGGGATGAACATCCAGTGCGTGCCGCACCGTCTCACGAATACGTTGCTGCCAGAAGGGGTTGTATTTGTAGGTCATGGTTAAATCTCCGTATGGTTTCGTTCATACGGATTAACCACGCCGTAAAAAATGCGCAGAGTCCCTGAAGTGATCTCCAACCAGGCAATATCTCAGGCACTCTGAGATAACCCGAACGGTCGTCTCCGGACTGACGGTTGAATTTTCAGCGTTGTTTTTTTAATGTAAAAAACCGGTTACGGGTAAGGCTGTGAGGAGGGAGTGATGGTGATACGCAAAAAGAAGTGCTGGGACTGTGGAAACGCGATTACTCATAATACTGTGTGTTGCCCGTATTGTGGTTCTGTCGACCCCTTCGGCTATTACCGGAATACAGACCGTATCGTTACCATACTGCTGGCACTGATTATTGTGGTCCTGCTGACTACTGTCAGCGTCAGTCAGTGTGTATATACTGTGTAGCTGGTGAGATAACGGTTCATGTATCCCCTGAGCTGACAGTGTACCGGGTAATCCAGCTTTGATAACTCAGCATTAAGTCTGAACCGTGCATGTTTGATCAGACGCTCTGCCTTCCTGTTTTCACGGCAGGTTAGTTCTTCTGCTGTCAGTAATGACAGGCGTTCTTCGAAGCCCAGCTCCTGGTATGTGCCCGGTTGAGCAAGTTGCTTTTTAAGCGCATCACGGAAGCCGGTGAGTTTAAGTGCGGTCAGTTGTTCGTAAAGATGATTCATCATTGGATCCCGTATCAGTGGTAATACTCACTGCCGCGTACGTTTTCGTGTTCCATCGTGGATAACAGATCTGGTTTTGGATCCTGAACAGGTTGTTTATCCAGACCTTTTTCCAGGATCGATTTAATACCTGACAGACGCCATACCTTTGTTTTCAGAGCTCTTGCACATGCTGCATTAAGTCTGGCTTTACTGTATTTTTTATGAAGGTTCAGGAGTCCAAGGCAGAAGCGATAGCTTTGTTCCGGATGTGGACGAGAGTTCAGTATATGAAGCACATAACTATGAGTTTCACTGCCTATGTGCCCCGCCCATTCCAGAAGACGCTCTGGCGTCCAGGTGGCATGCTGTCGATGAGCTTCAGGCATGTGCTCGTTGCGGGTACTGTAGCCATAAGTACGCTTGCGCGGGTGCACAGCAACCTCCTGCCCCTGATTGAAGAGTCTTACCAGTTCTCCGGAGATCCATGCTTCCAGTTGCTGGCCTAACAGCGAACATGGAACCGAGTAGTAATGTTTGTCGATTTCCACGTGGTAATCGGCATGAACTCTGACTTTCTTCACCAGGGTGTAACTGTAACTGGCTTCAGGAAGAGGCTTCAGTGCGGGTTTATCAAGCTGGATGAAGAGTTCTGCACGTGAATAACCCAACTTCTGCATTATTTTGTTATTCAGTCTTTCCAGCAACTCCCGAATGCGCTGATTAAGCGATGCAAGGCTGTAGAAGATCTCATGCCTGATTCGGGCCATGATCCAGCGTTCAACAACCTGAACGCCAACTTCAGCTTTGGCTTTATCTTTCGGTTTACGTGGCCGCGCAGGCAAAACTGCGACATTATAATGCTCAAGCATCTGCTGGTAGGTAGGGTTAACGTCAGGATCATACTTACATGCCCTGGATGTGGCGCTTTTCAGATTGTCCGGAACAACAAGTTCAGGAACGCCACCCAACCACTGGAAGCAGCGAACATGACTCATCACCCAGTCTTCAAGCTGCTGAGACCAGGTGGCCTCTGCCCATGTGTAACTTGATGCCCCGAGAACAGCTACGATGACCTGAGCAGTTCTTATTTCTCCGGTCTCAGGGTCGGTAACGCCAACGGTAGGTCCACAGTAATCAACGAAAAGTTTTTCGCCAGCTTTATGTACCTGACGCATTGATGGTGAAGTGGTTTTGAGCCATTCACGGTACATCCGGCAGTAATGGTTATAGCTGTAAAAACCGCCTGGATTACGCTCACAGTATTCTTCCCAGAGTAGCTGCAGCGTCACGCATTTATTACGCAGTTCCCGGTGTACTGTAGCCCAGTCAGGCAGAGAGTGCTTCTTCATCTTAACCTGGGTCTGAAGGAACGCATGTTTTAGTTTTGTATCATCCCATCCTGTAGGTAAGGGCCACTGCTTTATGCCAAGTTGAGCCGCCCGATTAGCATATCTGGATACAACGGAAGGGGAGATTGCAAGACTACGACCAATTTGTCGATGGCTGAGTCCAACACCGTATTTAAGCCTAAGAATTTCTTTAAGTTTTCTCATAGAAATTGGAACTGTTGGCATAGGTATCCTTTACCGGAATGGCAAAAGATACAGATCAACACACCTGTGAAGTTCCAATAACATTGATGGAGATCACTGAATAACAAAATGAGTCAAAAGTGATCTCCATCGATGTTATTCAGCGATCTGTTCAAATGTTATTACCCGATCTCGATGGAAGTTATTGAGTGATCTCCTTTCATGAAAATACGCAAATACTACAGAAGCGTTTTCCTGTACCGAAATTGACGGTATGAATTGCCAGACAAAGAATCAGTTCAACTATAAAGATAACAGCTATGTTTTCGTGCTTGAACGTGGTGGTGCCTGGTGCTACGACTACACTGTCTCGGTAGTTAACCTGAAAACCGGGAAAGCACAAATGATTGAATACGGGGACAATCAACTGTGCTCAGGTAGCAACAAACCGTTCTTCGAAATCAAAAATGGCGTACCGACGGTAGGAGTCATCGACACATCCGGAAAACCTGTCGTTGTAGCCCAGGACAAACTTAAAATCTAAGGAGTAAACCATGCGTTTCTCTGCACATTATTAATATCAAAGGTAAATACAGCCCCAGCCATTGTTACCGGAAAGCCGCTTAATGCGTGGCTCGCCAGTGAAAGGCCTCTCAGACAATAAACCTTATTCATTTCACCCGTCAGGCCGCGTCTTCTCCGGGAGACGCGGCTTTTTTCATTTATTGCACCAGTAAATCTTAACCACCGATAAGGAGCAAAGTATGCGATTAGCAAGTCGTTTTGGTTATGCTGCAAACCAGATACGCCGTGACCGTCCGCTGACACATGAAGAACTGATACGCCATGTACCCAGTATTTTTGGGGAAGACCGGCACACCTCCCGCAGTGAACGGTATGCGTACATTCCCACCATTACCGTCCTGGAAAATCTGCAGCGGGAAGGCTTTCAGCCGTTCTTCGCCTGCCAGACCCGTGTGCGCGACCCGGGCCGCCGGGGATACACAAAACACATGCTGCGTCTGCGGCGGGCCGGAGAGATAAACGGAGAACATGTCCCTGAAATTATTCTGCTCAACTCTCATGACGGTACCTCCAGCTACCAGATGCTGCCGGGTTACTTCAGGTTCGTCTGCCAGAACGGGTGCGTCTGTGGCCAGTCTCTGGGGGAAGTGCGTGTTCCACACCGGGGAAATGTAGTGGAGAAAGTTATCGAAGGGGCTTACGAGGTGGTGGGCGTGTTTGACCGGATAGAGGAGAAGCGTGATGCCATGCAGTCGCTGGTCCTGCCGCCACCGGCACGCCAGGCGCTGGCACAGGCGGCACTGACTTACCGTTATGGTGACGAACATCAGCCCGTCACCACCGCCGACATTCTGACGCCGCGACGCCGGGAGGATTACGGTAAGGACCTGTGGAGCGCATATCAGACCATCCAGGAGAATATGCTGAAAGGCGGGATTTCCGGTCGCAGTGCAAAAGGAAAACGTATCCATACCCGGGCCATTCACAGCATTGATACCGACATTAAGCTCAATCGCGCATTGTGGGTGATGGCAGAAACGATGCTGGAGAGCCTGCGCTGATGCCGTTTCCCTGAGTGAGGGAATCATTCAGCTTTCGTTCCTGAAAAACACACATTTATTTGTTATTTAAGGAGTTATCTCATGAAAACCGTTTCTCAGAATACCCCCACAATTTATTCAGCTACAACACCAGAGAATAATCCGCCTCAGTTGGTTGCCAGCCTCGTCCCTGATGAACAGCGCATCAGCTTCTGGCCGCAGCATTTTGGCCTCATTCCACAGTGGGTGACCCTGGAGCCCCGTGTCTTCGGCTGGATGGACCGTCTGTGCGAAGACTACTGCGGTGGTATCTGGAATCTGTACACCCTGAACAACGGCGGGGCATTTATGGCACCCGAACCGGATGACGATGATGACGAAACATGGGTACTGTTCAATGCCATGAACGGTAACCGCGCAGAAATGAGCCCGGAAGCCGCCGGTATTGCCGCCTGTCTGATGACGTACAGTCATCATGCCTGTCGTACGGAGAATTATGCCATGACGGTCCATTATTACCGGTTGCGGGATTACGCCCTGCAGCATCCGGAATGCAGCGCCATTATGCGCATCATCGACTGAATGGAGAGAAGCACAATGCAACAACTTTCCTTTCTGCCCGGAGAGATGACGCCCGGCGAGCGCAGTCTCATTCTGCGGGCCCTGAAAACCCTGGACCGCCATCTTCATGAACCCGGCGTGGCCTTCACCTCCACCCGTGCGGCACGGGAATGGCTGATTCTGAACATGGCGGGACTGGAGCGTGAAGAATTCCGGGTGCTGTATCTGAATAACCAGAATCAACTGATTGCCGGTGAAACCCTCTTCACCGGCACCATCAACCGCACGGAAGTTCATCCCCGGGAAGTGATTAAACGCGCCCTGTACCACAATGCCGCTGCCGTGGTGCTGGCGCACAATCACCCGTCCGGTGAAGTCACACCCAGCAAGGCAGACCGCCTTATCACGGAACGTCTGGTACAGGCACTGGGCCTGGTGGATATCCGGGTGCCGGACCATCTGATAGTCGGTGGCAACCAGGTTTTCTCCTTTGCCGAACATGGTCTGCTTTAACCCGTCACAACCACATCACACCTGTTTTCACTTTTATCTTCTGTCTTCAGAGGTATCACACTATGAAAATCATCACCCGTGGTGAAGCCATGCGTATTCACCAACAACATCCGGCATCCCGTCTTTTTCCTTTCTGTACCGGCAAATACCGCTGGCACGGCAGTGCTGAGGCGTATACCGGTAGTGAAGTACAGGATATTCCCGGTGTGCTGGCCGTGTTTGCTGAACGCCGTAAGGACAGTTTTGGCCCGTATGTCCGGCTGATGAGCGTCACTCTGAACTGAGTCAGTAAGGGCATTCTGATGAGCAGAATTATCGCCATTACCGGACCGTTCTTAACCGATTTTCTGTGAGGACTTTATCGTGTCAGACACACTCTCCGGGACAACTCATCCCGATGACAACAACAGCCACCCCTGGTGGGGGCTGCCCTGCACCGTGACGCCCTGTTTCGGGGCCTGTCTGGTGCAGGAGGGTAACCGGTTGCATTATCTTGCCGACCGCGCCGGTATCAGAGGCCGGTTCAGCGACGCGGATGCGTACCATCTGGACCAGGCCTTTCCGCTGCTGATGAAACAACTGGAGCTCATGCTCACCAGCGGTGAACTGAATCCCCGCCATCAGCATACCGTGACACTGTATGCGAAGGGGCTGACCTGTGAAGCCGACACCCTCGGCTCCTGTGGTTACGTTTATCTGGCTGTTTATCCGACGCCCGAAATGAAAAATTAACTCTCCAGAATAGCCTTCTGCTACGGCCCGGTGTTTTCACCACGCCACTTTTCCATTTTTATATCTGCATATCAGGAAAATCTTCAGTATGAAAACATTACCTGTATTACCCGGGCAGGCGGCCAGTTCTCGCCCGTCTCCTGTTGAAATCTGGCAGACACTGCTCACCCGACTGCTGGACCAGCACTACGGCCTCACGCTGAATGACACTCCGTTCGCTGATGAACGTGTGATTGAGCAGCATATTGAGGCCGGCATTTCACTGTGCGATGCAGTGAACTTTCTTGTTGAAAAATACGCACTGGTACGTACCGACCAGCCGGAATTCAGTGCCTGTACCCGCTCTCAGTTAATAAACAGCATCGATATCCTCCGGGCTCGCCGGGCGACTGGCCTGATGACCCGCGACAATTACAGAACGGTAAATAACATTACCCTGGGTAAGTATCCGGAGGCGAAATGATGACACTGGAAGCCGACAGCGTTAACGTACAGGCGCTGGATATGGGGCACATTGTCGTTGACATTGATGGTGTTAATATCACTGAACTGATTAATAAGGCCGCTGAAAACGGTTATTCACTCCGCGTGGTGGATGACCGTGACTCTACCGAAACACCGGCAACTTATGCCAGCCCTCACCAGTTGCTGTAAGACAATGCAGTGATGCAGGGTATAGTGCCATTAACCACAGAAACAGCACTGTTGTCCTGTATTAAGCAGGCAAGAGAAGATGTCCTTACCCTGCGCCATCTGCAGCTTCTGCACCAGAACCGGTGAATCTCACTCAACAGGCTTCATTTCCCCTGACGCCAGCCTGAATACAGCTGGCGTTTTCATTTATAAACAGAAAGGAAAACCGATAATAATGGAATGGACGCCCCGACCATGAAGCAACGGTAGGATATTACTGATAAACCTTCCAGTGGAGGTGCGTTATGGCCGTTTTAACGATTAGCATTGACCTGACAAAAAATGAATTCCAAATCCACGGTCTGGGTAGGAACAGAAAAATCTAAGCTCAGAAAACGGATTAAAGTAAGCGTCAACGGAGCACCGTATTGACGCTTATTTATTGGTGAGAACTACGTTCCATGGCAGGAGTTCGTCAACACGGTTGGAGGGCCATTCCGGCAGTATGCTCAGAATATGGCGCAGATACGCTTCCGGATCGATACCGTTCAGACGGCAGGTGCCTGCTTTTCCGGCAACAAGCAGGAATCTCAGCGCTGAAGCAGGAATTAGAGGTAAAAACGCCCTACCGGGCCATGAATCACCCGGTCATTGGAGTAGTAACCAAAGCAGATTTAGCCAGCATGGAACAAATATCTTTGGTGAAAAGTTGGTTACGGGAAGCTGGAGCGCACAACGTGTTAGTAACCAGTGCAGTTAATAACAATGGAGTTACAGAACTTTTTGCCTTGCTGCATACAGAAGAAGGCTGTTGTTAATTTCGATTGGTTCTCAGATGAGAATGATGACGGTGATACACAGATAAGAATCAATGAGCAATGAGGGTTGCCGGGCAACCCTCATTGAATAAAACGGGAATTACTTCGCTTCGCCGTTTTTCATTTCGCCCATAGCTTTCAGCTTTTTGGAGATATCGCGGCGTTCTTTGGAGAGCTCGGCATTTTTGATGATGTAATCGTCAACGCGATCTTCATAGTCACCTTTCATGCTGGCGATGATGCCCTGGATTGCTTCAACGCTCATCCCTGGCTTGATGTAATCGCTCAGGTTGTCCAGCAACAGGACGCGCTTCTGGTTGTCACGGATCTTTTTCTCAACGTCCTGAATTTCACGTTGCAGTTTGTTCTTACGACGGAACAGACGAACAAATTCCAGTACGTCCTGGAATGAAGGCTTGGTAGTTTCCATTTTTATACCCCTGATAATGTGAGAGTCGGATTCGTTTAAGCAACCGCTATTCGTTAGGGCCAACATTACTCATAGCTGCCGCAGATGACAATGCTTTTATCCCTTTTCACTATCATACCCTTTATCCTTGCTGAATCGAAGCAGCAGCAAGATGATTCTGAAGTTCAGGAATTATTTGCGCAAGGCCCGGCAAATCAGATTCGATAGCAACTCAAGCTGATGTGCCGTTTCCATGTTCAGCCACACATAACCATAGATTGGTGTTTCCACAACCTTCAGGTCATGGTGGTTATTCAGCAACTGACGCAGCTCTTCCACAGCATCGTTCAATTTTTCCGTATTGGCAAAAACCGGCTGCGGATTACCTTCGTACAGCGCATGAACAAGGCTCAGCAGTATTTGCTGCATCATATGCTGGGTATCACGAAGTTTTTGCGCGTTCAATAACACGAAATGGCTGGGGCGCGTGGCCCAGTATGCATTGATTTGCAACTCCAGCATACAAACCAGATTGCGATTAATGGTCTGGATACCTTCATATATCGATTTTGGAATACGGGTTTCTTTGCTGGCGGGCGCAATCAGCCCACGCATTTTCACGGCATCGGTCAGGAGTTTTTGTAGATGGCTTTCCAGACGCGGGCGTTCGAGTAAGTTCGGTGAGAATGCAGATTGATAGACCCGATTATACTCGGTCAGACTTTTTGCCAGTTGAATGCGCCAGTGGATGAACGCCCGTTGTGGCCAGATACCGGTAAACAACATTGCCAGTAAAGAGCCGAGGATCACATCGCCGCTTCGCCATAACGCCGTATTAATTTCACCTGTCGGGGAACCAACAACAATTGCCAGCGTCACCCCAATCAATAAACCTTGATACGGTTTCTTGCCCAGCGCCAGCCAACCGCAAAGAAACATAGCCGCCGCGCACCAGACTAACATCAGCGGTAACGAGATTAACTCCAGTTGCAGAGCGATAAGACCTAAAATCGACCCCAACACCGTACCGCCAATACGTTCGAATGCGCGAGGGACAACGTTCCCCCAGAACGAGATTGGCCCCATAATCACCACCATGGTGACCAGCGGCCAGGTGCTTTCCGGGATAGTAAACAGGCGGATAATGAGAAAAGTGAGCAGGAATGCCAGCGCGACCCGAGTACCATGCACAATGCGGTAATGGCGGTATACCCGGATTTCAAACGGGCTTAATGACTTATCGGCACGCACGCAGAAACTCCGTAATGAAGATTAAAAGCGCTCATAACTCATCTGTCGGCCAGAAGGCGCGCCTCTGAATTATCCGACGGACAAACCGGGAACAGTGTAATTTCCCGGCAGGAGCGAAAAAATTGAAAGGCGCATCTTACTCTTTTCGCTTTCAAAAAAAGAGTGGTCTTCGCGTCAACACACCGCCCTGAGATGAATTAGTGATGTTTTGGCTGCACCGCAACATACATTTCGATATCCCAGTACCCATCTTCCGCGCCATTGTTCAAGTAAACCTCGAAGCAGGGCTTTGGTAACATTTCATAAGCACTGTCCTGCAAGAGGCTATTAAAGAACTGATACCAGGGTTTAGCAAAATCATCACCGACTACACGAGCCACCGCCACCGCATATTGACCACCTGAAATTTCTGTCAGAATGACGCCCTCACTGTTTTCGGGGAGCGTAAAGTTATTCGGTACCGTCACGACGGTGTCGCAGCGTAATTTTTCGGCGGGTGTTTCATCCGGATTGTCGTAATAGACAGCAACCCACTCCTTCGGCACAATATTTTTGCTATCTACCCACATCATCAACTGCTCAAAACCTTTCTTTACCGTCTGTTCCCACGGGCCAACGAGATGGAAACCTGCAACGGTACGTTTATCTTCCTGCTTAATCTCGTAGTTCATGACGCCTCCATTATTACTGTTTTTATATACAGTATAGTTGCAATATTAAAACCACAAGGAATGAGTGTTGATTATGCGAGCAGACTCGCACTCCTGCCAGTCTGCTGCAAAAGAAAGGTCAGGCCTTATGGTGGAAATAATCACTCAGGCGAGAAAACATGCTGCCTTCCCCGACAGATTCCAGGGTAACCAGCGGCCAGTGCGCCACCTGTTTATCACGGTCGTAAAGTTCAATTTCCCCTACCCGCTGATGGGCGCTAATTGGCGCGGTGAGCTCTTTACCATCAAGGGTATATTTGGCTTTGATATGTGGAATTTCGGCTTTCGGTAGCACCATCCAGAACTCTTGTTCCGTTCCCAGGGCGATATTTTCTTTATCACCATACCAGATGCGTTCCGTACCGACCTTTTTCCTACGGTGCAAAATTTGCACCGTAGTAAAGTTTTGTTGCCCCCAACGCAGTAATTTTTTTGCCTCTTCCTCACGACCTTTTGCGCTGTCAGCACCCATTACCACTGCAATGAGGCGACGCTGCCCGTCTACAGCCGAAGCAATAAGATTAAACCCGGCACCAGAAGTATGGCCCGTTTTCAGGCCGTCAACATTCATGGTCTTATCCCACAATAACCCGTTACGGTTTTGCTGGGTGATACCGTTCCAGGTGAGGCTTTTCTCACTGTACATATGATAAAACTCGGGCTCGCCGTGGATGATAGCGCGAGAAAGCACGGCTAAATCATAAGCCGAGCTATGCTGGCCAGGTGCATCCAGACCATGCACTGTTTCAAAATGCGTATCCTTGAGATGCAGCTTCTCGGCATAGTTGTTCATCATTTCAACAAACTGCCGTTGCCCACCGGCAATATAGTCAGCCAGAGCAACACAAGCGTCATTTCCGGAATCCACAATTAAACCTCGGCTTAAATCACGTACCGATACGCGATCGCCCTCTTTCAAAAACATCAGTGAAGAACCGACAAACACCGGATTATCTTTCGCCCACGCATCACGCCCCACGGTGACAATATCGTCTGGCGTAATGCGATGACTATCGATAGCGCGATCCACGACATAGCCCGTCATCAGCTTTGTCAGGCTGGCGGGATTGCGCTGTTGATGCTCATTACCCGCAGTGAGAATCTGACCGGTGGTGTAATCCATCAATACCCAGGACCCGGCATGAATCTCTGGAGGCTGAGGTGAAAAAGGAATGTTTTCCGCCGCAAAACCAGACGATAAATTAAAAACGAACAAAGAAGCAGCAATAATAAGACGGCGTTTCAACAGCAAACCCTCAGGTGTTTCAAATAGCTGTTCTTTTTACGGAAATACTTATGAACTGGCTGGAATAAAGTGCAAGAAAATGTGACTACTATCTCATTTTTATCTGACATGATCTGTTGTCACTCGCTGCCAAATTGTCGCGCTAAAGCTGATTAGCACGGTGATATTTGATACTCTGGCAGACAGCAGAAATAACGGATTTAACCTAATGATGAATGACGGTAAGCAACAATCTACCTTTTTGTTTCACGATTACGCGCAACACCCCTGAGAGCCGCCATGAACAAGGGTTTCATAATTTGTGATTTTAGTTTGGTACGCAATTTGGTACACAACACAATTTTCACTTCAGTGGGTAGTCATCAAACTCACCATAACGAGCATCGTTGATGATGTATGTGATCACCACAAATATCACATCTGGACTAGTTCCGTCTTCATGCGCAGGTATCTGTTCATGCCTACCTGTCTGCAAACCAGTAATAAGCTATTACAGTGTGATAGTGTTGCATCAACTACGATAAATGCAGAGAAATGATGCAATGGTGGGCAGATTGGCTTGATGAAAAGGTGGAGTAATCAAAATCGGTAGTCCCTGATTGTGGGTCTGCCTTATACTGCTACGCTGTCACTTCTCACATCCACGATAATATGCGTCACCACGACGGCAACGGTGACATCATCCAGGGCCTCTCCCTCGATCGCCTCTCCATCCTCCGTTATCAAAGATTTCCCCATAAGCTTCGCTATCTGATTATGTGCTTCATAGCAGACCATCACCTGACATCTCTGCTTAAGTTTCAGAGAGACATCAACCACGGCATATCCACCACTGGTTTCAAGCAACAATGTGTTAGGACCAACATTGCATATCGAGTTAACGGACAGTAGCTGCTCGACGTAGTCGGACGCCGGTGATGGAAATCACATCAGAGAACCCTACCCATATTGGCCAGCATCCACAGGCGGTTTTCGCTATGGTCGGTGGTTTTGTCAACAAAGTAAGTCTGCTCTCTCGATATCCAGTTGTTAGCCTCCTCTTCTGAGAAATTGATACCCATCCTCTGTAGTTCGGAGATGAAAGAATGCGTGTAAAGGTATTGATAACCTTTAGGATTTATAGAAATGGAGGCTCTGAAAGCCTCCGAAATTATGTTGCGTCTGATCATGTCTATAACCTCACAATGCTGTTTTTATATACAGTAACTTCTAGCTATGCGAAGATCAAATTTTTACAATGTTGGGTTAGCGCTAATGATTACCCCATCGGCATCCCCACTCGGCACCCCATTTTTGGAGCGTAAATTACCTGACGCGTCATACCACTCGTGTCTTGTACCTCTTACGGTATGTTGTAGATTCCATTGCATCCTCAATCCTGAGTTATGCCCTGTATTGACTCGCTCCTCATTCCTGTAAACATTGAGATTTCCGACAATAAAGTTAGTTGCCGTTCCAGCCGAATAAAGATTAGATCTGAATTTGACTACAATATTACCGTCTTCATTTGGAACATAAGGAATGGCGACTTTCTGCCAGCGTGGAAAAGTGTCTATTAAAATAATACGACGAAGTTGGAGAACTGACCCGGAAGCATCCATTATCTCCACAACAACAGAACCAACAGGGTTTGTTGTCCCGCGCTTAAGCTCGAAATCAATCCAGTGCTTCCTACCAGCAAGTCCGCCAACAACAGTGGCAACTGCCACGCCATCAGAAGCGGTCATTGTGATTTCAGTTGCTTCCGATATCCCTCCATATGAGTTATTTACCGATAATCTTGTTGCGTTACTCACCCCAATCGTCGACGTCGGCCCAGAGTAGATCAATTCAAATCCAATCTGCTGAGAACCTGACGGTAAAACCTGAGCTTGAGGATGCCCGACGTAGAACCCCAAAGGATCCTCAAGCCGGAAGACATCATTAAGGTTAGATAACAACTTAGGTTCAACACCCTTCTGAAGCGCAATGCATTGGGCTGCACTAAAGACGTTGGTACGTGAAAGGTTAGTCATTTGACTTTGGGTTATGCCACCCGCGAACTCTATGATTCTTGCTGGCATGTCATTGTCATAAAGGTCATTTATTTTGTTATTTCCAAGGTTTGGCGTAAATGAGCGAATGAAAGGGGCAATATATCCACTATTAGCTGAGTTTACGTTATTCCCCTCGAAACGTAAGCCAGACACAAAACCAACTGACTGTGTTTCTATATGAGCGCGATCTCCATTGAGATTTAACCCGCTCCCTGTAGCGGCAGCATCTGCGATCAAAACATGAGTATCTGGTGCGATTAGGTTTTCTTGCCCAAATTTATTTTGGATTATCTGAATACCTCTCCCAGAGTTGATGGTAGTAGCACCAGGCTCAATCCATATGTCATACGATGCTGATGGCGCTCGTCGCCCCGTGCGGTACATGTCGTTCCTGCAGACATAGAAAGGCGTTGCAGGGCCATTACGCTCCACGCCATTATCACCAACTGCCAGTTTTATATTATATCTATTGTCGCTGATAACACAGTCCTCAATGAAGCCGCCAGCAGAGTAACCAGAGACACAAATACCAATAGTCTGGCTTGCTGGGTCCCCGTATAACATGCATCCCTTCACTCGGAAATACGGCATATCGATTGAATTATTCCCTATGCCACACTCCTTGTATCTCGACAGGCGAAGATTTTCGAAAAGGTGAATGCTGTTAGTTGATCGTTCTTTTGATTTGTATCGAACAGCACCTTTACCACCATGAATTGACATATTCCCTAGATATGCATGAACAGGGTTATTATCGAAATCGAATAGGTATACTCCATCTGGTAAAAGTATCTTTGTTGAAATACTGCTCTCACCTGATATGTTAAATACAAATGAATCTGATGTTTCAATATTGAGACCAGGCCCATTGTAAATAAACGTTCCATTTTCAATTAGAAGTGCTGGGCCTTTTTGTATCATAAATGGCAGACCAACCTCGTCTGTTTCTATTGCGCGGCGTTTATATGTCGGATCCATAAGCGCATCCCACAGATCATTAAATGCCTGTGTATCGTCATGACTACCATCGCCTACAGCACCAAAGTTTTTACGCAACCCAGCCTTACCATCAAGAAGAAGGTCTGTAACTTTTCGAGTCATAACTACTGGTGCTCGTCCAGTTTTGGCATTTACAACATCTTTTGCTGGAACACCAGAAATCAATACATTGCTATCAACTACTGCAAGCTGCTGCCTAAACTGATCTGGATCATACTTTAGCACATTAGGAAAATAGAACTGCTGAGCACCATACGCATCATAAACAGCCATAGAATGCCCTTGCACAGTAACGAACTTGGCAATCTGTCCGTTATATACCGGATATCCAGCAGCGTTAATGATGATTGGTTGCGAAACAGGAACGTGAGAACCGTCTTCGTTCTCTACATAAACCTGAATCTGGTTTTCAGGGTTTACCGGGTCAGTGTCAATTTTACCGATATAAATTTTGCCATTGGCTACAGCTTTAAAAGAACGAGCCATAGTGAAGAGTTGCGAAGGCATACTCACTACAACATTGGCATTTATTGAATCTGTCATTTGATTTGCTCCAGATACAAGGAATGGCCGCAGCATGGCTACGGTGAATTTTTGGCATAAAAAAACCCAGCCGAAGCTGGGTCGTTGCGTTGGTTATCTGTCAGTAGTTATGTACTGAAGGAGGTAATTCTTTATTCTTAAGTCTCATCCATGCGGAAAGATTCGTTGGTCCGTCTGGCTCATTGATATCAACATCTCGTGTGTGATTGATTAAAACGTCTCTCGCCATATCGATAATACGGGAGAACTCATAACCGCAGTCATGACATCTGCCGGAATAGTTCGATTGAATTTGTTTTAGCGCCGGATACAATTCGCGGAATAATGCCTGTGAGCGGTTGGCATAATCCCATAGCCATACAAGGCTGTTTGCTTCTTTTGCAGAAAGCTCGTTGGTTTTCTTCTCTTGTTTGCCAATGAACTCACCTTCAAGCGGAACGCGAGCAGCAAGTGACAGTGCTTCGGTAAACTGCTCATCACTGATTTCTTTGTACGAACATCCAAAATGGGATTTCAGTGACGACCACATGGTGATCATCGCCTTCGCCTGTTTTTCTTTTGGCAGAGACTGACCGCGACTCATGACGAGTTGTTTAATGGCTTCCTGCTGTTCAGTGGTGATTTTACCCGGCAACGCCTTTTTAGCTTTGCGTGGGTTAACTACATGGCCTTTAGTCCAGTACTCGTAGAGCACATCGTCACACTCTTCCTGATACTGGATTACCTTGTCGCGGATTTCAGGGCGGACTTTGTTAGGACTGATGCTGTTCAACCAAGCTGCCAATTTTCGTAAAGCCATACAAATCATGGCTTGCACCCCACCGGCAGAAGGTATGGTGATTTCCACCATACCCTTCGAGAAGCGTTGAGAAATCTTCTTATGTTGAGATTTCCAGTCTAGCCCCATTCCCTCAACGATAGGTTTCATTGGGGTATACGGTTCGCCGTTGTGATTGACAACATAAAGCTCTGCGCCGTGGAATGGTACATTGATAGTAGATACTGCTGTTGCTATACTTTTCATGTCGTTAATTCCTATGCGTGGTTTTACGATACCGAAGCCCTAACTGTTCCAGCAGTTGGGGCTTCACTGTTTTGATTTCTTTGCCGCATCCAAGCGAATCACACCGTTATCCCCTCTCTCCTCAGGCTGTCCAGCACCCGTTTAATTACTTCTGCGCTGAATGAGCGACACTCTTCCTTTGCTTTTTCTTCAAGAATTTTTTCTAGCTTCTCTGGCATACGCAGTGTTTTTACCTTCATTGCATCCTCCGTTGTATGTGGTACGCATACATAGTATTTAGGTACGCATTGATAGTCAATAGATACCTACATATCCTGTGGTAAAAAATTATTCAGGATGCGCCGATGTCTGATCGTAAGTACAAAAACCCTCAAGTGAATCTGAGGCTTCCTGTAGAGATAAAGGAACGTCTTATTGAACTGGCTGAGGCTAATTCTCGTTCATTAAATGCTGAGATGGTCGCGGCACTTGAAGCGTGGACCGAAAAAAATAAACACATTCAAGCACTAGACCTTGCAACTATAGCATCACGATTGATAGATCTTGAACACGATGTTGAGACGCTAAAGACCATGTATGGTAAGGATGCAAAATGAATAAAAAACAGTTTATTAAGTCAACAACGTCAAGCAAGGAAGAGCTAGAGAAAGAGCTAAACTCCCTGAAATATGCTCTGTGTCTGGTTTACTCAAGACTGCCAATGGAAGATAAAAACGCCATTTACAATGAAATGATTAGCAGCCTTGATTTTAACGATAGAGACCTAGCATCCCACCTCAACAGCTTCCGCGTCCCTGAGTAATTCTGTTGCGGATTTGCTTCTTACGGTGGTTTAAGCTGGAGAGCTTGGCTTCTGCTTCTGATATTTGCGCATCTAGATCTTTAAGCTCAAGATCTGAAAGTCGCTGGTCAAGCAAGGTTTGGTTCAACTCAATGTTGTTCAGGCGTTCTTCTATGGTCATAACTTTCATCCTATAACTATTTGGAATCAAAATGAAAAATATATTAATTGGTTTCGTTTTTGGTGCAGCCTGCGCCGCCAGCATTAGCGTCATCGCCGCCCAGGTTGTTGGTGGTAACTCATATCTAATGGGCTATGACGTCATGATAAATGGAGAGGTTGTTTGCTCAGATCCTTATGTATGGACCTCGACAAAAGAAATAGAATGTGACTAATACCAGCCTGATGGCTGGTTAATTTTTTCATTTGCCTGGGCCATATTGACTACTTATAAAATGAGATCAATATTTAATCGCCCAATAACGGGTGTATGTTGAGGTATATCATGGCGAAAAAACCAGGTGAAAACACAGGAAAAAACGGCGGAATATACCAAGAGGTTGGCCCGCGCGGCGGTAAGAAAGACAATTTTGCCACCGTCAAGGACAACGAAAGGCTTCCGCCAACAACACAGCCAGGTCATGGCTGGGTATTAGATAAGCGAACTCCAGACAGCAAAAAGTAATAATCAAGCCGGGTCACTCCGGCTTTTTGATATGTCGCTCGCAGAACTCAACAAGCCTGCTCATTAAGTAGCAGTAAGTCTCGTTGGCTCTTCCTGGTTCAACATCAACACCGACCCTTGAGCAGATATCGAATGCCATGTGAGCGCACTCATGGGCAATAGTAGATAGTTTGCCATTGAACACGCCTATCACATGCAAAACACCATTCTCGCTGCTCATTGTATGAGACGCTCCGTTGGCATCCGAGTCCTGCACGTCCACACCAAGTTTTTGATGCAGGCGTTGCCATTCTGGAAAGTCTCTACAAAACACAATTGTACCGCTCTCAAAGAGCGGAACGAGCATCTTTGGTACGTTTCCAATGTTAACTTTTTTCATGGTATCCTGCTCAAAACTAAGGAGGTTGGTGTGAAGAAAAAATTTGTAAACGTTGCAAAGTGCGCAATTTTTATATTTTTTATGACCTTTTACGGATTTAGTGCCGGAGAAGGTTTCGATCGTGATGCCAATGCATTCAGTTTCTTTTGTCTGTCTATAGTGGTCATAATTGTATGGGTGGAATTAAAGCAAACATTGTTTCATGTGCTAAGGAAATAACCATCCATGGCATTTAGTCACTGCTGTGTTGCCTCAGTGGCAAGCAGCGGTCTGATGGCATTTGCAGCGTTACTTAATGCTCTTTCATAGGCTGGCGTTCCAGTTTTAGTGTTTGCCAGACGTAAGAGAGCATTCCTTGCTGCTTTGGACTCATACAAGCGCATCATTGCACCAAAACCAGCCTCAAGCCCCATTGATACGCCAAGGGTCGCAGTTGCGCCAATCGTCCTTATCCTGTTGGCTTGCGATTGCCCCGTCTGAGTTACTACATTTGCGGTGTCTGACCTTGCTGTTTGCTGTAGAACTTCATGAAGAGCATCAAGCTCTTTCATGTGCTTTCCAGAAAAAATAGTGTTGTAAATTTCACCGCCTGACTGAGATTTCAGCTTATTAACTTCAGTGATGAACTTGGCTGGAGAGTACCCGGCCTTTTCCGCTATTTTGCTGACGTAAGCTGCACGCATAGCATCTTTCCCCTTATCATCCAGTGCGCTCCAGATTCGTTTCACGTCAGATGGTTTTCTGCTTAATACAACGGTATTTATAAGTTCAGGACTGGCTTCACTGCTTGCCTTGTTGAGCTTGTTGGCAATGTTTTTATTAAGCACCTTATTATAAACGTTTGCATAATCGGAATTTGCTTTAAGGTATTTTGCTGCGTCTGATGCACCGAGGTTTTTAGCAACTGCATTACGAAGGTCTTTTGACATTGCATTCTCTACCATATTGGTAGCTGCTTTTGCCTGGTTGGGGAAGACCATAGCATCTCCCTGAACATTAGATCTAAATGCTGTTCTGTGCTGACGCAAGAGATCAAACGTAACATCCAAATCAGTTGCAGGGTTTGCTAATTCTTCACGTAGGTTACGCAAGGATGTAAGCAGGCTTTGATTGGCAGACGTCCCAAGCCGTTCCTGTCTTGCGATCGCTGTATTCAGAGCATTCATGGTATTTGTGGTATCAACTGCGGCATTACCCATTTTATTGGTGACGTCATTGATAACAGCGCCAGCGGCATCCTTCCGCCCCCTTAACGTGGTGGTAAGAGATTTCACCACATCATCAGGGTTGTACTCACCAAAACGGTCAAAATAATTACTTACCAGCTTACTACGCGTTGCATATTGCTCCGCTCGCTTTGAGCCTGTCCCGAGCAAAGCCCCCTCAGCATCCTGAGTAAGTCCGCGAGTGAAAGCGTTTTTCGGCGGGATAACATCAGATGTCATTGGTGTCACGCCCATCGATTCTGATGTGGCAATTTTCTTCGCCACTTCTGGCGCAATATCACCTTTTATAGCCGTTATTCCACGCCCTATTCCCTTTGCTGCTGCGGAAAGAACACCCTGAGCGGCAAGGTTAACTCCGGCATTTTTAGCTGCATTTTGTGCGAAATCACCTTTCTGATTTGCGGCCTCTGCCAGTGATCCAATAGCCATGCTTCCTGCCGTTCCAACTCCTGGAACTAAATACCCACCAATTGTTTCACCGGCTTGCGCGTAGGGGTCTGTCGGTCTGTCTACTGGACGATAAACATCATCCAATACTTTTGGCCCACCAAGCCCCTGACTGATTGCATTAATCAGGCTTGCGCCGCCCTGCAATACGTCAAATGGTATGTTTACCAGACCACGACCAGCCTGCTCTGCAATTTGCCCTGCACTTTGACCACCTGTGAGCCAATCGCCAGCTTGTTGCATCAATGATGGTTCTTCACGTGCTGGTTCATTATTGGCCTGATTAACTGTTTGTTGCTGAACAGCCTGACCAGCAAAATACTCATCAATGGCGGTGCCAATATCTTCCGTGCTCGTACCATCAGGGAAGGTAAATGTCTTACCGTTTGCAGTTACTTTCATCATTCCACCGTAAATTGAATGCCTGATTTTGAGGTATATGATCCGGATTGACTCTGCTGCTGTTGGGTATTTGTCGGTTGTTGGCTATTGCTCTGTTGTTGACTATTTGCAGCACTTGAAACCACCAAAGCATCATAAACGCGACCAGACTGACCACGTAATGAGTTATATTGACCCTGCATTTTTCGCATTTTTGTTTCAGTAGCAGCCATGGAATCACCAGGCTGAGGCAGGTACATTTTGGAATACTCCTGCATCTCTGGCAGAGTAATTGCTGCACCTGTTTCTGGGCGCAAAATTGCATACAAGGCGTCTCTCGCATTTACCATATATTGCTGCTCCGCTGGTGATAGGCTTAAATTTGCAATAGTCCCATCACCAAGAGAGCGATTTATTAATGCAACTCGCTTAGGGTCAATGCTTTTACTAAGCTGATTCATTGAGTCCATTGAGTCTTTTAATCGCAAAGCAAATCCTGCCGCCTTCTTGGAACCCTCATTAGCCTTATCTATGATGCTTTGCGCTTGTGGCAAGCTAATTGGTTTAATACCATCACCAGATATAGGTTGGTTTAGTTTTCCGGCTTCCTCGCTTCCATCGGTGTAATACTTAGTTACCGAGCCATCAGGATTGGTTTCAACCTTAAGTAATTTCTTAGCGTTGGGATTAATTCCCGCCGCTGCCGCAAATGCCGCTGCCCCCTCTGGATCCGCCTTTAACATTTGCGCATACTGATTGTAATTCTGCATTGCGGCTGTTGGTGCATATGCTGACGTTAACGCATTTGCTCGGCTAATATCCTGCCCTCTCGCCTGAAGTGCCTCGCCAGCCTTATTGCTGCGGATTGTCTCTGCCAACTCGCCGCGCTCAATATCCCGACCAGCCATCTTGTCCTGAACAGCAAACGCCTTTTCTGGCCCAAGTGCACCGAGAGACATAGTAGTCAGCATGTGTGATAGCTGCTCTGGATTCTGAATACCTGTCTGAATCATCCAGTCAGCATTAGCACCAACGCGATTTAACCTGTCCTTGTTGTCAGTAATGAATTTACTGTAGGCTTCCGGTCCCTGAGAAAGAGCGACGTTAGCCCTCATGGCTAAATCGCCCATATCGTTGCGTTGCTGCTCATTAAGACCGGAAAACGCCTGTTGTGCCTGCGCAACAAACGCTGGATTTTCCTTGGCAAACTTAAATAGTCCCGATGGATCACCAGAAGCCCATGCATCAGCGTGAACCTTATTGAACGCACTAATCGCTTTCTGTTGCTGTTCCTGATTGTAAATATCAGCAACTCCAGCCAGACCACGTAACGCGGTCAGACCAACGTTATTTGCACCTGATCGAGCCAGTTCATTGTTTTCGCGGATCAGACCAAGCGTTGCGTTAATGTCGCTTGCCTTTGGCGCATTCTCATTTTGCGTACCGATGCCAGCCAGAAAACCACCAGAATTAATACCCTGTTGCCACGTAGCCATTGATTACCCCTTAAAACAACGAGCCAAGAAGACCAAGACCAGCACCGATACCAGCACCCCACGGAGTTGATAGCTCGAGAGCACTGGCTATGCCACCACCCAAAAGCGCACCGGATGCAGCACCACTAACCCCCTGCTGCAATGCTGACGGTCGGTTGGCGTTTGCCGCAGCCAGCGCCGCGCTTTGCTGTGAAATCTGACTCATGTTGTTGGCATATGTTTGCCCGGCGTTTGCCTGACCTTGCAGTGCGCCAAGACCAATATTTGCCAGATTCTGGTAGTTGTTCATTTGTCCAGATAGCCATTGCTGGCCAAGCGTTGGGGCGATTGTTGCTAACTGATTACCGGTTGCAGTGGAACCCAATCCACCTGTTGCTTCCGCTGCCGCCAGACTCTGATAGCGAGCCTGACCTGCAAGGTCTTTATACTGCTGAGAGTTGTAATACTGGTTAAGTGCCTGACCTTGCCCCTCCAGAGACGATAAGTTCTCGAGGCTGCCGACATACTTATCAGCCAGAGGAGTAAACGGCTTCAGGTTGTTCATGATGGTGTTGAACTGCTGATTTTGCAGGTCTGCGGCATACTTCTGAGCTTCTGCTGCATACTTTGCGCTTTTATCGGACCCACCTTTCCCGCCTTTTTCATGGCAATAAGGTTCCTCGCCGCGCAGTTTTCTGCCCAGCTTAAATGCATATAACATGGCTATCTCCCGTGATTCAGGAAGTCGATTAGTTCTTCGCGTGTGGCGCTGTAAAACGTCACGTCATCCACGCCTTTAAAGTATTTCTTGATGGTTCCGACACGCTTAAGGCCAATCATTGCGCAGTAAATCTGCCCGTGGCGGAATTTGCGTGCGGCGAACGATGTGACGCACTGAACGGTGGTGTTAGTCAGAATGTATCGCCAGAACGCCAGCCCGATTTCCTTGCTGAAGCCACGAACCTCTGGCAGGTACATGGCGTGGCAATCAAAGGTTAGCGGCTGAATCTCCTGATAGTAAACAATTCCGCCGAACTGCCCGTGCACGTTAACCTCAAAGTAACGGAATTCAGGCTTGTAGTCGTATCCATCGCCGTTGTTGCTCCCGGCAATAATGTCAGGGTGATTTCCGACTGCTTCGATCAGGTCGATATTTCGCGTTGGTTTGAATGTAATCATCAGTCAATCAGCCCATGTAATCTAAGTGCCGTTTCAAGCGCCAGAATACGCTGCCGCGCCTGCTGCAAACCTGTAGCGAGAGCTGCGACTTCGGATTGTGTGTACGTAGTGCCGACAGTGTATGACTGGTTAGCGTTGAATGAGCCAAGAAGTGGCGTACCTGTGGCTGCAGTCCATCCGGTATTTCTTGCTCCAACAACCTGAATTCCATCAACTGAATATGATGTTTTTACATCCAGCGGTGACGCAAGAGACTGCAATTCGGTTACGGTTTTCGATACGTAATCACTCTTAATGCCAGAGACATCGTTTTCTACGTCATCCAGTCTTTGGTCAACAGTGACCAGATGCGCCTGAATATCGATAACCTCATCCAGCAAGTAATCAACATCGCTACGCAGTACGACTATCTTCCCTTCGGCGGTTGTTAACCTGACCTCAAGGAGATTTATCGCTTTTGTGTTTGCGGTGATTCTTGAATCGTGATCTGCCAGTTCGACGTCCTGTTCATCGTTTTTCACTTGAGCATCATAAGCGCCCTGACCAGCCTGATTTGCCTTCCCAGCAATCGCACCGACATCAGCACCCTGATTTATGACATACAGCAGGTAAGACTGGCTGAATATATTGCGTGGCAAAATTGAAGCATCAAGGCGCGTAGCCTGAACCACGACAGGATCATTCAGTGATGAATCAACCATTACTCAATCCTTATCTGGCAGCCTGACAGAGTGACAGGTGACTTCGTGATAACGCGCAATTTGAAGCCGACATTTTTCCTGATTCGCCCGACACGCTTCCACAAAACGCGTTTGTCGTAAACGAACGGTTCATTCTGCTCAATCATCTGCTCACGACCGTAATTTATGCCGTCAGTGGTTGCAGAGAGAAAAAGGCGGTCGGCGTACTGAGCAACGCCAGTTGAAGATTCAACTTCAAGGTCGAAAACTCTGGCGTTATCCGCTTTGAACAGAGGAGTAAACAGCAGGTGTTCCTGTTGAAGACCATACTGGCTGCTGATGTCGAACTGCAATTTCCCGGTCACGGACTCCAGCTTATCGCCGCACGTTATCTGATTGCCTTCGTAAATGAAGTCAATGGCGCGGTACACATCGTCATACAGGCCTGTTTTCAGTACACACCATTGCGGACCATTGGCGCTTGAAGATGCGTCGTACACGAGGACGTGCCGCGGAAGGTGGATAATCAGCAACTCATGAGCATCAAACCGCAACGATTCCATCACGCCATCAGCCAGTTCATCAGCAGTGTAGGAGCGGAGGATTTTCTCAATGCTCGCGCTGGCGATTGGTGACACCTGACCGGATCCGATGATGTACACAGACGGCGCACCTGTTGCAGGATTGCTGATGAACGCATAAGAATCAGCAAACGGCGTTTTGCAGTAGGTTCCGGCGATTCCTTTTTGCACCATCAGTGATGGCTGTGCGACATACAAAGCAGCACCAACGGTGGTTGCGCCAGTCAGGGAGAAATATTCAATCGTCGATGAACCAAAGCAGACGATGAAGTCTCGCCATGTTCCGATTCCGATGATGCCGTCAGGCTGCGACTCGGCACGATATTGTGCGCTGTATCGGTCAGGATGCGATTCGTCTTCAAGGTCAGTGATAAACCATGAATCAGTGCCGTCTTTTGACCACGCATAACGCCCACGTAAGCGAGTAATGTCGCGAACAGAACCTAACTCATACTGCGTGAATCCGCTGTCCGTAGGCCAGTTTGAGACGGTTTTAACCGTGCCATCATAGCGATACTCGACCAGTTGACCATTAACGCCTACCGCCTGTGATGTCCGACCATGCGCCATTGATACGCGACCACTTCCGGCAACATCACCGACTTCACTTTCGCCTTTGTACAGCTTGCCACCACACACACGATAAACAGCACTCTGCGCCATGTTGTACTCGACGCCCCGCGATACACCGTTCACATCAGAGCGTTTGGCAATGCCCGGGAATGAGCGAAGATATCCGCTGCTGTTCAGGATTTCTTTGGGTGTAGCCAGCATATTCACTGGCAGATAGTCGATATAGTCGGCGTTTCGAAAGTCTTTGCCGACACCTTTCATAAGCGGAAGTTGCTGAATCGGCATTTATTCACCTCACGTACTCGGATCATCTTTCTCGATGTAAAACCGATTCCACGTAAACGCGCTTTTGTTACCACTACCGCGAGGCATGTCATTTCGCCGCTCAAGTGGTGGTATTTTGGTTAAAGCGATACAGATTGTCTGATATGCACAGTCAGCAGCGGTCAGGAGAGCATCCGACGGCTGAATGACGTTATCCATGCACACTTGCACAGCGAGCTTCAAAGCGACGCCATCATTTGCCCATGCAGGGATACCTGAATCATCGTCAGGTAACGGCATGATGCCGTTTTCTGTATCCGCAAACTGATATCCAAGCTCGATACCTTTCGCCTGCCATGCTGCCATCATGTCTTCGAGGTCATTAATGGCATCTTCAATTGCCTGAGGGTCAGCATCTGTCAACGTGGCATTGGAATACAGCCCGGCTTTTCGTAAAGCCTTTAGAACGAGATCACCCTTCGTTTTCGCCATCTTCTTCCGCCTTAGCCACTTTTTGCTTCGTTGCGGTTTCTTCAGGAGTTTTTACCCAACCTTTTTTCAGGTGAGATTTAACTTCTTCGTCATCAACAATGATGTAATCGACAGCAAACTGACCACAGGTGATCATGTTGCCCGGCTTATAGAGCATTGTTCGTGCCATTGTCTTCTCCCAATAAAAATGGGGCCGAAGCCCCACCTAAATTACTGCCCGGCAATAACGATGCCCGTATATTCAGGAACCAGTACAGAGCAACCGTACAGAGTGGTGAAACGCGCAGTGGTTACGCCTTTGATGTGGTCGAAGGCGTAAGACATGATCAGCGTAGCGCCCTGCTCGGTGGTTGCTGTCATTACCTGTGGACCCTGACCAGTCGGGAACGCCAGTTTGCCGTACATCAGTTCAACAGAACCATCAGCCCAGAACAGGTTAGCCGGTGCGGCATTTTTGTTGAGAATGGTGATTGCTGCGCTACTTGCCGCATTAGCATCAACGTTTGCATATGGACGGCTGGCGACATCCGCGTTGTCAGGCGGCAGAATTTTCGGGGAGATAGTTACTGTCGTTCCGCTAACTGCCAGAACACGGAATACCTGCGGTTGACCGGTGGTATCTTTTGTGATCTGGTGTACGGAATTCACGCCAGCAATGGTGAACGCATCGCCAACCTGCAAACCAGATGCAGATACCGTAATGGTCCCCTGTCGGTTATCAACTGGCATATCGTTAGCATCTTTCGCTTCAACTTTGTGCGCAGGTGCTGCTGCCAGCGTAATGGAAGTTGCTGTCCCTTTCGGAACACGACCAGAAATATCAGTCTTGTAGCTATCAAAGGAAGCAACCGGAGGGATTTGCGCTTTTTCGTATGCTGTCAGGGTTGCGCCCTGAGCATAGGCACGGTGACCAAGCTCGCCAGCAAGGTCTTTGTAGTTGAAGGGGTTCCAGAAAGAGCGACGGTTGATACCCTGAGGTACACCAATCGCCGTCATGGTGGCATCGATACCTGCCGCACAGTTCCACAAATCACGGCCCTGTGAACCTGTGGTTGAGTCAGCCATCGTGATCACGTTAGTAGCACGCTGCGTAACCATGGAAATCAGGTCAGAGTCAATCTGTGCAGCAAGGCGCATACCTGCGGCGCGACCAGCTTCAGTTTTATGTTCCGGGTCACGCATTTCACGCGCATCCAGAGTGTACAGAATGTTTTTCGGCTCCTTGAACACAGAAGGAACAAGGCGCTGAACCAGTGCTGTTGGCGTTTTGCCGCTGAGGTCTAGGCCTTCCTCAATGTTCATGTGGTAATGCTGCGGACGATACAGAACATCACCTGCTCGCTGCATTGCTGTATCACCGGGACGGAATTTTTTAGCGTTACGGGAAACTACGCAGGCGGCCTCAAAGCCTTCAACGTAGTTTTCGAACATGATTTCAAGGTCTTTTGCTAATTGGTTAGCCATGCTTAATGCTCCGATAGGTTATTTTTTTGCCTTTTTAGCGGCGAAATACGGCGTCCAGTCACCAGTTTCCAGCGCCTTGGCTTTCAGTTTGTCGAGGTTATTGATTACTGCGCCGTTGCTCCCCTTAACTGTCGGGGTTGTGGCTGCCGTGGTTTTTGCTTTTGGCATGATTCTGGCCTTCGATTCGATACGTTCCAGCAGACGACCAATTGCTACGGGGTTGGTAGCTTCTGCCAGTTGCTTGCGCAGTTCAGCGTTGCGGCCGAGCGCCAGAACAACGATTTCCGGCTTCTCTGACTCAAGAAGGATCATGTCCTGAATATGAACAGGAACATCTTCGCGTACAGCCTGCTCTGCATCCTGGTAGCCAGCCACTTTCAGTGCTTTTACTCTCTGCATGTAATTGGCTGCTTTCTGCTGAAGCGTTGCGGTACGCGCCTCTTCCTCTCGTTTCCGCTCTCGTACTTGCTCCTGGTATTTGCCGTTTTCCTCTGCCCACTTAGCCATACGTTGCTGATAGATTTCTTCATCGAAACCGATGTCCTCATCATCCAGTTTTGGCATTCGCGGTGGTTGAGTGATTACCGGCTGCTGCTCGACGGGTTTCTGAGACTGACGCATCAGCTCTTTCAGTTCGCGGTCTTTCTCTTTAATCGTCTTGCGCAGGTGTTTTACCAGTCCATGCTCTGCGCTATCTTCGCTGGTTGGCGAATCCAGCTTTTCGTCACCAAAGTAGAATTCCTGTTCTGATTCGTCGTCATCAGTTTCAGTAGCTTCCTTTGCATCATTGCCGGAGGACTCACTGCCATCTTCTGTTTCGACTTCTTCAGCCAGTTCGACATCATCAGGAATCTGCTCTGATGTATCGGTTTCGATTTCAACTTCTGGTGTGTTTTCTGCCATCTGGTCCATTTGTTACCCCTGTTTACTCGATGTTCAGCCCATCGGAAGGCAATAGGGTGCCAGGCCTCATAAAGACAGCCATTGCACATTATGGGTTAATTACTGCTGTGGTTGTTGCTGAGTTGATTTTTGCAGGATGCTGCTGATGTCCATGCGCTGCGCATGACCCTGTGCCTGACTTTTCAGGACAAGCTCTGCATCAGCACGGGCATTGTCTCCTTGCTGTTGCTGGAACTGTCCGAGCAGTTTCAGAGCCTCGCGGATATCAGATTTCTGCTGGCTATCGGCAGATGCGAGGATTTTCACAACATTTGCCGCAGCAACCTGAGCATCCGTCTGTGCCTGGAATGCTTTAACCTGAATGGCTGCTTGTTCGTTCTGCGCTTTCTGCAATTCAGCCTGACCAGCAAGAAGCTGACCTTGCGCTGCAACCATAGCCGGATCTGGCTGACTGGCCTGTTGTTGTTTCGCCTGCTCAACCATCTGCTGTTCTTCTGGTGTTCTCGGCTTGATAACTCCAGACAGAAGCAACTGATTGCGGTTGTATTCTTTAAGGTCGTCCATCCCTTCGCCGTCCATATTGTCGAGAATCATCGAAGATACAAGGTCGTGCTTCGGCGTTCCTGGTGGGATAAGTGCCAGCATGGAAAGTAACGACTTAACCGTTGCATCACGGCGAGTAGCGAACGACTGACCGACATCGACAGTCACTTCATAGTTACCCTGCGAAAGGTCGTTAAGCGCGATAACCTGTCCTGTCTGACGGTCAACCACTTCACCAGTCATCAGCGCCACGTCATCGCTGCCATCCTCATTAACGATGCGCATTGGCGTATCGCTGCCATAGACTTCACGAGCCATAGAAAGCCACACGACGCCAGCACGGCGCATGGATTTAGCCATGTTGTCCATGTAGATATAGGACTGCGTGTCCATCCGGTTAAAGATGCTATCAACGGTATCGGTAGCGACGTTGCTCGGCATATTCTCAAGCTGCGACGCACCTGTAATTTGCTGAATAGCCGTTCCGGTGTACTGCAATAGCCCGGCAAGAGCAGGAGGCATTTGTGTCGGAGGTGTATAACTGCTGACCTGAGCCTGCGCAGTAATATCTCCGTTTTTGTTTTTCAGACTGACCATCGGCAGGAACGCCGGGCGCTTTTTGTTGCGCTCCGCCCAATGAGTGGCAAGAGGACCAGGAATCATGTCAACATCAACTACAGGAATGCCATCGCCGCCAGCCTGAGTGGCGTTATCTGCAATCATGGAAACCATCAGGTTCTCAAGACGCTGTGCATCCATCGCTTTTGCTGCGTGGCCTTCGATTCGCTCCTGATTATCAACAAATGATCGACGCCCATATACCGGGATGAGAGGAATATGTTCGCCCGGAATACGCTTCGGTTCTTCCAGCCATTCAGCGCCAGACAGAAGACCGCAATAAACTCTGCGTTTCTTCACTGTCCGCTCACCAATCAGTTCGAATGCGCCATCGGTCAGCTCGTCGACAATATCTTTGATTTGCTCTTCATCATAGATTGCCGTTTCTCCGCTAACAGGGTTGCGCCATGCCGTGAGCTTCACCTTCTCTATGCGAACTTCGTAGTAGCGACCAACATAGATAGCATCAGGGGTTGACCAGTCATATTGAGTGCCAGTGTCATCACGAGAAAGGCTTGCCGCGATGGAATCAGGGTATTCAGCCTCGAACGCTTTAGGCGTCATGGAGAACATTTCCATAGCCCACATAGCATCAGAGCGGTCATATTGCTTGCTGTCCTGATCGAAGAAGACGCATGTGGCCGGGTCGTAAACAGGAAGAAGGCTGATGCGTCGCTGCTCGTTACTTGGGTCCATTTCATCTTCGTAATCGGCACACATGCGGAAACAACCGAATCCGCCCGTTACAGCATCATCAAATGCGTTATCACACGCTTCGCCACCGGATGTTTCCTGATAGTCAGCGCGGAATTTGCCGTTCATCTTTTCGGCTAACGCTTCCGATGCCTTATCGTCCTTCGGCCTGAATTTAACGCTGATGCGATTCTGTCGATACTCGCCAATGATGCGATCACATTCACGGGCAATCTTATTCAGTTCAAAGCGCGGGTAATGCTCAAACCTTCCTTCATCAAATGAGTAACCAGCGTTTGTGCTGCCTTCCCACTGTGCGCCGGACACCCGGACGAAACGTTGAGCCTCAATAATCTGCTCACGCATATCCTGCGTTGCTGACCAGGCATTATCAAAGTTGCACAGCACCTTGCGATGCCAGTCAGTCATCTTTTTTTCTGCCATATCAACCTACACCACAAGGAATTGAGTAACTGGAATAGTCGGGTTGCGCAGCCGACTCCGGGCAATGCATACACATCATCAGCGCATCAGCCAGGTTAGGAGATGGAATACCGAGCTTCTGCTTCATTTCGACCTTAGTCATAAGCTCCAGCTTCCCGTTATTATTGAATTTGCGCTGAATCTGCGTCAGTTCTGCAAACAGCTTCTCCAGCATCTTCTCGCCTATCGCTTCTTTGTCGAAACTCAGCATGTCGTCGGGGTCTGCATACTCACCGTGAACAACCGCCCGATATGTCAGATACAACCTGTCAGCCAGCGCGTAATAGAATTGCGCTCGCTTATTGCGGAATACATCGCCAATAGTGCGAACGTTGTCACCCTGTACGACTTCATCAGCCCATGCTCCGGCCTGATACGGAGCATCTTCATCAAATGGCGATTCGCTGCCCTTGAACATCGTAGCGGTGATTTTCTTACCGGAGAATGCTTCCGTTGTCTGTCTGCGTAGCCCTGCACCAACACCATCGCCATCCCACAAGTAGTGGTCAGCGCCGTCTTCAATCGCCAGCGAAGTTGCCCAGTCAGCACCTTCATTGATGTCCATCAGCAGACCTTCGGCAATGCGCTTAACTACCGAACCGTGGCGCGATGCATAACCTTTAGCATCCGGTCCTGTATCTGACGGGTCGTGCGCAGAGACAACCGCACCTTTCGCTTTCCATCCGAGTTTCTTGTGCGCATCGGTTGCAGCTTCAAGCCATTCACGTTTGATGATAGCCATATCACTTGCGCTTACTGGCTCACCAAGCCAGATGTGACGATACAGTGTCGGATTTCTGCGTTTGCACTCTTCCATCTCCAGACGGAGAACTTCAGGAAAGTGCGGGTTGTCGGTGTAGTTCACCGTCAGCAGACAAATATCATCGGGAGGATTTACAACGAATCGCTGATAGGTATCGTCGAGGATGTTCTTCGGGTTAAAGCTCACCCATATTTCGGAAAATGGCTTACGGATGGTCGGTATCAGGATATCCCATGATTCCTTCGTTACCGCTTCCGCTTCCTCCACCCAGCAGATATCAATACCTTCGAGCGATTTAATCTTCGTCGGGTTGTTTTTGATGCCGTAGAACATGAATTCAGCATTCGTTCCGAGATGACGAATCATTGAACGCTGAATTTCAAACTCAGCCGAATACCCTTCACGCTCGATGGTGTCTTCAAGCAACCGGATTACCGAATCGCTGATACTGTTTTGCAGTTCACGAGCGCAGAGAATACGCACTGGCTGCCGACGCGCCGCTTCAACAAGCAGCCTCGCAATTGCCCATGATTTACCGCTACCTCGACCGCCTTTGGCGACTTTGTAGCGATGCGCCTCAATGAACGGTTCAAAGATAGGATTAATCGAGGTCATTTTCCGAATAGAGTGCTCATCGGTGATGTTTCAATCTGGATTGCGCCGCCGTCTTTGCCGACAAGCTCATTAGTTACCTTGTCGCCATACTTACGGGGATTCATTCGGGCCAGCGCCCATTTGCGGGTATCAACGCGAAGTCTTGCCTTTGCCACCTCGGCGGCATCAGGGATTACGTCGTCAGCAATTTCGAATATCTCTTCGAAAATAGAGTCGGCCCGAGTCTCTGTTGCCTTCGCGTACTGGTCACGAAACTCCTGATGTTCAGCCAGCCAGCGAAAAACTGATGTTTTGCTCGGCATTCCTGGGCGTTCGCAAACTTTGCGCAGACTCTCACCGGAGGAAAGCAATGCGCAAATGTCATTAGCCACCTCCGGCATATAATCAGAGGGGCGACCACCTTTCTTTTTCTCAGTCGCCATATTGATTATTTCCCTTCTGCTTGCTTATCCCATTCATCGCGGAATTTGGATGGGTTGTCGAAACCTTGAGTTGCCATGTTTACGCTCCGGTAGTGAACAGGTCTAACGCTTCCTTCGATTTACGCACCGCTTCGATAGTGCGGGTCGTGATATCCGAATTAGCGCCGCCTGACTGGAAGTGAATTTTGAATAGCTCAAGCTTCAGCTCATCAGTGCCAATGAACTGAAATGCTTCCTCTGCGGCTGCGTTCTGGTTCATGACCAGTTTGTAAATCTCTAACTGGAATTTCTGTTCTTCAGTCATGGGAATAATCTCTGCCATTGTTGGCTCCGTTTATCCGTTAAAAGGGATATCAGTTAAGTTATCCCGTGTAGGGTATAAGCCATTATCAAAGC
>ERZ838225.926-NODE-926-length-32226-cov-44.241149_pt1 | contig 32226 bp, 16 predicted proteins | sample MGYA00519684_ERZ838225 | MGnify/ENA primary metagenome ERZ838225 (study PRJEB31850, sample SAMEA3708829) | human gut metagenome | biome: human gut; feature: human-associated habitat; material: faeces | place: China | collected 2014 ... | reverse complement strand
TAGAAGCATTTAACGAAGAACAAGCTAAGTGTTGCACTTAGCTTGACAATTCGTCAAATAAAAAAATCACTATAAGTATTAACTTATAGTGATTTTTTTGGTGGAGGCGAGGGGTCATGTGCATCCATTATTTCTATATGGCACTGACTATATCTTCTACTATTATTTTAAATAGTAGCTTGGCATATTATAGAAGCTTAGTATAGTTTATATCTTCTATCCTAGTATTCCATAGATTATCCTTAGGAACCTATAAGTCGATACGAGGCTGTTAAATTTCTTTACATACCTCTCGGTATTGCCGTCAGCATTTTCTGTTACGGTTTCACCGATAAAGCCAAGTTATCACTTAAACATCACTGCTTAAGGCGACTATCTTTCTTAATCGAACCCCTGTCCGAAAGCAGACCAGCCTGACTTTCTACGAGCGTAGTTATGTGACTAAAAATTCGGTCCTTAGTTCGCTCACAAACAAACTCCTAATTCCCTAGCTTCATAAATACCCCTCTAGCTCAAAGCTTTACTAGACTTCGTTCCCTACTTTAATGACACCAGCTACCCAAGACGTAGGCATCCTGGACTGATGAGCAAGCTATATTAAGCTGCTAATGCAAAATTGTCTTCTGCGTTTATATTTAATGCATAGCTTATTAACGAGTCGTCCATGCTTTACTCGGCCCGCTTATCAAACCCATCACACCCCCGTCGAAGCCAAAACGCCCCCATGTTAGGTTAATAGGTTATAAACGCTTTACCTATTTAATTTTCAATTGATGATTAACATCATGATTTTATTATAAATCATATATTTTTAACTGTCAACTTTACTATTTTTATTACTAAAAAAATGATAAGACCTATGCTTTCATAAGCCTTACCATCTTTAATATATTTTATTATATGCTTTAAACAAATTTATGATAATCTATAAATTTATTTTGCTTTTATAATTTTATTTTTTCTTTTTCTTACCTACTAATAATGCACCTGCTGCTATAGTAACTGATCCTATATATGCTAATACATTTCTTTTTCCTGTCTTAGGTAAATTATCATTTTTAGAGTTTTCTGTAGTAACTTTATCATTTGAAGTTTCTTGATTTTCAGAGTTATTTTCTACACTTGGTTTATTTTCACCTACTGAAGAATCTTCATTTCCAGGTTTATTTTCATTTCCAGGTTTATTCTCATCACTTGGAGTATTTTCATTTCCAGGTTTATTTTCATCTCCTGGTTTATTTTCTTCATCACCTGGCTTGCTTGTATCTTCATTTTTAGGTATAACTTCTTCTAATTTTGCTTCAAATAAACTTGCTTCTTCTAAGTCTTTTGATATTCTTATTTCTATGTAAGCTTCATCATTAGCTTCATTTTTAATAGTTTTTACAACTTTAGAAATGAATGATGTATCTTTAACCTTTATTTTATAAACAATAAAGTTTCCATCTGTATATTTATCTTCTACAGTTGCATCTAATTCCTTAATGTTATTTAAGAAACCAGCAAATTTTTCTAAGCTTACTTCTTGTACTTCCATTTTTAATGGAGAGTCTTTTTGACCTGAACCTGCTATAGCTGAAACAACTTCAGTGTCTATAATATCAGTAATAAAATCTACTACATTATCTTTATACTCTTCTACATTTATAGTGAAAGTATCAACTTTATTACTTCCATCTGTAGTTTTTGCTGTTATAGTTACTTGTCCCTTTGCTTTTGCTATTACTTTAACGCTATTTCCATTAACCTCTATTGATGCTATATTTTCATCACTTACTGACCACTCTACATCTTTTTTATCAGCTTCTTCATTTACAGTTGCAGTAAATGTTTTATTACTTCCTACATATAAGCTATTAATTTTATTATTTATAGTTACACTTTGTGCTAATATAGTTTCTTTCTTTACAGTTACATTTATTGTTTTAGTAGATTCTGCACCTTTACTATCTGTTACTTTATATGTAACTTTATATTCTCCTGGAACATTTACATTAACTGTATTTTCTAAAACATCTATTTTAGTTATAGCTCCATCTTCTTTATCAGTTGCTGTTACACCAATTAATGGATTAAAGTCTTCTCCAACTTTTATAACTTTATCTTCTGCATTTATTACAGGTAATGCATTTACAATTACTGTTATTGTTTTTCTAGCTTCTGCACCTTTACTATCTGTTACCTTATATGTAACCTTATATGTTCCAGCAACATTTTCATTAACAGTATTTTCTATAACATCTATTTTAGTTATAGTACCATCTTCCTTATCAGTTGCTGTTACCCCTTCTAAAGGTTCAAACTTTTGTCCAACATTTATAAGTCTATCTTTAGCTTCAATTTTTGGAATTGCATTTATAATTCCACCAGGAATACTTGGTTTTACTAATTCTTCATCTTTTTCAGTTAATACTTTTTTAAGCTCTGATTTTAATTCTTCACTATTTGCTACTGAATTTTTTATTTTTATGTTTATATAAGCTTCATTTGTTTCTTCATTTTTAAGAGTTCTTATAAACTTAGACATTAATGAATTATTTTGAATTTTTATTTGATATACTGTAAATTCTCCATCAGTATATTCTCTTTGTATTTCTGGATTTAATTTCTTAACCTTCTTTAAGAATACATTAAATTCTTTTACATTTACATCTTTTACTTCCATTTGTACTGGAGAGTCTTTTTGACCTGAACCATTTACTGGAGTTACAACGTTAGTATCTATAATATCTTTTGCTAAATCTACTACATGGTCTTTATAATCTTGTATTTTTATAGTAATACTATCACTTTTTTCACTTCCATCTGTAGCTTTTGCTGTTATAGTTACTTGTCCTTTTGCTTTGGCTATTACTTTAACAGTATTTCCATCTGCTTCTATTGATGCTATCTTTTCATCACTAGTTGTCCATACTACATCTTTTTTATCTGCATTTTCATTTGTTATAGTTGCACTTAATACTTGGTTGCTTCCTATATATAAATTGTTAACTCTATTGTTTATAACTACATTTTCTACTAAAGTAACTTTTTCTTTTACAGTTACTTTTATTGTTTTTGTAGCTACTCCACCAAGTTTATCTACTACTTTATATGTAACTGTATATTCTCCTGGAGTATCTGTTTTAACATTATTTTCTACAACTTCTATTTCTCTTATATCACCTTGTTCATCATCAGTTGCTGTTACTCCTTCTAATGCTTTAAACTCATCTCCAACAGTTATAACTCTATCTTCTGCATGTATTACTGGCGGTTGATTTACAACTACTAGCATTTCATGTATTGCTGTTGCACCTTGTTTATCTGTTACACTAAATACAACTGTATAATCTCCTGCAACTTTTGTATCAACATCATTTCTAATAACCTTTATGCTCTTAGTAAGATCACCATCTTCTTCATCAGTTGCTGTTACTCCTTCTAAAGGATCAAACTCTTCTCCTAATTGAACTATTCTATCTTGAGCATTTATTACTGGAATTTTATTAAGTGTAGTCATTTTTGGATTTACAACAACTGAACTTTCAACTATAGTTGTTTTATTTCCACTATCTGTAGCCTTATATATAACCTTGTAAACACCTGGTATATTTGTGTTAACATTACTTTCAACTACTAATTCTATATTTTTATCTTCATCTATTACAGTAACTCCAGCCTTTGGATCAAAACTATCTCCAACTTTTAAAGTATGGTTCTTAACACCTTCAATTACTGGTGCTTTATTACCTTTTACTGTTAAGTTTATAGATTCTTCAGTTTTTCTACCACGACTATCAGTAGCACTATATGTTATCTTATATGTAGTGTCTTGTTCTGTATCTAAATTAAGTTCTTTATCTGATGAAACACTAACATTTACTGTATTTCCATTAACATCTACAGCTTTAACGCTATCCATTAAATTAAATGCTTGACCTGCATTTATAGTAACATTTTCAAGTTTTTGTCCATTTTTGGTAATAGTAGGCCCTACAGTTGATGCATTAACTTTTAATTGTACATTTAAAGTTTCTGATTCTCCACCAAAATCATCTTTTGCTGTAATATATAAATCATATATTCCTTCTTCAGTTCCTTTAAATGATGTTATTTTTTTATCACTTGCATCTTTAACTTCTAAAGTTATTTTATCATTTTCATCATCTTTTATTTCTAAACCTTTTTCTTTTAAAACTTCTTCTGTTAATTGAATTGTTTCTCCTTCAGTAATTTCTATGTAAGACTTACCTTCTTTCATCTTTACAGTAGGATTTGTATTTAATGTTAATTCTTCATTTTTAACACTTACACTTCTTACATATTCTTTATTTGTGTTACTTACATATTTATATTCAGATTTTTCTTCATTTTTTATTTTATATTTTCTTGATGAATTATCATTAGAAGCTTGTATATCTAACTCAAAAACATCAATTTCATTACCAGTCTTTGGTATAGAGTCTTGTGCTGTTATTAAAACATCTATTGTATTATTTTCTTTATTATAAGTATAATCTGTTATTATCTTATCTGACTTTGCTGGATTTATTAAATCCTTTATTACTGGCTTTCCATCTTGCTCTTTTAAAACTATTCCATCTAACTTTAAGCTAAATTGAAGAGCTTTTGGAATATCTTCTATATTATCTAATGATACTTTAACTGTATCTGAATCTACTTTTTTTACATCTAATACAAATTTATTTTCTGTATTTTTAGATTTATTTTCTATAATTTTAGGTGTTGCATAAGCTATTGCAGCTGTTGAAGTTGCTGCTAATGTATATACCAAAGCTGTTTTTACAGTTGGCTTCAGCTTATTATTTTTCATAACTTATCTCCTTCCGTACTTTATAGGGGCTATCATAAAAGAGATAACCCCTTTCAATTAAAAATATTATTATCTTAGTTTACTATCTGTTGTTAAATACATTTTGAATCATATCATTACTTATTTCTATAACTTCATCATATTCATTTGCTATTGCTCTTGCTGTTGAATTATTTAATTCTATTGATGGTAAGTTTGTTGGTAAATCATATAAGAATGTATCACTTACTAATCTTTGACCTACAGGTGCATTATTGCTATCTAGCTTATTGTATCTGTAAAGTTCAGCTTTTATCTTAGTTCCCTTAATATTTTCTTTATCTTCCTGTTGCTCTGGAGTTATCCAATATAACCAAGTTCCCTTAGCAACTTCTCCAAGTTGTGAATTTTCTGGTAGTGTTGCTAATAAAATTGCTTGAGCATTTAAAGCAAAGTTTTCATCTTTTTCATTAATTACTAAAGGTACATTAAATGCTGGGTCACCTTTATATTCACCTGTAACTATTATAGAACCTGCTGGTATAGTCTTTCCTGGTGCATAAGTATACTCAGTTGCTAACTTACCTACACCATGCTCATAAACTTTATTTCCATTATCTATACCAATTTCTATATTATCTCCTGTTGGACCTAATATATCTATTTCTCCTATAGATATAGCATTAGCTCCCTTGGCTACTAACTTAACATATTGTGCATCATATGCCCATAATTGAGTATTTGAATTGCTTCCATTTTCATTAAAGTAAATTGTATTTTCTTTAGTTGTATCAAATTCTCCTGAATGAGCTTTTGACCAACTCTTTCCATCTTTACTTACCCAAACCTCATAACTTCTTATTGGTGAATAATCAGTACCTGAATTTTTACTAAATAAGCTTCTTAATGAGAATTTCTTTGTAGGTGCTTGTCCTGGATTATATTTTAATCCTACAACAGATTTAGCATTTCCTAAATCAATAGTTACATATGGATCTCCTGAAACAACTGTACCATTGTTATTAGTTGCTTTTTTAGCTGTATAAATAGTTGTTGGATCATTATCACTTATCTTTTTAATTTCTCCATTTTGAGCTTGACCATGTCCTGAATGTTCATCAGATATATCATGTTCACTTCTTGTATTAGTATCAAATACCCAATTAGCTTCTGATATACTTCCATCATGATTTACCTTTATGTTACCAATTGTAGTTTCTTGTGTAACATTTAAGTTGTAGTCATAAGCTCTTACTTTATATTCAAAAGCTCTATTATTTATAGCATCAATAACATCAGTGTACTTAGTTAATCCATTTTCTCCATTTTTATCTCTTTCAACGAATCCAACTACTACTTCCTTAGTTCCTGTTGTTGTTGCTTCTTTTCTTATTATTTCATATCCTAAAACTTTATCTGCATCTTTTGTAACACTTAATGTTAATGGAACTTCTTTTTGATTTAAGTAAGATTTATTAATTAATTGAGTTCCATTTGCATCAACTCCAAAGCTTGCCTTTACTGCAGTATCTGAAGCCATAGTTATTGATTCTGTATTACTTCCAGCTTTTAATCTAATTCTTCTAGCATCATCATTTAAATAGTAAATAGCCTTATCTTCTTTTGGATAATTCTTTGAATTTAAGTATTCATTAGTCTTAGGACTAGCTACTAATCCCCATTTTTCAAAGAATCCTCTTAAATCCTTCTTTACTGCATCTGATGCTCTCATTATAAATGTTTGAGCTGTAGAATCATGTCCATTTTCATTTGGAGCTACACCTTTTAATCTTGTTTCTCTATATAATTTAGCATAGAATGTATCATTATCTAAGTTATTATCTGAGTTAAGATTTAACATTTTATAAGTATAGTCATTATCATATGCTAAGTGTAATTGCCAGAACATTCCTAATCTAGTTCCACCATCACTTGCTAAACCTACACTATTAGAAGTTACTTTATCATATATCTTTGTATATGTTCCACCTTCTAATCTAGATGTATTTATATCATTAAATGTTTGAGTTATAAGTGCTAATATATTATTAGTTGTTTCAGCATATGTTAGTCCTGGTCTATCATGAACGTGTCCAATTTCATGAGCTATTCCCCATCCAAATAAGCTTCCATCTTTTGAATTTGTTAAGTTTCCATTTGAATCAAATTTGAAAGGAGTACCATTCATTGCACCTTCAATAGAACCATATCCTATACCAACGTGATGTGATGATGCATACATAAATGCTCCAGTAAACATTCTTTGATATTTAATATTCATACGGTTTTTAGGTGCTCTATTTTCATTATAGAATTGATTTTCGCTCTTTCCACCTAATACTTGTAAAGCAGTATTTGTTATTTTTCCATCACCATCAAAGTCTATTGGTGCTTCAAGTAAACCTTGTTGTGAATAAGAAATTTTCATTATTTGTTCCCAAGCAAGTAATGTATCATAAAGTCTATTTACTTGAGCTTCTTCATTTCCTGATAATCCATTTTCTATTGAGCTAAGTACCTTATCAGCTGCAAAAGAAAGCATTATTCTTTCACCTTCTATATCTGTAGCATTTAAGATAGAAGTTTCTGGATCATAAGTGTAAATATTATTAACATTATCTTCTATACTAGCTGTGCTTGGATATCTATTTTTTAAAGTGCTTACATAACTCTTTAAGTCTTTAATGTATTGTCTTATAGCTTCTTTAACTTCAGCTTCTTTAGATGCATCATCTATAATATTATTTACATTTAAGTGTGGTATTTTTGTTCCACCACTTACTCTTACCTTAAATGTATTACTTTCTGCAAATCCACTCTTAAGACCTATATATAAGTTTCCACCTTTTTCATAGTTCATATCAAAACCAGTTTCAGGTATTTCAATTTCATTTTTACCTACTTTTAATTCTTTTATGACCTTATAAGCAGTTCCACTTTCTGCATTAAATTGTGTTAATACTAAATTAAATTTAGTATCGCTTCTATTTGGACTTGCTATGTAAATATTAACCTTATCTCCTGGTTTTACTGCTATACCAAGAGCTTGGTAATCATTAGTTTGTCCTATAGTATTTTGAGCCCCTATACTATGTATGCTTGAATCTAAAGTTATTATTTCATCTTGTAAAGAAATATCATTTAATAAGTCTTGAGCTCTTTGTAAATTCTTTAGTATTTCATCTTTATTTGGATGATATTCTAAGTTTACTGGATCTATTGTATTTACTCTCTTAACAAGTTCTTCTACCTTTTCTCTAGTTACATCACTATTTAATGATAATTTTAAATCATCAGCAAATAAGTTATCTACATCTTTTTCTAAGCTATCATATTCATATAACTTAATTTCAGATATATTTACTTTACCTGAACCTGAACCTGGATATACAGATATATTTGGCTGTATTTGCTTAGTTGTTATAGGCTCTGATAATTTTAATGTTACTACTCTTCCACTTGTGCTTAATGAAGCATCTCTATATTCCCAATTTCCTTGTGAATTTACAAATCCTATATTACCTGTATATGGCCATGAATCTAAGTCTAATCTTGTTATTAATTTTATAGTATCTATTGTATGTTCTTCTTTAAATGTTATCTTAGGACCACATTTTCCATAAGCAGATGTATCCCAGTTATGCCAAGTCCATGCTGTAGTATAATCATTATCTAAAACAGAAATTGGATTATCTGTAGTTCCACCTTGAGTAAATTCAACTTTTTCTATGTTATTAGTTAAACTTCCCACTCCATTTGGTGTATTTATAAGCTTATAGTTAGGCGTTACTGGTGGTACTAATTTAGCTGTAGTTCCAAGGTAACGTTGAGATAATCCACCTGTTCCATGGTGGTTTGTTGCTGTCATCATAATTTCATAACTTGTTGTATCTTTTAAATTTGTTATTGTATATGACGTAGCTCTTATAAAGTCATTACTATCAGCTTCTCCTGCTGCTAAATTAGTTACTCCTGTTGGAATATCATCTTCTAAATTTGAGTCTTCATATTTTTTATCCCCATTATCATTTGCTTTTAACCATTTTTGAGTTCCAACTTCTCTGTAATATAACTCATAATCTTTTGCTTTTGCATGAGCTTTCCATGAAACTGTAAGTTGTTTATATCCACCTTTTACTGAAATTCCTTCTGGACCTTCTGGTGCTGTTTCTGGTATTACTTGAACTTCTATTATAGAATCAGCTCCAAAGCTGCTTCCATTGTCTCCATCTGCTTTATCATTTAACTTTCCTGATTTAGAATCCCAAGCTTGTGGATTATAATTTGCATCAACATTATCTGGCTTACCATCTTTATCATTTGAATTGTTTGTTTTATTAGTATCACCTGTTGTAGCTGTGCTATAACCCTCTTGCTCATCTTTGTAACCACTCTTCCATTCTCCTGAAATTGATTGGATACTAATTCTGTAAATTCCATAAGGTTTTACTTTTTCTATTTTTAAAGAATTTTGACTTGTTTTATAAGTACTTGTATCAACTACATTATTGTTATTATCTAATTCTTCAACCTTTAATTCATAACCTGATACATTTGTTTCATGGTTCCAGCCTATTGTCATAGCCTCATTTCCAACAGCAGTTGAACTTGTAAAATTATTTATAACAGGTATATTCATTTTAGGTTTTGGAACTTCTTTATATACATTATTTAAAAATTCAACTTTTGCTATTTCAGTTAAATTCTTATTACTTCTACTTCCAGTAACTCTTATATTAACTTGACTTACTGCAACTTGCTTTCCTAAATTTATTTTTATAGTGTCCATTTGTGTACCATCAGCAGTTCTTGCTGCTGATTTAGTTACATTCGAATCATTAAATTTAACTGTTAAGTCTTGTCCATCTTCTCCTGCACCTGGTATAACAACTTCACCACTAGATGGTGCATTTTCACTTGGTGCTTGTATAACAACTTCTTCAATTGATGCTGATTCTTCTTCTGAACTAGCAGCTCTTGATTTTCCTGTTAAACTCATAGGAATTTCTATAGGATTTTCTTCACTTATTTCACCTTTAGCTTTTAAAGATACTACATCATCACTATCTTTTAGTATGTTTTTAATATCTCCAGTTACAGTTAACTTTTCTGTATTTAAATTTATATCAACATTTTCTGGATTTATTATTGGTGTTGTATTAACTACAACTGGATTACTCTTAACCTTATCCATATTTTTATGTACATAACTTAAATCTGTTATATCAACTTTACCATCTCTATTTAAGTCAAACTTTGTATCTGTTGATTTATTCTTTATAGCATTTTTTAAATCTTCATAATCTTTTTTATCAACTTTATTATCAGAATCAAAATCACCACCTATTAAAGCAGCTGGATAATGTTCAGTAGTTCCATCTTCTGATTCTATATTTTTTTCATCTGTACCTACTAAAATTCTCTTTGAAGACTTTTTAATTTCTACGTTATCCATCTTTACAGTTTGATATCCACCTCCAGATATCTCAACTGAATATGTTCCTAATTCAAGATTTTCAAAAGTTAAGTGATAGAAATTTAATTCTGTTGCACCTTCACTTAATTTATTTCTTCTATAATCTAATGCTTCTAAAGTGTACGCTATTTCAGTATCTTTTAACTTTCTACTTTTAACATCAGAACCTAATTTAACAGTATGACTTTGTCCATCCTCTTTAGTTAATTTTACAGTAAAATTTGTTTTGCTTGAATCTGCTACTTTTATAGGACTAGCAAAATTAACATCTAATTCTAACTTTCCTGTTACCTTATATGGTGTTGAAGTTTGTGTTTCATTAGATTTATCTTCTTTTTCTGATGGCGTATCATTTTTTTCTTCACCATTATTATTTTCTTCTTTTTCAGTTTCAGTATTCTCTTTTTCAGCTTGTTCTTTATCTTCAGTAGCTGCCCCATTACTTTCTTCTGATTTGTTATCTTTTTCTAAGTTCCCCTCTTGATTATCTTCTGACTTTTCAGTCGCTGAATCAGAATTACTTTCATTGCTATTTCCAACAACAACTTCATTTACTTTATTATTTTCTTGATTGCCATTTTTAGTATCTGCAAATGTAACACCTTGCACTTGAGTAGTAATCAAAGCTACTGCTAACATAGCTGATATTTTTCTTCGATTCATTCTTATCCTCCTTTTTATACAAAATCCTACATAAAATATATCATATTTAAGCCGTTTTTTCCAATATCATTAATTTTATTTAACTAAATTTCAAAAAAATATTAATTTAATATAAATTTTAATATTTTTTATTAAACTATTAAGTAAAATATGAATTACTCAGTTATCTTGTAAATGTAAAATGGTAAGACCTATAAACTTATAAGTCTTACCGTTTTTATTATTTAATAATATTACACTTTTTCCAAAATAAACAACAAATAAACAATTATTGGTAGTAAAGGCTTAATAAAAAAATATTGTTTTAACATTAAACATTATATCAGCTATATTAAGTATAAAATTTTAAATTAATTTAAAACGCCCACTTTTCAACCTCAACTGTACCACTTCCACTTAACTTTAATTTAGAATCAATTTTATCATTATAAATTCTAGTAGTGAATACTTCTTCTCCCTCATTTAAAAACACTTCTAAAGAAGAATTATCAGAAAATACTCTTAATGATTTAACATTATTAATTTCAACAGCTCTCATATTTCTTCCATACCCTGATTTTCCTAGTTGTAACTTAAATACCCCATTACTAAATGAAAGATTACAATCTTCTCTTAATTCAATCTTAAATTCATCACACTCTTTAAAATTAAAATTTAATTCAAAAGTATTGCTTTCAAATATATCTAAAATAGCTACCTCATTTAAAGAAATTTCCTTCTTAAAGGAATTTCCTTTTCTTAATGCTTCTAATTCAGCAATAGGAATTTGATATATTTTATTATTCTTTAAAACTAATTCTCTAGGAATTGTTAATTGATGTTGCCAGAAGTTATCTATAGTTGGATTTCTATGTTCTATTGCATCAGGAACCCCCATCCACCCTATAACAATTCTTCTTCCTTTAGAATCTTCAAAAGTTTGTGGTGCATAAAAATCAAATCCTCTATCTATTTCAACAAACTCACCAAGATTAAGTTTCTTTTTATCATCTTCAAAACTTCCTACTGCATATCCACATTGATATACATTATTATATTTATATCCTTCTGCTTCCATCCCTTGTGGTGAAAACATTAGTATATCTTTATTTTCTAACTTAAATATATCTGGACATTCCCACATATATCCCATATCTTCATTTTTCCCTGCTGGTACTGAATGGAATTCCCAATTATAAAGATCAGTTGATTTATATACTAAAATACACCCCTTATCATCAATAGTTCTAGCACCTAAAACCATGTAATAAATCCCATTTTCTTCCCATACCTTTGGATCTCTAACATGTAAGGACATATCTTTTGGGAAATCCGTATTTCTTAAAACTACTTTCTTCTCTGAAAAATTTATTCCATCTTTGCTAGTAACCAATATAACATTTTGTTCTCTTCCAGTTAATATATAATCATGGTCTCCAGCATGTTTTACATTCCCTGTGTAGAAGAAATATATTGTATCATACTTAACAAAAGCTGATCCCGAATATACTCCATCTTTATCTTCATTTATATCTGGATAAAGAGCTACTCCTTTATCTTCCCAATTAACTAAATCTTTGGATATTGAATGTCCCCAAAACTTTAATCCTCCCATTGGTGTTAATGGTGAGTATTGATAATAACAGTGATATTCTCCATTAAATTCACATAATCCATTTGGATCATTTATCCATCCAATTGGAGGTATTATATGATATTTACTTCTCCATTTATCATTATTAACTTGCTCTAAATGTTTAGCCATGCACTCTTTTATTTGTTTGTCAAAATCACTTCTCAACATCGTTATCTCCCTTGTGCTAAAGCTAAAACTTCCTCTTTAGTTGGTAATGCACCAATAGCTCCTCTTTTGCATACTGTTAAAGCAGCTGTTGCATTTGAGAAAGTTAATATTTCTTTTATTTTTTCTTCTGATAAATTAACTAAGCTTTCTAAAGTATTGTCATCTTCAGCAACTTGGTATAAAAACGAACCTATAAATGAATCTCCAGCTCCTGTTGTATCTTGAGCTTGAACTCTAAATGATGGTGAAAATACCTTTCTTTCCTTAGTTATAAATTCTGCTCCATTAGTTCCCTTTGTATAAATTATAACTTCAACATCACCTTGTAATAAAAACTCTAAAGCCTTTGGTTCATCTGAAATTCCAGTAATAAATTCTAATTCTTCATCACTTATTTTTACTATATTAGCTAATGGTAAAAATTCTAAAATTGCTTTTCTGCAAGCTTCTGGACTTTCCCATAATGGTAATCTTACATTTGGATCAAAGCTAATTAAACAATTATGTTTTTTGGCAAATTCTATAGCCTTTTTATGAGCTTCTTTAATTGGAGCATCTATTAAGCTAACTGAACAAAAATGTAATATTCCTCCTTCTGTAAAATCTTCTTCTTCAATTTCTGCTGCATTTAATAACATATCTGCACTTGGATTTCTATAAAATGAAAAATCTCTTTCCCCATCTTCCTTTAATGATACAAATGCTAATGCTGTATTTGCTTCTTTAGTTCTTAATACCTTTGAAACATCAACACCTAATGGTGAAACTTCTTCTAATATATGATCTCCAAACCCATCAACACCAAGTTTAGTAAGCATTTGTGCTTTACCACCTAATTTTGCAACTGCTGCTGCAACATTAAGTGGTGCTCCACCTGCAACTCTAAAAAAGTTGCTCACATCCTTTAATGCAACTCCCTTTTCATGTGGAATAAAATCAATTAAAGCTTCTCCTATTGAAATTACCTTTTTCATTTTCTTTTCCTCCTAAAATTCAATTGTGGGAATGTTCCCTTGTGTGCTAAAAAATATATTTCATACTTAATATTAAATTTACATAATTTTATATTTCTAAAAATATTATATCATTTATACTTTTCTAGTCCATATTTTTCTTTATATTAATAAACTTTATTTTACTTTTCATATTTACTTTATTTTTCTATAAAATCATTAATTACTTTATTATATTTTTAAACTTTAATTTTTATTTTTAATCACAATATTATATGTAAAAATGAGGATTCAAATTTGAATCCCCATTTTTTATTATACTAATTTATAGTTTATTTTATATTATCAAGCATAAACATAAATTGTGATGTATAATTATCAACTTCATCTTCATATACTAAAGTAATTGTATATATATATGAGTCAAAATTTGTAGTATCTATTGTTACAACTCCATTTTCATCTACACAATCTTTTATATCTAAAGTAGTATATTCATGTGTTTTATTATGCTTCACTATTACTGATTTTGGTAATAATTTTTCACCATTTCTATTTATAACATCTAAGTTTACAGTTGCTTTATTATCTTTTGAATAAATACTCCCTGACATTAATCCACCTAAAACATTTGCTTTTAAATCTTTTAATTTTTTAAGATTTTTAAGTGGTGATAAATCTCTTATTTCATTATAGTCTATATCTAATGATTCTAAGTTTATAGCATGTTGTAACCCTTCTAAACTTTCTACTTGTGATACTTTTAGTGAAGTTAGCTTTCTCATTTGTCCAACTGTTATTTCACCTGATATTCCAAGTTCTTTTTGTATACTAGCTTTTAAAAATTCATCTTTTATTTGCACTGTTTCATTTAAATTAACTTCTACTAATGAATCCATAGCTTCTTTTAATTTTTCAATAGCTTTGTCTATTGTTTCTTGATTAGCTGAACTTAAAGCTTCTTTAGCAACATTTATTGCATTTTCTAATCTTTCAATAGATTCTTGAGTATAATTATTTAAATTTATATTTTCAGCTTTTGTTAAAACTTCTTCTAATTTAGCTGTATTAAATTTTGCTATATTTCTAAATCTTGCCTCTGCCCAGTCTGCATGATCCCAAGTACTACCATTAGTTGCTGAATCTACTACTAATTTAACTTCATTAGAGTTTCTAACATCTACCATTAAACGTTGTTTTGGTGAATTTGATTTCATAACATCAGTTTCTGCTTTTAATTTACCATCTACATAAACCTTAAATATAACACTTGATGCACTTTGATTTGATACAAATTCATCAAGACCTACCCAAGTATCAAATATATCATATCCTGTTGAATCATATACTATTTCTGAATAAGAATGAGTTCCTATACCCTTTTTAAAAGTATCATAAGTTCCATTTTCATTTAAAAGTTTTATAGGTTGTTGTCTTACTGATTTATCTTTACCTATAGCCCCTGAACCTATTGTTGCTGATTTCCATTCTAAATCAGATACATAAGTTTCTTGATCTGTAATTGCTACTTTTCTTGTAAATTCAGTTGTTAAGTTATCACTGTCTGTTACTGAATATACAACATCAAATATTCCAACTTTTCCTTTTTCATAATCTGTTTTTACATTTATTTTAGAAGTTAAGTTTCCATCTTCATAATCAGTTGCTGTTATTCCTTGAAGTAAATCTACTTCCTCATTTACATTAAATACTGCTAAATCTTTACCTTCTATTACTGGTTTTGAATAATTTTTATATAATTTAGTATCTGCCCAAGATGCAAAATCTCCTACTAAGTTTCCATCTACATCATCAGCAATTAAAGTAAGTTCTTTAACTCCTGTAACATCTAATCTTACATATTCTGCAGGAGTATTTGTTTTTATTACATCAGAAGTATAAACTTCTTTTCCATCAGCAAGTATTCTAAATCTTATTGTTGTACTTCCTAAGTTATAGTTTTTATCTGTTCCCACATATGTTGTAAAATAGTTGTAATTTCCATCTAAATTATATACTATTTTAGCATTTGTTGCAGCACCAATACCTTTATCAAAAGTTTTAACAGTTCCATCTACGTTAAGTTTAATCTTACTAGTTGAGCCAACTGCCATATCTTTAACAACACTTCTCCATCCAGTTGTAGCTGACTCCCAATTCATATCTGATAAATATTTGCTTTGACCATAAACTACTATTGTTCTTTCCTTTGTAGTTATATTTGAATCACTATCAGTTACTGTGTATGTTACTTTGTATGTTCCTACTTTGTTTGGTGAAAATCCACCATCATTTACTACTATATTTGAAGTTATGTTGCCATCTTCTTGATCACTTGCAACTACTCCATCCATTAAATTTAATTCAGTATTTTTCTCAATCATTGTAAATTCTTCAAATGTTAAAGTTGGGAATTTAGCTTTTATTATTTTTTCAGCGTTATCCAATTCAACTTTGAATAATTCATATGCTGGATGATTTTTAACTTCTTCTCTTAAAGCTTCTAATTTTTCTAAAGTATTATAGCTTTGTGCTACTTCTGTTTTGTTTTCATCTGTAAATAAACCAGCCATTTTATCTGCTAATTTATCTTCTTTATAAAATGCCACTTCACCGAAGCTTGCCCATTCTCCACTTGCTTTTACAAATTTAAATTTCACTCTTCTTGCATTTACTTTGCTCATATTAAATTCAACAGTATCGCTTATTGCTCCAGAATATGCCCCTTGTCCTGCTAAATAGAAATCATCTCCTGATTCACTTTCTGATACATATATTTCAAATTCAGTAGCAAAACCTTTGTTATTTCCGTCACGTCTTGATGCATATGCCATCTTGCTTATTTCTTGAACTTCACCTAAATCAAATGTTACTTCATTTTTAAATGAACTATTATTTGGAGAGTTTGTCTCCCAATGAGTATTTATTTTTCCATCTATTGCATTGCCTATTACACTGTTTCCGTAATTTCCTGCATTATTTTGTGCAGATACTATAGGTAATTTAAACTCTTCGTTATATCCATCTAAATTTGAGAACTGCCCATACTTAGATTTTGTAACTGTATAATCTTCAGATACTGTAACATATATTTTTTTACGTGTTACATTGTTATCTTTATCAGTTACTTTATATACAACTTCAAATTTTCCTATTTTATCTTTTTCAAAACTATTTGATTCAATTTCAATTTTTGATGTTAAATTTCCATCTTCCACATCAATTGCTTCAACCCCTTCTCTTGGATTGAAATCTTGTCCAAGTTTTAAGTTTTTATTTTCTGCTATAATTTTTGGTTTAGCATTATTTGTAGTTAATTTTGGATTAGCTATTAGTCCATGGTCTGCTGTATTTCCATTTTCAGCATCAGAAACTTCAATTACAAGCTCTTTAACACCTGATACAGGAACATTTACATAAGCCATGTTGTCATAATATCCTAAAACATCTGTAGATGCTAAAACTTTACCATCTGCTATTATTTTAAATTTGATACTTGAATTATTGTTTGGTTGTATTGATGATTGATCAACTCCAAGTAATGCCTCAAATGTATCATATTCTTTATCTGATAAATCATAAGTTATCTTACCATTAGCATGTATTCCAAAACCTTTTTCAAATGTTTTTATATTTCCATTTACTCTACCTTGTATATTAGAGTTTCTTCTTGGAGTCCCCCATGCTGTTGATACAGATTTCCACTCAAAATCTGATAAATAATCATAGTCACTTACTACTTTTACATTTAATATTTTATTAAAAGTTACACCATTATCTTCTACTGTATATTTAACTTGATAGTTTCCATGCTTAGTAGTATCTACATTACTTTCAAATTTAACTTTTGATGTTATGTCACTTCCTGAGTGAGTAAATCCTTTAACATAATCCATAGCATTAAATTCTTCATTTAAATTTAATGTTATAGTTTCTTGTTGAATACTTATGCTTGGTGTTAATGAATTTATTTGTACTTTATCACCTGTTGATAAATTTTTTGCATAAGGTATTACTTCATAATTTATATTTTCATTTGTATTAGTTGCCTCTGAATCTGTATAAGTTCCAGATGTAGTAAACCCTATCACTTTTCCATCTTTCACTATTTCATAACCAAGTAAGTCATCTTTTGCTTCACTAGCAATACTCATGCTTAGTTTTGTTCCAGAATTTGATTTTGATAATGAAACTTCTAAAGAAGTATCTTTGTTTTCAAATCCATTTCCTTCATAATTCATAGCACTAGTATTTAAATACCATATTTTTTGTCCTACATTTGAATATTTCTCTTTTAATCTATTTTTACATTCATCTGATAATTTAAATCCATATTTGTCAAAATAATTACTTAGATTCATACCTATAACTTCTGATGAATATTCAGCAAATAAATCTTGCTTTTCTTGTGTAGTGCTAGGATTAGGTTTTCTCTTTCTATATAATGCTTCTAACTCTGCCCAATAAGTATTTTTCTTTATTTGTAACTGCCAGAACATTCCTAATTTTTCAGAATAATCTAATCCTTCATACGTTTTTAATGATTTCTCTGGTGCTAAATACTTATATAATTTATCGTATTGTACTCTATCATTTAATCCATTTTTTATATAAGCATTGTTTGCCCACATATTATTAGTAACTTCGGCCCACTCTCTTGCATCTATATCCATTTGGTGTCCGGCTTCATGAAGCATTCCCCAAAGTATACTGTTTATACTACTTTCATCAGTTCTTAATACAATTTCTTGTATATGTCTTTGAATACCTATATGATCAGTATATGCATAAGCTGCACCATAAGGTTGCATTAACCTTACTGCTGTTCTAACATTTGTAGAATCATTATCTGGATCGCTTGTATCATCTTTTAATCCAGCAAAATCAAATGCTTCTTGGAATTTCTTATTCCAAACATCTACACTTTCTTCAACATCTACGTTTTCATTTACATATACTTGATATGCTGCTTTTGCAGTTCCTGTGTATAATACTCTTTTTGTACTGAATTCATATATATCAACTGTATTTTCAGGATCTCTATCTAGCTTTTCTTTATATTCTTTTAATAATTTTAAGAATTTTTCTTTATCATCTCCTGGTTTGAATGATGGGAAGAATTCTCCACCTTCTATACGTACAACTGGGGCTTTTCCTTGTTGTTCAGGTGTATATTTGTTTATTAAATATACTGCTCCACCCTTTGTAGATTTCATACTCCATGAGTCACTATATATTTCAGGTACTGTTATAACATTCATACCCTTTTGTAATTGATACTCTTGTTTCCAGTAACCAAATCTACCTTCTTGCTGAGTAAATGCAATTTTTGGAAGTGGTGCCCCATCTTCTGCATCAACAAAAACTCTAAATACTTGTCCTGGTTTTGCCACTATACCTGTAGATTGTAAGTCTGTACCAAAAGTAGACATTTTTAATTGATTTCTTGCTTTTGCATGTGTATCACCATATTGTGTCAGTGTAAATGTTCTATCTGAATAATCTTTATTACCATTTAAAATTTCTTTTGCTAATTCTATAGCATATGATAATTTATCCTTTAAAGGATGATTGTTAACTTCTTCTTCTAGCTTATTTATTGCTTCTTCATTATTATATTGATCTTTTAATTTTGTCATTGTACCATCTGTAAAAATATTATTTACAGTTTCAGACACTTTATCTTCCTTATAGAACACAAATTCTGATGCACTTGCCCAATCCCTATTAGCTTTTTTAAATACAAACTTTATTTTTTTGAATTCCGTAGGATTAAATTTTATTTCAACAACATCTGTTGTTGAATTTTTATATTCACCAGTAGCTACTAATTCAAAATTATTGCTATCATCTTTAGAACCATATATTTCAAACTCTTCTGCAAATCCCTTTCCACCTGCATCAGGTCTTGCTGCATAAACAATTCTATTTAAAATAGCTTTTTCTTTTAAACTAATTACAACTTCATTAGTAAAATTTGAGTTATTAGGTTTTCCTGTTTCCCAATGAGTTTTAAAGTTTTCATCTATAGCTTTGTCTATAGTGCTATTTACATATCTTCCACCATTATTAGTTATAGATTCAATATTAGAATTATCCATTTTATAAACTTTATTATAACTTTGTAATAATTCACTTCCATGTAAACTGAATTTGCTAACAATAGCTTTTTTTGTTTCATTTTTTTCTGATAATTCATTAGTTTGCACAGTATTGTTTTTAGATAATGTTTCTGCAAACACATTAATAGGTGCTGCTGTCATATTCGCTATTGTAGTAGCTAATATTAATGTTGATAATTTTCTTTTTAACATCTTTTATCCCCCTAAAATAAATAAAAAATTACTTTATTTTAATCAATAACTAAAATATTTTTATAATTTTTTATTAATCGTTAACATTATTATTATATATATTTCTCTATTTTTCAACAACTTCCTTTAAATTTTAAATTTTATTAACATTTATCATTCTTTGAGAATTTATACTAATTATTTTTATATATTATAATAAATAATTATTTATAAATTTGATAATACTATAAATAGTTAATTTTAGTAATTAGACCATTATCTTTTAATTTTAAAATAAATTTCATATTTTTTATTTTTATATTTAATCTAATATATCTTACTTAAAAGGGTGATTTTATGTTTCCATTAAATAAAAATAGTAAAACTAAAAATATACTTTCATTAATAATTTATTGTTTTTTAGTAATAGCACTATTTGCACACTTTTTTTATTGCATAGGAAAAGTGCCTCCTAGTCATTATGTTTCTAAAAATAATATTTTAAGTGCTGTTTCAGCTAGTGCTAATATTTTTAATATTAATTCTAATACAACCTTAAATGAAAATATTAGTGTTTATGAAGAAAAGCTTACTAAATTCATTAGCTCAGCTTTTAATGAGCGTAATAATAGTTTTTTAAATGGAAATGTATATAAATTATATAATTATTATGGTACTTCTGATGCTAATGCTAAATATTCATTAGATTATGAATTTAAAAGGATAGCTTATTTAAGGGATTGGTCTTTAGAACGTTCTATAATTTTTACAAGCATTAATTCATTAGTTATTATAAATAAAGTAACTAAAAATAATAATAAAATAATAGTAAATTTAGATGAATACTATAACTTTAATTATATTCATAATAAGCAATTTGCTTCAAATAAGTTTTCATTTACAATTCCACATATTTTAACACTTTATAGTTATATAAATGACTTAGGAGAGGAATGTTTTATTATTGATAAGGATTATTATAGTGATGTATTTAATGATGAATTAAATGATTATAATTTTTATTTAACTGAAACTTCATTACCTTATACAAAAAAAATTAATCCTAATTATAAAGTTTCAGAACAATTTAATAAAAATGATATTATAAGATTTGATAAATCACTATTTACTGATCATAAGGCAATAATATCTGGTTATGATTCAAATGGTTATCCTTTAATAGATAGTAACTCCTTTAATATTTCTAATATGCCTTTTGATTTAGGTTGGAAAGAAAAAAATATAAAATTATCATATTAAAAAAATATTACTGGAAATCAAAATTTCCAGTAATATTTTATTTATAAAAAACTATATTACATTAAATTATATATTATTAATATCTATTATTTAATTTCATTTGACGCTCTATATCTCTCTTTGCTGCTTTTTCAAGCATTGAATCTCTCTTATCATAGTTTTTCTTACCTTTACAAATTCCAAGAGCTACTTTAACTCTTCCATTTTTAAGATATAAAGATAATGGAACTAATGTATATCCATCTCTTGAAACTAATCCAGCTAATCTTCCTATTTGCTCTTTATGAAGTAATAACTTTCTTTCTCTTAGTGGATCAACATTAAATATATTACCTTGTTCATATGGACTAATGTGCATATTTAAAATAAATATTTCACCATTTCTAACATCAGCATAGCAATCCTTAAGGTTACATTTTCCACCCCTTATAGATTTTACTTCTGTACCAACTAATTCGATTCCCGCCTCCATTGTTTCTTCAACAAAATAATCATGACGAGCTTTTCTATTTTCAGCTAAAGAATTACTATTTTTAACTCTTGCCATTTTCCCACCCACTTTATTAATTATCTTCTTGCTTTGTTCCAAACTCCTTCTTAATTTCTGCAATTATTGATGCTGTTTCTTCACTTGGAACAATTTCCTTTAAATCTTGCTCACTCTCTACAATATCAAAGAAAACTTCTCTATTATCAATATCAACTCTAGAACACTTAACTTTCACTGAATCTCCCAGTCTATAAACCTTTTTATTTCTTTGTCCTAATAACATTAAATGCTGCTCATCATAAATATAATAATCATCATCTAAATCATTAATATGAACAAGACCTTCTACTGTATTAGGCAGCTCAACAAATATACCAAATGATGTAACTGAAGATATAATTCCTTCAAATTCTTCACCAATTCTATCCATCATATATTCAGCTTTCTTTAAGTCATCTACTTCTCTTTCTGCTTCTTCTGCTAATCTTTCCATTTCTGATGATTGCTTAGCTGCTATATCTACTATTGGTGTTAATTTAGTTATTCTCTTTTCATCAATTTTACCATTTAAATATTCCTTTATTATTCTATGAATTTGTAAATCAGGATATCTTCTTATTGGAGATGTAAAATGACAATAATAAGTTGCTGCTAATCCAAAGTGACTTGAACATTCTGGAGTATATTTTGCTTTCATCATACTTCTTAATAAAAGTGTACTTACTACAGTTTCTTCTTTTTTTCCTTTTACCTTTTCTAATACTTCTTGAAGAATTCTTGGATGAATGTCTTGAGAAACTTTCATTGTATACCCTAAATTATATATAAATTCTCTAAACTTTTCTAGTTTTTCTTCATCTGGATTTTCATGAACTCTATATACAAAAGGTAAATTAGTCCAAAACATATGCTCTGCTATAGTTTCATTACAAACAAGCATAAATTCTTCAATTATTCTATTTGCTATTTCTCTTTCATATGGCTTTATATCAATAGGTTTACCATTATTATTTAATATTATCTTTGATTCTTCAAAATCAAAATCTATAGCGCCTCTTTTCATTCTCTTTTCTCTAAGAATTAAACAAAGCTCTTCCATTGTTTTAAAATCATCAACAAGATAATCATATTTTTTTATAAGTTCTTCATCATTATCTCTTAATATTTTAGTAACATCAGTATATGTCATTCTTTCAGAAGTTCTTATAACAGTTTCTGCTATTTCATGATCACAAACCTTACCTTTATTATCAATAATCATAAAACAACTTAAAGCTAATCTATCAACTTTAGGGTTAAGAGAACATATTCCATTAGATAACTTTTTAGGAAGCATAGGAATAACTCTATCTATTAGATAAACAGAAGTTGCTCTTTTTAATGCTTCTTTATCTAAAAGATTCTTTTCTTTAACATAATGTGAAACATCAGCAATATGAACACCTAATTTATATTTTCCATTTTCTAATTTTTCAATAGATACAGCATCATCAAGGTCCTTTGCATCTTCTCCATCTATTGTAACCATTCTAATATTTCTAATGTCTTTTCTTCTCTTAATTTCCTTTTCATCTATTTCTTCAGGTATTCCCTCTGCATATGCTAATACCTTAGCTGGAAATTCTTCTGGAAGACCATGTTTTTTAATTATTGTTAAAATATCTAATCCTTTTTCGCCCTTTTTTCCTAATACTTCTTTAATTACACCTTCTGGACTTCTTCTCTTATCTGGCCATTTAGTTACTTCAGCAATAACTATATCCCCATGATTTGCCCCATTTTTATCTTTCTTAGAAATAAAAATATCTTGATTTAATCTAGTATCTTCAGGAACCACAAATCCAAAATTTCTACTATCTTCATAAACACCAATTATTTTAGTATTAGCTCTTTCAAGAATTTCTATTACTTCTCCTTCTCTCTTTTTACCATTAACATCATCTCTAGTTATTTGAACAATAACTCTATCATTATTCATTGCACCATTAATAAATGAACTTGGTATAAAGACATCTCTTTCCCCATCTTCTTCAGGAATTAAAAATCCAAATCCCTTTTTATGTGATTGAATTCTTCCCTTTATTAATCCTAATCTTTCTGGCACAGCAAATTTATCTTTATTTGTTCTAACTATAGACCCTTCTAATTCCATTATTTTTAATGTCTTTTTAAAAACCTTATATTCATCTGGACTAATATCAAAAACTGAAACTAATTCTTGAATATCCATAGGTCTATATGCTTCTTCTTTCATGAAGCTAAGTAGGGTTTCCTTTATTCCCATGTAATTTCCTCCATTAACATATAATTTTCTCCATTTTTTTCTTATACACACTATTTATTATACTACCACATGTTTGATTTTTTATTCAATATAAGGCTTACTAAATCTCGCTTATTATACTTTATTCAATTACTTTTGTTTTAACTACCAAGACTTAATTTATATTTATTTCTAAATTCTTTACTTATTTAAATTAGATTTTATTTTCTAAAATATTATAAACACTATATTTATAGGGTATCCTAACTTAAAGTAAATTAATAAAGGGAATGTACCACTAATATAGATACACTCCCTAAATATCTTAAATTAAGTTTAAAGCTATTGTGTTAACAGCAAATAAAAGCATTGAAACTATAGTAACCTTAGCTAACATAGCCTCTTTTGTCTTTGATTTATTTTTCGTAAAAAAAGTTTCACTTTTACTACCTTGAATTAATCCACTTAAAGCATCAGCTTTACTTTTTTGCATTAATATTGAACCAACAACTATTAACCCTAAAATTGCTTCTAAAACAAATAAAAAAGTTTTCATTGCTATTACCTCCTATATTATACTTTCGTGCATATTCATATAACTTTATCATAACATAATATATAATACTTATCAAGAATATTTACAAATACCACCAATTAAAAAGGCTGTGCATAAACGCATCAGCCTTTTTGAGGAAATTTTATGAAAAAATGTATTGTTTAAGTAAAATTATTTTAGTGGCAAATGACAAGTGACAAGTTTCAAGTTTAGGTATAAATTCAGCTAACGCTGAATTCAAAAAAATATATTTTCAGAAACTCCCCAAGGAGTTTCCTCATTAACTTGCCACTTATCACTTGCCACTTGTCACTTACCACTTTATTCTATCTGTATTCTACGTCGTCACCATCAACTAGTTCTGAATTTTCTTTTATATATTTAACTAATTCATCAACTTGAGCATATGCTACTGCAACATAAGTATCTGCTGCTCCATAGTATATTGCTATTCTTCCTGTTTCAGGATCTTGAAGTGTTGCACATGGGAATGCTACATTTGGAACAAATCCTGTTATTTCATATTCTTTTTCAGGAGTTAATAAGTAATCTCTAGTTCTATATAATACTTTTGATGGATTATCTTTATCTAATATAGCAGCACCCATGCTGTATACAAATCCATTACAAGTTCCAGAAACACCATGATAGAACATTAACCATCCTTCTGATGTTTCAATTGGTGTAGCACCACTACCTATTTTAGTTCCTTGCCACCAACCTTGGCCACCTTTTGTCATAACTCTTCTGTGTCTTCCCCAGTGAACTAAGTCTGGACTTTCACTTAAGAATATATCACCAAATGGAGTATGTCCACTATCACTTGGTCTGCTTAATAATAAGAATTTATCATTAACCTTTCTTGGGAATAAAACACCATTTCTGTTAAATGGAATAAATGGATTTTCAAGTCTTACAAATGTCTTGAAGTCCTTTGTCATTCCTAATCCTAGTGCTGCTCCACCAAAATCACAGCACCAAACTATATAATAAGTATCATCTATCTTAACTAATCTTGGGTCATAAGCATAACTTGGTTGATAATCATTTCCTTGTTCATCTACCCAATGAATTTCTTCATCTTCTATATCCCAATTTAAAGCATCTGTACTTCTTCCTAAATGTAATTGTGGTCTTCCATTTTTATGGTCAGCTCTAAATACACCTATAAATCCATCTTCATAAGGAAGTACTGCACTATTAAATATTCTTGCACTCTTCTTTGTTGGATTCCAATCAATTATAGGATTGTTGTTATGTCTCCAAACAACTCCCTCAAATCCTTCTGGTTTTTCTTGCCATGGGATGTTTTTTACTGCATCACCGTAAATCTTAACTTTTTCCATAATACCCTCCATTTAATATATTGAAATATAACTTAATTACTTATTTAAATGTAATACTTAATGCTTACATTTTCTTTTACCTTACTAAATAGTAAACTATTCATTATAAAGTATCTTTAATTAATAATTTGTTTAACAAAAATATTTCTTTTGAAAAATCTTGTTAACAATTACATACTTAATTTACTATGTTCTAGCTTTAATTTCTATAGATTTTACCCTTTACCTTTGTTTTTGTATATATATCTGTAAAAAAGTTTTAATTTTAAATAAAAACTTAAAAATTAAATTAATTATATAATTAATTCCAAATTTTCTCTCCAAAACTTTCTATAAATTTAGTAAGTTCTTCTGCCATTTCTTCAGCTTCCGGTATTCTTAAATGACCTGGTGTTCCAATTCCATTTCTTTTAAACTTAAATCTTACAATTTTATCATCATTAATATCCTTAGTCATTTCATCAAGTGCAATATCCCAACCTTCATTGTGACATAATAAGGTAGTAATAATAATAAATAATGCATTAGGATACTTACTTCTTAAATCAAGAATAATTTCTTTATATTTATTTTTCCAATATTCTCTTTTTTCTATATCATCATTTATATAATCAACTGGATGAGAATCATTTTGTCCCAATGCCATAATCACTACATGTGGAGTATATCTACTAAAATCCCATTCATTACATTTACCAAGTTCTCTACTATATCTTAATTTATCATAAGTAGATTCTAATCCTATATAGCCTAAGCTTGGATTAAAATATCCTGTTCCATCTAATACAGCTATTCCCCCTTGTGCATTATTGTTAATTTCTGCACCTAGCTTTCTTGCTGTAATCATAGAATATGAGTACCATGAATTTGAATATATACCTTCATGCCCTTCTGGATCTACCTTTCCAACATATTCTATAGCTTCTGAAACTTCACCAGCTGATACTGAATCTCCAAAACATTCAATTCTTCTATTACTTTTTGGTTCTGGAGTATCTAAATTACATCCTTTTTCTAATATAACACCATAAAAATCAAAATAATGAGCTGCATCAGATCTTTTAAATAAGATTAAATCATGAACACCTTCACTTAACCCTTCTGCAACATCTAATACAATATTTTTATTATGCTCTTCTATTATTACTTTTCCTGTAATATTCCCATCTATAATAAATCCAATAGCATTTTCGTAACATGCATGAATATTTTTAATTGCTATTTTTAAAGATTTTCCTGTAAACTTTGTTTTAATCATACTTCCTGCATAAATAATTGTTGGAGCTTTAGAATTTTCAAAATCAACTCTCCCACTATATTGATAATTAGGATTATCAGCTTCTATTAATATATATTTTTCTTTATTTAATTCATTTAAATACATGATATTCCCCCTATGACACTAAAAATCCCATTATATTTACTTCTACTGGTTTATCTTCATTAATTACTCTTATTTCAATATCATGATTTTTCTTTAATGAATTTTCAACTAAAACTTCAGTTGCTGAATAATCTCCCCAGCCATTTTCAAAATAAGTATCTATAATTTTGCTCTCTTTTCCGTTAATTTTAACTTCTATTTTTCCTGCATTATTTTTTACAGACTTTTTAAATAATAAAAATATATTTTTACCCTCTATATTAGTTTTTAATATAGCTTTTTTTCCTTCTGAATCATTAAACTGCCATCCATTTTTAAACACTTGGAATCCTTCTTCATCTACTTTAAATGTACTTGTAGTTTCACAGTTTAAATTAGTGCTGTTTAATATTTTCCCATTTATATACTCATCCCCAAATAAAGGTGTTCCAAGTTGGATTTCTTCTGAATTTACTTCATTTAAATTTTGGTATATATTTTGCATAAAGCTTATTAATAATTCTGATATTATAAAATGTCCATAATCATTAGGATGAACTTCATCACTTCCTACTTCTTCCCATTTTAATTTATTACTTATAATTTCAATATAAACTGTATCTCTAAAGCTTATCATTGGAATTTTATATTTCCTACCAATTTCTATTTGCTGCTCTTGTACATTACTTCCATCAAAATTAGTCATAAAAACTTCAATTATTGCTGGTGGATTTTGAGTTGATAAAATTCTTCTTATTAAGCTTTCATAAGCAATTTTATCATAAATAGTATTTTTATCGTTTACAGCAAAATCAATAAAAACAATATCTGGATTTTTACTTAATACTTGTTCTTCAACTCTATGAACACCTATTATAGATCCAGTTGCACCAACACCTGCATTTACATATTCAACATTTACATTATTAAATGTATCTTTAAACCATTTATAAGTTCTACTTGCATAACACTCTTCAAATTTTGTTGCATTACATCCTTGAGTTATTGAGCCACCTAAAAATGCTACACATATATCTTGTCCATTTTTAGCTTTATTCATAACTTGTACAATTCTTGAAATATCTCCTTTACTAACTATTGAATTTTTAATCATATCCTCTGTTATCTTAAACTCCATTTTTTACCCATTCTCACCTTAAATTCATTTCCTAAATTTATTGCCTAAATTAAATTCATTTTTAAAAACTTCTTTTGCTTTAACATTTAAATTAAAATGTTTATATATTATAAATTATATATTTATTTTTTTAATGTTTATATATATTGCTTAAAAACATCTAATAAATCTGAATAAAAGTAAATAAATTATTATAAATCTTGTTTATAATAATAAAAGTCGTACTTTTTTATAAACTTCCTTTTGCTCAATAACCTTAAGTTAGTTTAATTTTATAAGTACGACTTTTTGACTTTTTATTCTTTTATATTAATTATTCTTTTATATTAAAGAAAGCTTTTTTCCCTCTATATTCTGCTACATCATCAAGTTCTTCAGAAATTCTAATTAATTGATTATATTTAGCAACTCTTTCTGATCTTGCAGGTGCTCCTGTTTTAATTTGACCTGCATTAACAGCTACAACTAAATCAGCTATAGTAGTATCTTCTGTTTCTCCACTTCTATGAGAAATAACTGCAGTATAACCTGCTCTATTAGCCATTTCTATAGCATTTAATGTTTCTGTTAAAGTACCAATTTGATTTAATTTAATTAAAATTGAGTTACCAACACCTTTTTTAATACCTTCTTCTAATCTTTGAGTGTTAGTAACAAATAAATCATCACCAACTAATTGAACTTTCTTTCCTAATCTATCAGTTAGAAGCTTCCATCCTTCCCAATCCTCTTCAGCCATTCCATCTTCAATGGAAATAATAGGATATTTATTTACCCAATCTTCAAAGAAATCAACCATTTCTGATGCTGTTAATGTCTTTCCCTCATGTTCTAATACATACTTACCATCTTTGTAATATTCAGATGAAGCAGCATCTATAGCTATAAATATATCTTTACCTGGTTCATATCCAGCCTTTTTAATTGCTTCTAATATAACATCAATAGCCTCTGCATTACTCTTTAAGTTAGGTGCAAATCCACCTTCATCTCCAACTCCAGTAGAATAACCTTTATCATTTAATGTTTTCTTTAATGCATGATAAACTTCTGCACAAGCTTGAACAGCCTTATCAAAGTTATCAAAACCCACTGGCATAACCATAAACTCTTGAAGATCAACTGAGTTATCTGCATGTGATCCACCATTAATAATATTCATCATTGGAACTGGAAGAACTTTAGCATTTACTCCTCCAACATATTGATATAAAGGTAATCCTAAATAATTAGCTGCTGCTTGTGCTACTGCTAATGAAACACCTAAAATAGCATTAGCTCCTAATTTTCCTTTATTATTGCTTCCATCCAGCTCTATTAACATTTTCTGAACCTCCCACGACTAAAGTCGCAGGGTTCTTGGTCGATAGCACTAGTGTGCTAAGCATAACCAAGCTATCCCCGTAGTTCCTACGGTTCTTATATATATTATCTATTTATATAGTCATATTTCTTAATCCTTCATTCAATATGTTAATCGCTGCATTTATATCTCTATTGTGATTAGCACCACATTCTGGACAAATCCATTCTCTAATACTCAAATCTTTTACTTCTTCATTTTTATATCCACATTTACTACACAATTGTGAACTTGCAAAGAATTTATCTACTTTAATTACTTTTCTACCATACCAGTTAGACTTATATTCTAATTGCCTTGTAAATTCTGACCATGATACATCTGATATTGATTGAGCAAGTTTTTTATTTTTAATCATATTCTTTACTTGCAAATTTTCAATACAAATAATATCATTTTCCCTTATTAATTTAGTAGATACCTTTTGCAAAAAATCTTTTCTTTGATTAGATATACGTTCTTGAAGCCTTGCCACTTTTAACCTCGCTTTATTTCTATTTGAACTACCTTTTGATTTTCGAGATAATTCTCTTTGCAATTTAGCAAGTTTATTTAATGACTTTTTCAAACATTTTGGATTTTCAATGGTTTCTCCATTGCTAATAATACAAAATTCTTACCATACTATATGGTATTGTATAGAATATACATATCCTCTACCATAAGTTACTTCCATTTTTATCACCCATAATTATATTAACATATGTATTGAATATAATCACGTATTTTTAAGGATTAATATTATATTTTTAAATAACATATGTAAGAACCGTAAGTTCTTAACTTTAATCGTTTTTGAGGTTGTCGTTCACATAGAAACGCTACTTTCTATGCAGTTCTCTTATGAACTTCTTATATTTTCATATAAGCACAGACTATATCTTATCCTACAGCATTATCTGTTTAGGTCTACCCACTTCCATTACCAATAGCTTGTAATGTACTCCCCTCAGGAGGGATAGTCGTTGAAGTTTCCTCTATTCGAGGCTTACCTGCTGATTATCGATTCTATAAACACTTAGGATTTAACCTTATGCCATCTAACTAATTTTTTCTACTTTCGTAACCTTCACGCCTAACCTTGTTTCATGTTTACGTTGTGGTTTAATTAGCTTTACGAGTTTCCAGCAATTCAAGTAGTATTGGATAGGTATCACCCTATCTCTACATATAGATTTATCTATATGCTGACTATTTTGGCTACTAACTCATGACTAAAGTCGCGAGTGTGCGTAGCCATTCTAATCAATATATGTTTGATCAAAAACATTACAACCTATTAGTTCTTCAGCTATTGTATCATTTACATTTTCAACAGCCTTTAAGACACCTTTTCCAATGTAATAATCTTTTTTTCCATCTCTTAATTCAACTGCTTCATAAATCCCAGTTGATGCTCCTGATGGAACTGCTGCTCTGCCCATTGTTCCATCTTCTAGATAAACTTCAACTTCAACTGTTGGAAAACATCTTGAATCTAATATTTGTCTTGCAACAACATCTACAATTTCAACAAAATTTTTCATTCTTACTCCTCCTTATTTTTAGAAATAAATGAAATTTTTATTTGTTCCTAAAATATCTACTTATTTATTTTTTACATTGAAAATAAATAATATTCATTAAATTATAATTATATATTTTTATATTTTCATCATAAAATTAGGGAAGCTATACTAACTTCCCTTAAATTACAAATTTAATACTCATTTAAATAATATAAGTTTATTTTTTTTTTCCATTCCTCAGCTTTTCTTCTATCTATGATATAAATTCCCCTTAAAAACTCTTCTAATACATCTTTTCCATCAAGACCTTTCATTAAATGTCTTGGATAATCCACTTTTCTTTTATAGCATTGTTTTGGGTCTATCACTTTTACTCTTTCATCTTTATTTACATATATATCTCTACACCTAGCATCAAGTTTTGTAAATTTTAAGTATTTAAATTCTTTTATCAATATATATATGTTATAAATTAATTGCTGACTTAATCCATTTTCCTCAATATAATGATCTAACCTTTTACCATGTACCATTTCTCTTAATATATAAAAGTCTCCTTTTATATATATGTTAGGAAAATACTTTGATTTTTTAACTTTGTATAATATTTCAGCCTCACTTTTACAAACCTTTTTATTCGTAAATATTTTTATTGCTTTATTTCCTGGTACCTCATAAACAATTCCATTATGACCTTCCCCTAATAACTTAGCATCTTTAAATAGACTTTCTACTTCTTTATCAAAGTCTGCTGAATATGCATATGTCCTAGCCATTATAACCTACCTTAATTAATATTTATATTATTATATTAATAACTATATGTATTTATAACACCCATTGTTCTATGTAAAAATCCTTGTCCTCCTAAAATATTTAATTTTTTAGTAATTCTTAGTTTAAATATATTATATTTTTTTATATATGATTGTGTTATATCAAAATGTTGTTAACAACATTTTGATATAACACAATC
>ERZ838225.920-NODE-920-length-32276-cov-45.357407_pt1 | contig 32276 bp, 29 predicted proteins | sample MGYA00519684_ERZ838225 | MGnify/ENA primary metagenome ERZ838225 (study PRJEB31850, sample SAMEA3708829) | human gut metagenome | biome: human gut; feature: human-associated habitat; material: faeces | place: China | collected 2014 ... | reverse complement strand
ATTATGTTGATTTTTATTTTTTAAAACAATATATTGTGTATAAAAGTTTTAGTGCGATAGCACCAGTTTAAGGATTAAATAAAAAATATCTATATTAATAAGAAAAGAATTTATTAATATAGATATTTTTATTTGTAAAAATTATAAGTAAAATTATTTAATTAAAGAAGCTTAGTTTTAATTTTTGATAGCAGGGAGAGTAATTGTCTTCTTTTTTTATGATAGTTTAAATTGTTTTCTGTACAATATTTATAAAGTGTTAAATTGGGAGTTAAGTACGAAACTTTTATAAGATTAAATTCATCATCAGTAAGAGAGTTTAAAATGTTTTTTAATTCTAAATGTTGCATATTTTTAATTATGTCATTTTCTAAATTATAATCATCCTTTAATAATGATTCTATATCATCATGTTCATCTAAAGTAATATTAAGGCTTGATTCGCTTGAGTATTTAATTTGTGTACGGGCAAGATTTCTGTAAGAGTTTTTTATTGAATTTATTATATAACAATCAATATAGTTTTCACCATGACTAATGTCATATTTTTGAGTTGCTTTAATAACTGCAATACTTCCAATTTGTATTAAATCATTTTTTTCATAATTTTTTAGTATATAAGAAGTTGAATATTTTAAGATAAGAGGTTTGTATTTGTTTATTAAGTAAAGCATAGATTTAGAGTCATTCATTTTAGCATTTTGTAAGATTTCTAGTAAACTTTCTTGTTTAAAATAAGTTTTGTTTTTACAATAATTCAAAGTTATCACCCCATTATATCAGTTTAAAGAACTTATGTTCCTGAACATACATTCATTATACTGCATCTATTGTAAAAATTACATAATATTTATACAATAAATATCTACAAAATAATTTAAAATTATAATTTATTTTTAATATATAATTTATATATAAATTTAAGAATATAATTAATTTATTTTAAATTAAAGAAATTTATAAAATATATTACAGGAAATGGTTTACTTAATATAAGTTATAAGATATAGAATATAAATTTTAAAAAAAATTTTTTTCAAATTACGACAATTATAAATTAAATTTTTAAAAAAAGAATAATTAATATTAAAAAAAGAATATATATAAAAAGAAAAAAGTAATATAATAACAATAAAGTTAAATTAAACAAATATAATACTAAAAGATACTAAGTAATGAAATTATTAAAAAGAATTTTGGCAAATTAATAAGATTTTTTTTTTATAATTTTTATGATATAATTTCAATGCGAAGGAGAGAAAAAAAGAAAGAATTATGGGGTGGATATAAATATAAATGAAGAATATTTCAGAAGTTTTAGGCGGAATAAAAGATAAATGGAAGAATATTGTCTTAATTGTTTTGTCTTTTTTATTAATTTCAAGTATTTATAATATATTTTTTATAAATAAAGAATATGAAGCTAATGTAAAAATATTTATTGGTAAACAAAAGTTTAAAAATATAACAGAAACTTATAATAATGAAGAAATTAATTTATATCAAAGATTAATTACTACTTATTCTGAAGTTATAAAAAGTAAAAAACTTATTAATGAATCAATAAAAGGCTCTAAAATGAATTATTTACAAGATAAATATAAAAATATAAATTATGACTTATTGATGGAAAACTTAACTGTTAATCCAATTGCAAATACTCAAATTATTGAAATAAAGTATAAAAGTTTAAATCCACAGCAAAGTTATGATTTATTGTATTCTATAACAGAAAATTTAATTAGTTATTCTAAAGAATTATATCCAAATGTTAATATAACAATTTTAGAGCAAGTTCATGTTAATTTAAATCAGTTAATGAATAAAAAATTAACAATTATTGGATTGGGGTTAATATTAGGATTAATAGTAGGAATAGGTGGAATAATAGGAGTAATGTATTTAAATAACACATATAAAAATCAAAAATCCTTAGAAGAGGAAATAGGCTTAACTGTTATAGGAGTTATTCCTAAAATTGATTAATAAATATGTGATAAAAATAATTAAATAGTTATTAAATTACTTATCATTAAAAAGGAGTGTATATTTAATGAATGAAATGGAAGAACAAGTAATTAGTTTGTCGGAAGTTTTTGAAGCAATAAAAAAGCGTTGGATAATGATTGTAGCAATTACTTTAAGTGCTACTTTAATATCAGGTATTTTAAGCTTTTTTGTAATTAAGCCAGTATATGAAACAAGTACTAAGTTGTTTATTGGTAAAGAAGAAAGTGAAGATACAGTATATAATACAAATGATATTCAAATGTATCAAAAATTATTACAAACTTATGCTCAAGCTATAAAAACAAAAGATTTAGTTGGAAGGGCAATAAATTCTTTAAATTATGAATTAGAACCAAGTAAAGTTGTTGGAGCATTAACTGTAACTCCAGTTACAGATACTCAAATTCTTCAAATTAAATATAAAAGTAAAAATCAACAAGAAGCAGTTGATGTATTAAAAAATGTAACAGAACAATTTATTATTACATCTAAAGAGTTAGTTCCTAATGGAAATGTAAGAGTAATTGAAGAAGTTGAATTTCCAGAAAATCCAGTAAGTCCAAATAAAAAAATGAATATTGCAATAGCATTTTTATTAGGCTTAATGGTAAGTCTTGGCTTAGTTTTCTTATTAGAATACTTAGATAATACATATAAAAATAAAGAACAGCTTGAAAAGGAATTAGATATACCAGTACTTGGAGTAATTCCAGATGTTGATATATTATAGGGGGAAAACAATGTTTATAGTTCAAAAAAATCCAAAATCTATAGCAGCGGAAGCTTATAGAAGTTTAAAAACTAATATTCAATATTCTTCTTTTGATAAAGAATATAAAACTATAGTAATAACAAGTTCTAATCCAGGGGAAGGAAAATCAACTACTTCTGGAAACTTAGCATTAACTTTAGCAGAAGGTGAATCAAGAGTTTTATTAGTTGATTGTGATATGAGAAAGCCCTCAATGCATAAAAATTTTAGAGTTACTAATACATATGGAATTGCAGATATATTACTTCAAAGAAAAAAGGTTATGGATGTAGCTCATATGTATAACAAAAATTTAAGTATTATAACAGCAGGAAAGGTACCTCCAAATCCAGCTGAAATGTTAGGGTCAAAAGCAATGAGTGCATTTTTAGAAGAAATGAAGGAGCATTTTGATTATATAATTTTAGATACTCCACCAGTACAAGTAGTTGCTGATGCACAAATATTATCAGCAAAAGTTGATGGAACGATTATTGTTGTTAGAGCTGGAGTTACTAAAAAAGAGGAGGTTCATGACACAGTGAATACTTTAAAAAAGATAAATGCAAATATTATTGGAACAGTTCTTCATGCAGTTGATAATAGTAAAAATAAATATTATTACTATTATGGAGAAGAATAATATTTTTTAATAACTGTATGTGAATGGATTAAATTTGTATATAGAAATGGGGAATTAAAGTGGAAGGGATGGAATTAAAGTTTGAAAATAAACAAAATCTTAGAGTTTATGAAATTTGTAAAAGGATAATTGATATTATAGGTGCTGGATTAGGATTAATTTTATTGAGTCCAATAATAGCTATTGTTGCTTGTGCAGTTAAAGTTACTTCTAAGGGACCGATATTTTTTTCACAAAAAAGAGTTGGAAAAAATGGTGAACTATTTGAAATGTATAAATTTAGATCTATGGTTGTAAATGCAGAAGAACTTAAAGGAAATTTAGAAGATCAAAATGAAATGTCAGGTCCTATGTTTAAAATTAAAGATGATCCTAGAATTACTAAGGTTGGAAAGTTTATTAGAAAAACTTCTATTGATGAACTTCCACAGCTTTGGAATGTTCTAAAAGGAGATATGAGTTTAGTAGGGCCAAGACCAAGTTTGCCTAAGGAAGTTGAACAGTTTGATAATTGGATGTTTAAAAGATTAAGTGTACGTCCTGGATTAACTTGTTATTGGCAAGTTAGTGGAAGAAACAATATTGATTTTGAGGATTGGATGAAGCTAGATGTTAAGTATGTTGATGAAAGAAATATTTGGATTGATATTAAGTTAATATTTAAGACGGTATTTGTATTATTTGGGGATAAAAATGCACATTAGTGGGAACTTCAATTCTTAAAGGTTAAAAAATATAAAATTTTATTTTATATTTTTTAGTCTCTAGGATGGATGAAGAATAATAAATTTAATGTATATAATTTTTTTGTGAAGGGGAATTTAAAAAATGAAAATAGCAGTAGCGGGTACAGGATATGTGGGGTTATCTAATGCAATTTTATTAGCTCAAAACAATGAAGTAGTTGCAGTAGATATAATTCAAGAAAAAGTAGACATGATTAATGATAGGGTGTCACCTATTGTTGATAAAGAAATAGAAGATTATTTAACAAATAAAGAATTAAATTTAATAGCAACTACAGATACTTATAAAGCATATAAGGATGCACAATTTGTTATTATTTCAACACCAACTAATTACGATCCAGAAATGAACTATTTTAATACAAGAAGTGTTGAAGCTGTAATTGCAAATGTATTATCTATTAATCCAGAAGCAACAATGGTAATAAAATCAACAGTTCCAGTTGGATATACAAAGAAAGTTAAGGAAATGTTTGAAACTGATAATATAATTTTCTCTCCAGAGTTTTTAAGGGAAGGAAAGGCTTTATATGATAACCTTCATCCTTCAAGAATAATTGTTGGTGAACAAAGTGAAAGAGCAGAAAAGTTCGCTAATCTTTTAAAAGAAGGAGCTATTAAAGAAGATATCCCAGTATTATTTACAGATAGTACTGAAGCAGAAGCAGTTAAGCTTTTTTCTAATACATATTTAGCATTAAGAGTTGCTTATTTTAATGAATTAGATACTTATGCTGAAATGAAGGGATTAAATACTAAGCAAATTATTGAAGGTGTAGGACTTGATCCTAGAATAGGAACTCATTATAATAATCCTTCATTTGGATATGGTGGATATTGTTTACCTAAGGATACTAAGCAATTAAGAGCTAATTATGAAGATGTTCCTAATGAAATTATTGGAGCAATAGTTGAAGCTAATAGAACTAGAAAAGATTTTATTGCGGAGCAAATTATTAAGAAAAATCCAAAGGTAGTTGGTATTTATAGATTAACTATGAAAACTGATTCTGATAATTTTAGAGCATCTTCTATTCAAGGAATAATGAAGAGAATTAAGGCTAAGGGAATTGAAGTTGTTGTTTATGAACCGGTGCTTAAGGAAGAAACTTTCTTTAATTCAAAAGTTGTTATGGATTTAAATGAATTTAAAGAAATATCTGATGTTATTGTATCGAATAGATTATCAAAAGAATTATTTGATGTAGAAGATAAAGTGTATACTAGAGATTTATTTAATAGAGATTAGTTAGGAGTTAATAATATGAGAACAATATTAGTTACAGGTGGAGCAGGATTTATAGGTTCGCATTTATCAGAGCGATTATTAAAGGAAGGAAATAAAGTATTAGTTATAGATAACTTTAACAATTATTATGATCCAGAAATAAAGAGAAAAAATGTAGAAGAAGTTAAGAAAACTTGTATTGATAATAATATATCTTTAGATAACTATAAAGTTTTTGAAGGTGATATTAGAGATAAGGAATTCTTAAGAGAAGTATTTTCTAATAAAATAGATTCAATAATGCATCTAGCAGCTATGGCTGGTGTTAGACCTTCAATAGAAGATCCTTCATTATATTATGATGTAAACATAACTGGAACAGTTAATCTTTTAGAAAGATGTAGAGAAACAGGGGTTAAACAATTTGTATTTGCTTCAAGTTCATCAGTATATGGAAATAATGAAAAAGTTCCATTTTCAGAAGTTGATAGAGTAGATAATCCAATATCACCATATGCAGCTACAAAGAAAAGTGGTGAACTTTTATGTCATACATATCACCATTTATTTGATATGAACATAGCTTGTTTAAGATTTTTTACAGTATATGGACCAAGACAACGTCCAGATTTAGCAATTAATAAGTTTACATCTTTAATATTAGAAGATAAGGAGATACCTTTCTATGGTGATGGAACTACTTCTAGGGATTACACTTTCGTTGAGGATATTGTTACTGGAATAATTGGAAGTATTAATTATGTGAATACTGATAAGAAGGTATTTGAAATATTTAATATTGGTGGAGATAAAACTGTTTCTTTAATGGAAATGGTTGAAACTATAGAAGAGGTTTTAGGAAAGAAAGCTAAGATAAATAGGTTACCAATGCAACCAGGTGATGTTAATAGAACTTGTGCTGATATAAATCATTCTAAGGATGCTATAGGATATAATCCTAAAACTACATTTAAAGAAGGGATTAAAAAGTTTATTGATTGGAAATTGAAATAATTAGATAAATAATAATAGTACAGTTAATTTTCTAACATTTTAGTTGTGTTGTTAAAATGAAACTAATTTATTGTTTATTTCCAATGATTTAAAGGGATAAAATTATGAAAGATATTAATAAAAGAGATAAGAAAACACCTAAGCTTTGTTTAGTATCATCATCAGGTGGACACTGGGAGCAGCTACAGAAATTAAAGATATTAGTAGATAAATATGATGGGTTTCTTGTTACAGAAAGAACTAATTTTGAAGCAGATGCACAATATTTAATGAAACAAACAGATTTAAAAGATAAAATGATGTTATTTAAAATGTTATATAATTCCATTTTAGCAATAAAAATTTGGATAAAGGAAAGGCCAGATTTCGTAATAACTACAGGTACTATGGTAGCATATCCATTTTATCTATTATCAATTATTTTTAGAAAGAAGTTTATATTCATTGAGACATTTGGAAGAGCTAATATGCCAACAGTTGCCGGTAAGATGATGGAAAAACATTCTGATTTATTTATTGTTCAATGGGAAAGTCAGAAAAAACATTATAAAAAAGCTATCTATGGGGGGTGTTTATATTGATTTTTGTAACTGTAGGTTCAAGAAATTATCCATTTGATAGATTATTTATTAAGTTAGATGAGTTATTTGATAAAGGTATATTAAAAGGAGAGATTTTTGCACAAATAGGAACTTCTAAATATAAACCTAAAAATTATAAATATAAGGATTTTATATCACAAGAGGAATTTTTAGAATACGTCAATAAATCGGATGTAGTTGTTAGTCATGGGGCATCAGGTTCTATAATGAAAGCTTTAAATGCAGGGAAAAAAGTTATTGCTGTAACTAGATTAGCTAAATATGGAGAGCATATTGATAATCATCAGATTCAAAATAATGAGGCGTTTGGGGAAAATAAATACGTTATTCCTGTTTATGAAATGGAAGATTTAGAAAAAGCTTTTAAATCTATTGAGGATGGAACAGCAGATTTAATTCCGTGGGAAAATAAAGATCCTATGGCGATAATAAATTTAATTGATAATTTTATTAAACAAAATTGGAATTAATAGTATTATTGTGATGAATAAAGGAGGAAAAATGGATTTTGTAGCTTTAGAAAATGCAGGGAAGAAAATATTTGAACAATTCCCAGTTATAAAAAGATCATGTAAAAGAGTATATCAACTTTCTATGTATGCATTATCAAAAGATAAATTTAAGGTTGATGGAGAAGTAAGAAAAGTATCTCCAAATGATAAATATGAATATTTTTATGGTTATTATGATAAGTCACCTTGGGATAAAAATGATAGATATATGTTATGTATAAGAGTTAAGCAGGCATATAAATCGGTAGCACCAAAAGAAAAAGGTGAAATTGTAATTATTGATACTAAGGAAAATAATAAAGTAATTAAAATTGCAGATACAAAATCATGGAATGTACAACAAGGATGTATGGTTCAATGGTTGGGACCAGACTTCTCAGAAAAAATAATATATAACGATTTTAGAAATGGAGAGTATTGTTCTGTAATTTTCAATGTAAAGTTAAATATTGAAGAAAAGGTTATAAATAAACCAATATATGATGTATCAAGGGATGGGAAATTTGCATTAAGCTTAGATTTTTCTAGATTACATAGATTAAGAAAAGGTTATGGATATAGTAACCTGCCTGATACTACAGAAAATGACTTATGTCCTAATGAAACATGTATATGGAAAATAAATCTTGATACGAATGAAGTAGTAGATTTATTAAAATATACTGATTTTTCAAATTTTGAAGCGAATGAAACAATGATAGGGGCAGAGCATAAGGTTAATCATATTATGATTAGCCCAAATGGCAAAAGGTTTATGGTGTTACATCGTTGGTTCCAAAGGGGGAGAAAAAACACAAGACTTGTAACTGTAAATTGTGATGGAAGTGATATGTATAATTTAAGCGATGATGTATTTGTATCTCATTGTTATTGGAAGAATGATGAAGAAATATTATCTTTCTTAAGGAAAAAAGAAACTGGAGACCATTATTATTTAATGAAGGATAGAACACAGGAGTATAAGATGTTATGGCCAGAATTAAATACAGATGGACATTGTAGTTATTCGCCTAATGGTAATTTAATAATTACAGATACTTATCCAAATAGGAAAAGATTAGCATATGCTTTTGTGTGTAAAGAGAATGGTGAGGTTAAGAAAATTGCAAGTGTTTTTGCACCTTTTAGATATGATAATGATGTAAGATGTGATTTACACCCACGATGGAATCGAGAAGGAAATAAGGTTTGTATTGATTCTGTTCATAATGGTAAAAGAGCATTATATGTGATTGATTTAAGTCAACAAATCGATGATCTTGAAATAGATAAACGAAATAGTGATAGTTTGAGATATACAAAGAATTCTCCTATAATTAGTTTTATTATACCAGCATATAATGCAGAAAAGACAATTTCTAGATGCATAGATAGCTTGTTAGCCCAAGATAACGAAGCATGGGAAGCTATAGTTATCGATGATGGATCTATTGATAGAACACTCGAAGTCTTGAATAAATATAAGATAAATAATAATATTAAAATATTAAAACAGTCAAATCAAGGTCCAGGTATGGCGCGAAATAATGGTATTCAGCATGCCATGGCTGAATATATTTCGTTTTTAGATTCTGATGATTACATGGAATCTAATTTTGTATCATCAATGCAAAGTATAGTAGGAAAACATAATTCTGATGTCGTTTTTTATGAGACATTTTATGAAGATTTAGAAGGTAATATTTTAAAGAAGAGTAACATTTCTAAATATGAAAACAATAATATGTTAGATTTTATCACTCTACAATTATCTGGAAAATTTTCGTGGGGTGCTGTTAAAATAATAAAAAGAAATATTATAGAATCAAATAAAATATTTTTTTCTAATCATGATGTTGGGGAAGAAGCTATATTTACTTTTGATGTATTAAGAAATTCGCAAGTTATTTCGTTTTTAAAAAAACCAATGTATCATTATGTGCAATCTAATGAAGGTCAACATAAAAAAGGTGATGTTGATCCATTGTATAACACAGTATATGAAATGAAAAAACATATGATGGATAAAGGGCTATATGATAAATATGAAGTAGCATTAAACAATATGGCTATGAAAGCTTTATCGATGAGTTTATATAGATGTTCGTTAAAATATAAATTCACTAAAGCCCAAATTAAAATGTTAGAAAAAATAAACTTATATAATAAGGATTTTAACTTTAAAAAATTAGATAAGGAAAAGTTGAATCAATCAGCTAAACTTTTGCTACCATTTATTCGTTGTAAAATTACTATTCCAATTTACGTAGCATCTAAATTAAGAAATAAAGAATAGTGATGGTTAAAATGAAAGGAGAACATAGATATGGTAATATTTTTCTTTCTTATTATAATAGGTTTGACAATTAGTTATTTTGCTAATAAAACGCAAAACAAATTTTATGTATGGTTATTAGTATTACTTTTAAGTGTTTTTTCTGGTTTTAGAGGTGAAACTGTAGGCGTAGATACTCCATTATATTATTTGCATATTTCATCTGGATTTCCACATCCATGGCAATTTAGAGAAGAAGGTTTTAGGTTTATTTCGAATATTATAATGGATCTTTCAAATAATCCGCAAAATGTCTTTATATTTTGTGCATTTGTTACTAATCTATTGATTATATTTAGAATGTGGGATTTTAGAAAAAAAGCAAATTTTACAATGATGTGTTTTGTATATTTACTTATTTTTTATCCAAATACAATGAATATTATGAGACAAATGGTTAGTGTAGCTATAGTATTTTATGGCACACGTTTTCTAGAAAAAAAACATTATCTCATTTTTTTATGTTTTATATATGCTGCTTTTTTATTTCATCGTTCATCGATATTGTCAGTTGGTTTCTTGTTTTTAACAATATGGAATAAGTTATCAAAAAAACAAAAAGTGTTTTTAATTATTCCATTTGCTTTTGTTTTTATTGTGATGCTTATGTATCTAAGAAATAGTTTATCTAGTGATATTAGTTCATATTCTACTCAAATTGTATCGAATATAAATTTAACTTATTTTTATAGATTATTTATTGCTGTTTTTGCAATTATTTGTAATTGGTTTAATTGTAGGATATTAATCTCAGAAAATATAAGACCAAAAAAGAACAATTATTTATTCGATAAAAATAACATGATATTTTATTTGGTTGGTATCCTTTTTTCTGGGTTAAGCATGTTTTTTTCTTTTGTTGGAAGAAGTGGATTATATTATTTAATATTTGAAACAGTTTTTTGGGGTGTATCTATTAAACAATCTAAAAATGGATTTTTGTTTTTTTGGCTAATTTCTATTTATGCTGTTTATGTATTCTTTCAAATGATTATTACAAATAGTTTGGGATTATTCCCTTTTTATATGTATTTATATTAGGAATGTGAGGTAATTAAAATGGATATGGATAAGACAAAATTAAGTATAATAATACCAGTATATAAGGTTGAAAAGTATTTAGAAAAATGTTTAAATTCTATAATTTCACAAAATCTATCACAATGTGAGATTTTATTAATAGATGATGGATCGCCTGATAATTGTGGAGCGATATGTGACTTATATGCAAAAAAATATGCTAGAATACAATCTTTTCATAAAGAAAATGGTGGGTTATCGGATGCTCGCAATTACGGGATTGATAAATCAAATGGTGAATTTATCTGGTTTATAGACAGCGATGATTATTTAGAACCAAATAGTATTCCTAAATTATTAGAATTAATAGATAATCACAATGCAGATGTTTTTGTTTGTCAGTCTAAAACTGTAAATGAGCTTGGTGAAACTCGTGATGAAAAAATATATACTATTAATGCAAAAATATACAGTAATCAAGAATATATGGAAGTTTTGAATAATAATCCTAGAAGTGTTATTTTTTGCGCACAATATCATATTGTTAAGAAAAAAATAATTACAGATAATAATTTGAAATTTTATAAAGGTATTTTGCATGAAGATGAGTTATGGACGCCTCAAATTTTGTTGAATGCTAGTACAATATATTATACTGGATTAAACATCTATTATCATTTTATGAGAGAAGGTTCTATAATGCATTCAAAAAATTGGACTAAAAGTGGTGAATCTGATTTAATAGTTTCTAGAGAACTTTTGAAAATCTACGATAATAGTAATAGAGATGATTTATTGTATTTAAGAGATCATATGGTTGATACATATTTACAATCTATTTGGAAAATATCAAACTTTAGTCAGATGAATCCATGGCCAAGATTAGCTCCACTGCACAACTCATACTATTTGAAAACAGTATTAAAATCACTTTTATTTACAATATCTCCTAAGTTATATTTGATTATACATAAAGCAAAAAGTTAAGTAAATTTTTTGTTATTTCTACACTAATAAAAAAAGAATATTTAGACTTATTAAGTAAGTATTTTATGAAAGGAATTAGAGTATATATGAAAGTATTGCTGTGTACGCTTAATTTCGATGATGGCGGTGTTACAAAAGCTTTTATTGAAGCAGAGAGATGTTTGGTTGAAAATGGAATACAATGCGATATATTAGTAGAGAAAAATGAAGGTGTTTACAGAGATTATTTTTCACAAAAAAATGTAAAAGAATTGAAATTTCGCTTTGCAAGAATTGCTAAATTATTGAATTGTATGAGAGCAAATCAAAAGAAATCGGTAATTGAAAAAATATGCATAAATTTTATAAAGATAATCAGAAAATTATTTTATTTTAATATTTTATTTTTTTTAGCTAATGTGTTTACTGAAAAAAATGATAATGACTATGATATTGTTATCGATTTTCATGGATATGGTAATTTTATGACATATTATTTATCTTATAATTTTCCAGATTCTAAAAAATATACTTGGGTGCATGATGAAAGAATACACACTTTAAAATATATATATAAGGAATTTAGACGTTATGACAAAGTGTGCTGTGTGTCTAGTTCATGTAAATATAATATTGAATCAAAGTATCCTTTTTTAAATAACGTATCAGTTGTCCATAATATAATAAATGTAAAACGTATAAAAGAATTTTCAAACCAATTTCATGTCAATAATGATAAGAAATTAATTGTTTCTGTTGGTAGACTTGAACATCAAAAAGGATTTGATATAATTCCAGAAATTGCTCTTAAATTACAAAAGGATAAAATAGATTTTTTGTGGCTTATTATTGGAGATGGAAGTTTATATGATGAGTTAGATGAATCTATAAATAAATATGATCTTAATCATTTTGTGCATTTAAAAGGTTTTTGTAAAAATCCATTGCCTTATATAAAAAATGCATATATATATTTTCAACCTTCATTTCACGAAGGGTTTCCAACAACAATTAGTGAAGCAGTTGTTTTAGAAAAAGTAATCGTAGCTTCTAATATACCTTCGATGTATGAAGCTATTCAGAATATAAATAATGAGTTATTAATTCCTCGTGATGTCGATTTAATGTATAAATTATTAAAGAATTTACTTACAGACACTAAAATGTATGAAAAATATCAAGATAGTTTTAAAGAGATTGAAATTGATGATTTTTCAAATGACTTGTTAAAATTAGTCAAAGGAGATGATAAACTATGAATAATTCTATAGGAGTTGTATTAGTAACTTTTAATAGATTGAATAAGTTAAAAAATGCTTTAACTTGTTATGATAAACAAACTTATAAACCAAAATATATTATTGTGGTTAACAATGCCAGTACTGACGGAACATATCAATATTTAGAAAAATGGAAAGAATCAGATTCAAACATTAATAAAATAGTTATTAATTGTAATGAAAATCTTGGAGGCAGCGGAGGTTTTTATGTTGGTTTAGAAAAAGCTATGCAGTTAGAATTATCTGAATGGATATGGGTATCTGATGATGATGCATACCCACAAGAAAATGCTTTTTTTGAAACAAATTCAGTTATTAATAACCATAAAAATGAAGACATTTCTATTGTGTGTGGAATTGTTAATGAACATGGAAATATTGCAAAATCTCATAGAAAAAATATCATACGTGAAGGGATAAAAATAAAAGAAAAACCCCTAGATGATGAGGCATATAAGCATGAATTCACAATAAATAGTTGTACATATGTAGGAAGTGCTATAAATTTACAGAAATTAAAAGAAGTTGGTTTACCAAGAAAAGATTATTTCATATGGTACGATGATGCTGAACATACAATGAGGCTGTCAAAAGTAGGAAAGATAATATGTAATCCTAATATCGTGATAGAACACGATAATCAAATTTCGGTGAATAAAAAGGGTATTAATTGGATGAAATATTATGGTGTAAGAAATTCTTATGATTTTTATATGAAAAATTTTCCGAGTTATTTAGTTAATCTGAAGTTTAATATAAATTTAATAAGATTGTTTATTAAATCTATTTCTAAATTTGATTTTGCTCAATATAAACAATATAAGCAGGCGTTATATGATGCAAAACACGGTTTTTTTGGAAAAAGTGACAAGTATTTTCCTGGAATGAAGTAAAGTATTTTTAATAGAAAAAAGACATATATGCTTGCTTATTAAATTAGGTTAAATAAATATTTTGTAGATTAGTATTATGCTCATATAAGACCATTTTAATTTGATGGGAGTGTATACTTTTAACTATTAGTAAGCTATGTTGAGATAAAATTATGTGTGTAATTATAAATGAATTATAAGAAAACACTTGTTTAAAATATACATGATAAGAAATTATTATAAATAGGGAGTATTGATATGAGTTTGGATAAAAGAAATTTGAATATAGATTTACTTAAAGTAATGTCTTGTATTGCTGTTGTTGGATTACATACATTGAATTTTAGTTTTAATAATTTAAATAGGGTTATATATTATTTATGTGGTTTTGCTGTTCCTGTTTTTTTTATGTGTAGTGGTTATTTCATGTTAAAAAAAACGGGGGGGTATTCATTTAAACGCTTAAAAAATAAAATATTAAATATATGCAGATTAACTTTGCTTTGGAATATTATTTTTTTCTAATAATAAATTGTTTGAAATTTATACAGAATGATTTAAAACTAACAGATTTAAATTTTCTATATTATTATTTTGGATGTTTTTTTTAAAAGGGTCCATGTGATGTTTTTTGGTATTTTGGTGCATTAATAATTATGTATATACTAACACCAATATTATGTAAATTTAATTCTAAATCTAAAATGAAATTATTATTTATTACTTTTTTAATTTGTGTAATTACATAATTTTCCGGTCATTTGTATGGTAATGCAATTCAATCCTATATTATTCAAACTTTTAGATTATGGACTTGGTTATTTTATTTTATTCTTGGATGGTTTATAAAAGAGAAAGAGCATACTATTTTCCAAATTTCTTTTAAAGCACATAGCTTTCTATTGTTAATAATATCAATTATTTTAGTCTTCTTTGAAATGTTTATTGCACATAAAATGGATACTTGGTTTTATGTAGAATATTTTTATGATGCTCTATTATTTATTACTTGGATAATATTTTTATTTACTTATATACTTCGATTTAATATTGGTTATAAAAGTCAGCAATTTATTTCTTGGTTTTCTAAAATGACATTAGGTATTTACTGCATTCATCCTATTTGTATGCGAGTTTTTACGAAAGTTATTACTGTTGATAATATATTTATTATGATGATGAATTTTTTGTTGGTTGCTTTTGCATCAACTGTTGGAATATTAATATTACAACGATTTAAAATAGGTAAAAATTTAATTAATATTTAAATAAAATGGAGGATTTATGTACGATTATTTAATTGTAGGTTCCGGTTTATTTGGAGCTGTATTTGCTCAAGAAGCAAAGAAAAAAGGTAAAAAAGTATTAGTAATTGATAAAAGATCTAATATCGCAGGAAATATTTATACAGAAAAAGTAGAAGGGATTAATTTCCATAAGTATGGAGCACATATTTTTCATACAAACAATGAAAAAGTATGGAAGTATGTTAATCAATTTGCTACATTCAATCGTTTTACAAACTCACCAGTAGCAAATTATAAGGGAGAATTATATTCACTTCCTTTTAATATGTATACATTTAATAAAATGTGGGGAGTAGTTACTCCAGAAGAAGCAATGGCTAAGATTGAAGAACAACGTAAAGAAATTAAAGGTGAACCTAAAAACTTAGAAGAACAAGCAATTTCTTTAGTTGGTCGCGATATTTATGAAAAGCTAATCAAAGGATATACTGAAAAACAATGGGGGAGAGATTGTAAGGATCTACCTTCATTTATTATTAAAAGATTACCTGTTAGATTAACTTTTGATAACAATTACTTTAATGCTCTATATCAAGGTATTCCAGTTGGCGGATATACGAACATGGTCGAAAATATGTTAGAAGGTATTGAAGTACGTTTAGGTATTGACTACTTAAAAAATAAAGAAGAATTCGATAAATTAGCAGATAAAGTAATTTATACAGGACCAATTGATGCTTATTTTAATTATTCTTTCGGTACTTTAGAATATAGATCAGTTCGTTTTGAAAATGAAATATTAGATATACCTAATTATCAAGGGAATGCTGCTGTTAACTATACAGATAGAGAAACTCCTTGGACACGTATTATTGAACATAAGTGGTTTGAATTTGGAAAAGATGAAGAAGGAAAAGATTTACCTAAAACAATTATTTCTAAGGAATACAGTTCTGAATGGAAACCAGGTGATGAACCATATTATCCAGTAAACGATGAAAAAAATAGTTCTTTATATCAAAAATATAAAGAACTGGCTTTCAAAGAAGATAAAGTCATCTTTGGTGGTCGTTTAGGTGAATACAAATATTATGATATGGATACTGTTATCGAATCTTCACTTCATTTATGTGAGAGGGAATTATAATGAAGCAAAATTCTGTTAAATTAAATTTTTTGATGAATATTATTTTAACAATGTCAAATCTAATTTTTCCTTTGATAACTTTTCCATATGTTTCAAGAATTCTATTGCCTGAAGGAACAGGAAGAGTTTCTTTTGCAACTTCATTAATATCATATTTTGTTATGTTTTCGCAGCTAGGAATTCCCACATATGGTATAAGAGCTTGCGCAAAGGTTAGAGATAATAGAAAAGAATTAACTAAAATAGCTCAAGAACTTTTGTTTATAAATTTGATTATAAGTGTAATTTCTTATATAGCTTTGTTCATAGCTATAATGACAGTGCCAAGGTTACAAGATGATAAAACGTTATATATTATTATGAGTTTAACTATTATTCTCTCAGCAGTAGGTATGGAATGGTTATATAAAGCATTAGAACAATATACTTATATTACAGTACGATCAGTAATATTTAAGTTTATTGCCTTAATAGCAATGTTTTGTTTGGTTCATGAAAAATCTGATTATGTTATTTATGGAGGAATTACTATATTTGCAGCCTCTGCCTCAAATATCATGAATTTTATTAATGTTTATAAATATGTAGATTTAAAACCAGTTGGTAATTATGATTTTATGAGACATTTTAAAGCTATAGGAACTTTTTTTGCTATGGCTTGTTCTATTACAATATACACTAATTTAGATACTGTTATGCTTGGATTTATGAAAACTGATGCTGATGTTGGATACTATAATGCAGCAGTTAAAATAAAAGGCATATTAGTATCTATAGTAACATCTCTTGGTACTGTAATATTGCCACGTGCATCATATTATGTAGAAAATAATATGATTGGTGAATTTATGAGAATAACTAAAAAATCATTATCGTTTGTTTTTTTAGTTGCTACACCGATGATGATATATTTTATTTTGTTTGCTAAAGAAGGAATCTATTTTTTATCTGGAGATGCATATGCTGGATCTATTGTTCCTATGCAAATAATAATACCTACCTTGTTATTTATTGGTATAACAAATATTTTTGGAATACAAGTATTAGTTCCATTAGGAAAAGAAAAAGTTGTTTTAATATCTACAGTTGTTGGAGCAGTAGTTGATGTTGTAATAAATATGTTGTTGATTCCAAATTTTGCATCGGCTGGTGCAGCTATCGGAACACTAATTGCAGAATTTGCAGTTTTAATTGTTCAGTATTTAGCATTGAAAGACAGAGTCACACCTATGTTAAAACAGATACATTATCTTCGAATAGGTTTTGCATTAGTATTAGGAGTCGGGTTTTCACTATGGGTTAAATTTGTCAATTTAGGTAGTTTTATTACGTTAGTGATATCCGCTTCATTATTCTTTCTTGTTTATGGAATAACTCTTTTATTAATGAAAGAAGAAATAATAGTAGAAATTTGGAATGTTCTTTATTCAAAAATAAAAAAATTACCGATTTTCAAAGAAGGGGAATATAGATGTTAAGTAAAGAATTATTAGATGATTTAAGTAAAAATAAACAGCATCATGTTATTGAAATTGTTAAAGAAATGCAATGCGAAGATATTGAAACTATTTCAAAGCAAATTAGATGTATTGATTGGAATATCATCAATACGATTCATGAAACAATAGCAACCAAGGGAGTAAACTCCCTCGGTAGCACGTTGAACGATCAATTTATTTCAAGCAAGAGAGTGACTTCGTGACCTCGTCCCTCTCAACGACGCCCGGCAGACTGTGCGAAAACTTCGGGGATATGGTATTATAAGTATTATTAAACATTAAATGTTAGGAGATGCTTATTATGAATTATATCCATGGGGAAGATAGAAATCAAATGAGAATAGAAAGTTTAGAATCTTTTGCTTCACCTGATAGTGAAGTTAGAGTTATTGATAAAATTGTTGATGCTATGGATATAGAATCATTAGGTTTTAAGCTTGGCAATAATAAAGATTCGGGCAGACCGAAATTTGATCCTAAGGATTTATTGAAATTATATATCTATGGATATTTTAATGGAATAAGATCTTCAAGAAAATTAGAAGCAAGAGAGTGACTTCGTCCCTCTCAAGTACCCCCGGGGGTTTTAAAATTTTCCAGTGGCAAGCTTATGTTAAAGCATGAGTTTGTCACTATTTTTTTTGTCAAATAAGTATGTGTTTTATGTTTAGAAAAAAATATAAAGGTCAAGAATACTCCTTATAGGTATAAACAATAAGGAGGCAGAAATGACAAGCGAAAAAAGATCATGGTATGAGGGAGCTACATATCACATTACAGCAAGAGGACATCATAGAAATGATATATTTAGGGATGAAGAAGATTTTAAGATATATTTAATTATTCTAGAAGAAGCATTGCTTTATTTTAATAATTATAATTATGAAATAATAGCATACTGTTTAATGGATAATCATGTACATTTACTTTTAAAAACTGGAGTAGAGCCGCCATGGAGATTTATAGCGCGAGTTCATTCTATATATGCAAGGTATTTTAATAAAAAATATAACTATTTAGGTACACTGTTTCAAGGAAGATATAGTGCAGAGATTATAGAAAACGATACTTATATGCTTGAAACCTCAAGGTATATTCATTTAAATCCGGTAAAAGCAAGAATGGTTGAAACACCTGATGAATATAAATGGTGCAGTTACTTAATATATGTTGGAGAGCAAGAAGAAAATTTTATTAATTCAAAAATAATATTAAATTACTTTCAATATGAGAAAAGATTTAAGTTATATAGAGAGTTTGTATATACGAAACTAAAAGAATTAAGAGAAAAGTTACTAGAAGAAGAAATTAAAGCAAATCAAGAGATAAGATAAATTTAAAAATTGTGAGATGTTACAAATTCTAAAATATAAGTTTAGGGGTACTATCAAAGTGTCAATAATTGAAATGTGAATTATTGATAGGAGTGAAAAATGTATGGCAACAGTATTAAAAAGTTTTGCGATAAGTGGAATTGATGGATATGTAGTTAATATAGAAATAGACACTATATATGGTAAGCCTTCGGTATCAATTGTAGGTATGGGCGATACTGCAATTAAAGAAGCTAGAGAAAGATTAGAAGCTGCTATTATAAATAGTAAATTTGAATTTCCTAAAATGAAAATAGTAATTAATTTATCACCAAGTTATGTAAAGAAAAGCGGATCGCACTTTGATTTAGGAATGGCGATAGCACTTTTAATTCAATCTGCTCAAATATTCGTAGAAGAGGCTGAGAGATATGCATTTATAGGAGAGTTATCATTAAATGGGGACTTGAGGCCGTGTATAGGAGTTTTACCAATGGTTATGGAGGCTAAAAATAAAGGAGTTAAGAATGTAATAGTACCAAGAGATAATATGACAGAAGCAAGTTTGATTAGTGATATGAATATTTTTGCGTTTAATAAATTAAATGAAGTAACAGACTTTTTAACAGGAGTAAAGCCATACGAACCAATTAAATATATAAAGGATAATTATAAACTAGATAGTCCATATATAATAGATTTTCAAGATGTTCAGGGGCAAGATACTGCACTTGAATTTGTAGCTGTTGCAGCTGCTGGAGGACATAATTTATTAATGTCAGGAACACCAGGTTGTGGTAAATCAATGGTTGCAAAAAGAATACCAACAATACTACCAGCTATGACTGAAGAAGAGGCTTTAGAAGTAACAAAAATTTATAGTGTAGTAGGGCTTTTGAAAAATAGAGGTACATTAATAACAGAAAGGCCATTTATCAAGGAATACTGTGGTTTTAAAATTTTCCAGAGACAAGTTTATGCTTAGCATAGACTTTGTCTCTGTTTTTTGGTTAATTGATATTTTTATTTTGTAATAAAAGATTCAACTGTGTAGCTTTTTTGATAATTTAGAGTAGTATTACCTCTTTCCAATGACACAGGTAAAACAATTTTTTTCTCAATAGAAGCATTAATTTTATTAATCAGATTCATTAATGTTTTTACAGCTTGCTTAGATAACTCCTTAATAGGTTGTTGTATTGTTGTTAAACTAGGATAAGTAAGAGCGCAAATAGATAAACCATCATAGCCCACAACCTTTACTTCCTTAGGAACATTTATATTACGTTTACTTAATTCCTTAATTGTAGCTAAAGCAATAGTATCAGTTGCAAATACACCATCAATGTTAGGATTATTATCAAGTGCTTCTTGGATAATTGGAGAATAGTCTGAAAAAGAAAAGAAATTAATAGGCAATTCTATTGTATTTACTTTAACATTTCTTCCTTCTAGAGTATCATTAAAAGATTTATGACGATCATTAGATGGAGTTGGTACTTTTGAGCTTCCTGAAAAGTGAAGAATATTAGTACAACCGCAGTTTAACAATTCAAGTGCAGCTAATTTACCACCTTCCATATGATCTGCAGATACAACAGGAATGTCATCTCCTAAATATCTATCTAAGGCTACAATTGGTAGGTTTAGATTTAAATAATCTTCAATTTTTAAAGTATGGCTACCTATTATAATTCCATCTACTTGATTTCTTAAAAGCATATTTATATATTCTTGTTCTCTAGTACTGCTATTATATGCATTACAAAGCATTAACTTATATCCTAATTTATATAATTCTTCTTCGATATATCTAGTTTCTTCAGCATAGAAAGGAGTACTAATATCAGGAAGAATTAAACCAATTATATTAGATTTCTTTTTAAATAAACTTTTAGCAATTTCATTTGGTTGATAATTTAAGTCTTTCATAGCATTAAAAACTTTATCTTTGGTAGCTTGTGAAATATAGCCTCTATTATTCATTACCCTGGATACGGTAGAAACAGATACACCAGCTTTAATAGCTACATCCTTTATATTCGTCAAATTACTCACCTCTTTTATATCTTAATATCCAAAAAGTAGCATTGTCAATTAATAAAAGTAACAAAAAAATATTTTCTGCAAACCCGTTGACATATACCAAAAAATGGTTCTATAATATAAATGTAAACATTAACAAAAAGCGTATACAACGATGTGCTAACCGGTTAGCACACAATAAAAATATGAGGTGGTATAAATGGCAAGAAGAAGAGGGAAATTGTTATCTTTAATTTTAACTGTGGGAATATTATCAACTACTTTTACTGGATGTTCATCATCAAATAATAGCACAGAAGATGGAGTAGCGAAGATATCTATTTGGACACAAGAAGGACAAGTTGTAGAACAAGAATATTACAAGGATGCAATAGAACAATTTAATGAGTTATATGAAGGACAAATAGAAGCTACTTTACAAATGATACCAAGAGGAAATGGATATGAGTATGAAAATAAAATAAATGCAGCTGCAACTTCTGGTAGCTTACCAGATATTATAGCCATGGATGGGCCATCAGTTGCTAATTATGCAGATTCAGGAATAATAGTCCCAATTGATGAGTATTTCACTGAGGACAAGCTAGAAGATTTTGTTCCATCAATAATTACTCAAGGAACAGTTGATGGACAATTATATGCATTAGGGGCATCAGAATCTACTGTAGTTTTATTCTATAATAAAGATGTTCTAGATGCTGCAGGAATACAAGCTCCAACTACATTAGAAGATGCTTGGACTTGGCAAGAAGTATATGAAATAGCTAAACAATTAAAAACTGATGATATGTATGGAATTAATTTAGAATGGGATTTAGGAGAAGGTCAAATTTATGGATTTGCTCCAATTATATGGTCAAATGGAGGAGAGTTACTTTCAGAGGATGGTAAAGAAATTGATGGATATTTAAATTCTGATAAATCAATTGAAGCATTAGAGTTTTATCAAAAATTTGCAGTAGAAGGATTAATAAATCTTCAACCATTACCAAATGATTTTGAAGAAGGAAAATCAGCTATGTATTTAATGGGATCATGGGAAATTCAAACAATAGAAGAAAGCTATCCTGACTTTAATTATGGAATAACATATTATCCTAAATTCTCTGAAACTAGTAAAGTAGTTTCACCATCAGGGGATTGGTGCTTTGGTATTACTTCAGGTTCAAAAAATCAAGAAGCAGCAGCTAAGTTAGTTGAATTCTTAACATCAGCAGAGGAAGTACAAGAGTATTGTTCAGCTATAAGCAAACCACCAGCAAGAATATCTGTATTTGATACTATGGAAGAATATCAAGATGAAAGTAGAAAGGTTATAAAGGATCAAGTAATAAACACAGCACATCCAAGACCAATTTCAACATCTTATCCAGTATTATCAAGTGAGTTTGCATCAGCACTACAAGATATAAGAACAGGAGTAGATGTTAAAGAAACCTTATCTAAAGTAGTTACTCGTTTTAAAGAGGATATAAAGAGAAATAATTAATATATAAATAATGAGAATTATGGCTTTTAGTCGTAATTCTCTTAGAAAGGTGGGTATTGTATCAATGCTAACAGTTAAGAGAAATGCAAAAATTAAGACAGATGTAGCTTTAAAAAAATCAATGAGTAAAGAAGCAGTAGCAGGAATAGTATTTGTTTTACCAGCAGTTATATTTATTTGTGTATTTTTAGTTTTACCAGCTCTACTTGCTTTTGGATATAGTTTTCAACAATATAATATGTTAAAGCCAGCACAAAAGGTTTTTATTGGATTAACAAATTATATAGATGTTTTAAAGAATCCAGCTTTTTATAAAAGTTTATTTAATACAGTATACTTTGCAGCAATTGTAGTACCACTTCAAACTATAGTTGCATTAGGATTAGCATTACTAGTTAATAAAAAGTTAAAAACATCAAAAATAGCACGTATTTGTTTCTTTAGTCCTGTTGTTACTTCAATGGTTGTTGTAGCTATATTATGGACATTCTTATACAACAAGGATAGTGGTCTTATAAATTCACTTTTAAATTCTATAGGAATACAATCACAGCCTTTCTTATTAAGTGAGAAACAAGCTATGAATTCTATTATATTCATGTCTATATGGCAAGCAGCTGGATATCAAATGATGATATTCTTAGCAGGTTTACAAGATGTTCCAGAAGAACTTTATGAAGCAGCAAGCTTAGATGGTTGTAATTGGTGGGATAAATTTAAAAATGTTACATTACCATGTATAAAAAATGTATCAAGTTTTGTAATTTTAATTACTACTATTCAAGCTTTTAAATTATTTACACAGCCTTATATAATGACAGGAGGCGGCCCTAATGAATCAACTAAAACACTTGCATATATGATATATGAACAAGGTTTCCAATATAGAAATGTTGGGTATTCATGTGCAATAGCAGTAATTTTCTTCTTAGTAATATTAATAGTATCAGGTGCTGTGAAGAAGATATGTAATGTAAATGGTGATTAGGAGGGAAAGACTATGAAAAGAAAACAGAAAAGGATTTTAGGTAAAGGTTTAGCATATGTATTTCAAATAAGTTTAGCATTAATATTTGTATTACCATTAGTATGGATGATTATATCATCATTAAAGCCAGAGGCTGATTTATTTAAAGATATGAGTTCTATTACAACATTTTTTGTATCTAATCCATCATTAGATAATTATAAGGAAATGCTCTCTAGATCATTAGTATTAAAAAGTACAATGAACAGTATAATATATATTGGATTAATACTTTTAATAGGCATACCTGTTAATGCTTTATGTGGATATGCATTAGCAAGATTAAAGTTTCCAGGAAAGAACTTTATATTAAGTGCAATTATTGCATTATATATAGTTCCTTTTGAAACAGTAGTCTTACCATTATATTTAGTAAGTAATACATTAAAAATTACAAATACATTCTTTGCATTATTTGTACCTTTTATAGGTAATTGCTTTAATATATTTTTATTTAGGCAGTTTTTCATGTCTCTTCCTAAAGAATTAGAGGAAGCAGCTAGTATTGATGGATGTGGAGTATTTGGAACTTTTGTAAGAGTAGTGTTACCTAATACAAAACCAGTAATAGCTACAGCAACAGTATTAACAATTGTAACTCATTGGAGTGATTTTATGTGGCCTTTAATGGCAGTAACATCACCAAAACAGAAGACAATTCAACTTGCTATACAAGGATTCTTTACAGATCCACCAGTAAGGTATGCTCCAATTATGGCAGCATTAGTATTCTCAACAATTCCTATATTAATAGTATATTTATTATTACAAAAATATTATGTACAAGGTATTATGTCTAGTGGAATTAAGGGATAAAGGAAAAATAAATATTATTTTAGAGAGGTTTTAATATGGCAGATAATCATAAGGTGAAATTAGAACAAGCACAAAAATATGTAGATTCAATAAAAGATGAGGTAGCTTTAAGTAAATATAGACAAGGATATCATTTTATGGCGCCAGCATCATGGATTAATGATCCAAATGGATTTATCCAATACAAAGGTAAATATCATTTGTTTTATCAATATAATCCCTATGATTCAAAATGGGCATCAATGCATTGGGGACATGCAGAAAGTGAAGATTTAATTAAGTGGAATCACTTACCAATAGCATTAGCACCTAGTGAATTTTATGATGACGATGATGATGGAGGGTGTTTCTCAGGTAGTGCAGTAGATGATAATGGAGTGTTAATTTTGATGTATACAGGTACTACTAATAATGGAGAAGGAACTGTTCAAGTTCAATGTATTGCTACAAGTAATGATGGAGTAAATTTTGAGAAGTTTGAAGGAAATCCAGTAATATTACCTAATTTTATTGAAGGAAATAGAGATTTTAGAGATCCGAAAGTGTGGAAAGAGGGAGACCTTTGGTATGTAGTTATAGGAACTACTAAAAATAATGAAGGAAGAGTTTTATTATATAGTTCACCAGATTTAAGAGAGTGGGAGTTTGTAAGTGTTTTAGCAGAATCTCATGGTGAGCTAGGAAGTATGTGGGAGTGTCCAGATTTCTTTAGGGTTGGAGATAAGCATGTTTTAATGTTCTCACCGATTGGGTTAGGTACTACAATTACAATGTATTTAATTGGAGATATGGATTATTCTACAGGAAAGTTTACATGGACTGAAAAGGGAAAAGTAGATTCTGGATGTGATTTTTATGCACCACAATCATTGTTAGATGATAAAGGTAGAAGAATTATAATAGGTTGGGCTAATAGCTGGCCTTGGATGGAATGGTTTAGTGATTTTGGGCCTAATATGGAAGATAAGTGGAATGGAGCAATGTCTTTACCTAGGGAAGTTAAGCTTGATGAGAAAACTGGTAAATTAAAGTTCATACCAGTAGAAGAGATTAAGAATTATAGAAAAGAAGAAAATAAAGTTGAATTAAGAATTCTTAATGGAAGTAAAGATATAAAAATCAGCCATAGAAATAGATATGAAATGTTATTTAATATTGATTTAAAATCTACAACTGCTAAGGAATTAATTATTAAGTTAAGAGAAAATAAAAATGGTGTAGCTATTATAAAATTAGATATTGAAAATAAGCAGTTAATATTTGATAGAAATAATTGTGATGGTTACAATAAAGGGATTAAGAGTTGTGATTTAGATTTATTTGAAGATACATTATCTGTAAATATATTCTCTGATAATATATCTATTGAAGTATTTACTGATGATAATAAGGTAGCTATGTCAAATAATATTTATCCATTAGAATGTAGTAATAAAGTAAATTTAGAAGCTGTTGATGGAAATGTTGTATTTAATAGCTTTGATATTTGGACAATTGAAGTGTAATGAATAAGTAGTAGATTTATTAAATGAAGGGTGATTATTTATGAAAAAAGTACTTTGTCCAGGAGAAGCATTAATTGATTTTGTTTCAATGGATGTGGGGGTAGCAAGAGAGTGACTTCGTCCCTCTCAAGGACCCCCAGGAGTTTTAAAATTTTCCAGTGGCAAGCTTAAGTTAAAGGCTAAATGTTCAAATTATGAATATTTAGCCTTTTAGTTTAAGAAAAAATAAATATGGGCTATAATATAAATATAGAAAGTTGGTGTTTAGTTGGAAAAAGAGAAAGTAAAATTAGATGAAGTTCTAAAGTTTTTATTTTCAACATCTAATAAGGTATTAGTGAAGTTATTAAATGGAATATTTAATGAAAATTTTAGTGTAGATGAAGTAGAATTAACTGTTAGTAATAATGAGTTTGTTGAAGATGATTTAGGAATATTAAGAGGAGATATGTTTTTTGATATTCTTAATAAAGATTATAATAAGGCAAGTTATCATATAGAATTTCAAACAAAAAATGATAATACAATGATTGTTAGGATGTTTGAGTATGGTTTTAAAAAGGGAAAAGAGCAACTGAAAAGTTTTAAGACTATACAGAAGACATAAGAACTATATATTTCCCAAAGCAAAAAGTAATATTTTTTGAAGAAAATAAAAATATTAAAAATCAATTAAAATTAAAAATAATATTTCCAGATGAGAAGGAGATTATTTATACAGTAAATGTAATGAAATATTGGGAATACAGTGATGAACAACTTAGAGAAAAGAAGATGTATCCCCTAATACCATTACAGCTTTTTAAGTTAAGAAAAGAGTTAGAAAAGGCACATAATAAGAAGGATTTAAATAGAATAAAAGAATTATCTAATAATGCTAAAGAACTTGCTGGTAAATTAGCTAAACAATCAGCAATATTATTTGAAGATGATGAAATATTAGGTGAAGATTTTCATAAGATTCTATTAGCTATACAAAATCTAATAGAATATTTAAATAGAAATTATATGAATGATGAAAATATAGAAAATGAGGTGACTACAATGACCAAAACATTATATGACCCCGAAGTAGAAAAAAGAGGAATAGAAAAGGGAAGAGGAGAGGGAATAGAAGAAGGAATTAATCTTACTAAAAAGGTATTTAAATTAGCTAGCCAAGGAGAAACAATAGGTAATATATCAAAAATATGTAAGATATCAGAAGAGAAAGTTAAAGAAATTTTAGATTAAAGAGCAAGAGTAGTCTCAAGGCCCCAGGGGTTTTATCCCGATGTTGCTGTTTATTGTGATAAAAATCAAATTTTCTATAGGGCTTATATAGGTATCCCACAATTAGTTGTAGAGGTATTAAGTCCATCTAATGCTGATGATGATTTGATTGTGAAAAAGGATTTATATGAAAAGTATGGTGTGCCTGAATATTGGATCATATCACCAATGAGTAAAAAAGTATGGATTTACTATTTACAATAAGGTTTACATAAAATTAATGGAATGCTATAATTTTATTGTAACTTTACATAAAATTAATATAATATTCATATTAAACACTATATTAATTTTAATAAAAAATAACTTAAGAGGAGGGGGAAGATGAAAAAATTTACGTCAATTTCTTTGATATTTATGATTATCTTTTCAAATTTTACATATGGCGTTACAGCTGCTGTTACAGAAGGCGTAAAAAATGATGTATTAAATTCTGAATATGTTGTTATAGTTAACACTAGTTCAAAAGAAAATCAATCAACAGGTAAAATTGTATTTGATGAAAATAATAATAATACTAGAATTGGCCAAGAAATTAATTCACAATCAGAAAATTTAAATGAAGATTTAATTGTTAACCAATTAAAAAATGAAAATACTGAAAGTGAAGAAATTAAACAAATTCAAAAAGCAAAAAATAATACATATAGTATTGGAGAACAAAAAAATATAGGAAATAATACATATACATTAATTGGTATAGGTGATAAATCTTATATTTGGATGGAAAATAATTTAAAATATTCTTATGATAATGTTCAAGGTAAAACAGAGTTAGCTGCTAAGGAAATGATAAGAGTTTATGAGGGACGTCCTTATGAATTTTTAAATGAATTATCAGATAATAATATTCCTTATTTAGATGGTTCAGGAAAGTTATCAATTTTTTTAGAAGTAACTAACAATAATAGTACAGGATATTATAATAATGAGAAGGATATAACAGGAGTACATATTAATACTCAATCAGATCCAAATAAGTTTAATGAAGGTGGATTTGATAATACAAATGGACTATTAGTTCATGAAGTGCAACATGCTTTATTTAATATATTAGCATGTAATGGACAAGCCAATATATCAACTAGCCTTTTGTGGTTTAATGAAGGAATGTCTGTAGCTGCAATGGATTACCTTTGGGGATATTATGATATTAATGGTTGGTTATCTAAAATAAACAATGATGTAATTATTAGAAATGGAACATCATTAATATATGACTCATATAGAAATAGTACAGTTCAAGATTATTCTATGCAATATTTATTTGTAAGATATCTTGCTAGCCAAGCAACTAAGGGTACAAATCCAATGGAGTTCTTTAAGCAAATTTATAAAATAAATGCGGCAGGAAAAACTGCTGAAGAGTTTATAAATGAATTAACTTCTAAGGTTGATGGATTAAAGGGGAGAACTTTTAAAGAATTACTTGGAAGTTTTTATGTAGCAGCTTTTTCTCAAGAAAAAACGGGAATATATAGCTTTTATGGCGATCCAGTAATTCAACAAAAGATTACAAGTTATCCTGTTTATATGGGAGAAAGTGGACAATCTATTACATTAGAACCAACAAGTGCAATAGTTGTAAAAGCAAAGGATGGAAGATTTGTTGTTCCTAATGATGCAGGAAATGATATTAAATTTTTTGGAGTAACAAAAGACTTAGATATATTTAAGCCATCAGAGGGAAATGGAACAAGCAATGATCCATATATAATAAAAAATGTACAAGAGTTAAATGCCTTAAGTAAGTATCCAAATGCTTATTTTAAACTTGGAAACAATATAGATGTAAAGCAAGGAGAATACTTTAGTGTAGAAAAATTTTATGGAGTAATTCAAGGAAATGGATATACTATTAATGGATTAAATAAGGCATTAGTTAAAAATAACTATGGAAAAATTAGTGATTTAAAAATAAATGCTGATTTTAATGGTGAGTATTCAGGATATATAGGAACAATTGCTGAAGCTAATAGTGGTACTATTACTGATATTGAGGTAAATGGAAGCTTTGATATTAACTTATATACACCTAATAAGTTTTCAACACCTATATTTGGTGCAGTAGTTGGTATAAATGAGCCTGCAGGTATTATAGAAAGAACTTCATTTAATGGTAATGCTAATATAAGAATGACAGTTAGTGATGCTATTGTAGGGGGAATTGTTGGATATAATCAAGGAAGGATTAATAATTCATATTCTAAAGGTAGTATTGTAGTAAATCAAAATAATATTGGAACCTATAACTTACAAATGGGAGGAATAATTGGTTATTATAAGAGTTTTGGTGTTGGGGCAAGCTTGAAAAATTCATATTCTATAACATCATTGAGTTATAATAATGTTAATAGAAATTCAGCTCAAATAGGACAACTTATAGGTGCTCTTGGGTCTACTGCATATATATTAAATTCATATGCATTAGACAACATAAATTCTATAGGTAGTGAGCCTACAAAAACTGAATATAAGAGAACCTTATCTCAATTACAAGATAAAAGTACTTTTATTAATTGGGATTTTACTTCTGTTTGGAAGATGGAATTAGATGGGAATAAAACGCCTATATTCTTAGATTCAAATGAAAGTATGAATGTTAGTGCAAAGTTATCTAAAGATACTTATTTTATAGGAGAAAAGTTATCTTTAATAAATGCAAAGTTAATTATTGATGGAACTGAAATTCCATTGGAAGAATATATGCTTAATATATCAGATTTTGATTCAACAATAGAAGGAAGTTCAAAGGTTATTAATGGTAGTTATAAAGGTAATGCTTTTACTGTTACGTATAATGTAAATAAACCTAAAAGTGTTGAAGATTTACAAGTTGTAAATCAAGGAAAAGTTATATATTTCGAAAATCAAGTATATAGTACTGAAGGAGTTGTTTTAAAAGCAAAACTTGATGGACAACAAAATTATACTTACATATATTCTGGATTTACAAGCAATTTATTAAATCCACTTAAAATTACAGATAAGTCTACAACATTAACTTATATTAATAAGAATGTTGATATTAATATTAATGTTGTGGAAAAGAAAATTAAATCTATTACTACACTTAAGAAGCCAAATAAAACTGTTTATGCAGAAAGTCAATTATTAGATTTAACAGGAGCTAGATTCCAAGTAACATATAATGATGGAAGTAAATCAGAAGTATTTGGCCCAAGGGAATTTTCAAAATATAATTTACATGTTGCTCAAGCCTTACCTAATGCTCCTAATGCAGAAGCTATAGATTTAAACAAGGAATTAACAGTTAGAGATAATGATGGAAGAATTCTATATTTATATTATGATTCATTATTACCAGGGCAATCAGGAGCAATTTTTGCATCAATGGGAAAAATAAATATAAATACAAAAATTGCAATGAAAAATGAAACTTTTAGAGCTGTTGTAGGACAAAAGTCATATTTATTTTCTGAGCCACTATTATATGCAAATTATGATGTTACAACTACTATAAAATCAGGTAGTTTGCCGGATGGTATAAAAGCTATTTATGTACCTAATGATAGAAATAATTTATTTAGATTTGAAGGAGTTGCAACTAAAATTGGTACATATGAAATAACATATACAATAACAAGAAAAAATGGAGATTCAACAGATGTTACATTTACTTTTAATGTGGAAAGTATATCTAATGAACCATTATTAGAAGCATTAACACTTAAAAAAGATCATAATAATCATTTAAATAATGATATTGAAGGGATAATAGATAATATTAATAATACTATCACTTTTACTGTTCCTTATGGAACTGATATTACTAAGTTAAAACCTACACCAACTTATTATAAGGGATCGACATTAGAGCAAGATCGTTGGAATGGTTCTACTTTTGACTTTTCAAAAGGAGCTGTTAATTATAAGGTTACAGCAGAAGATGGTATTACTACAAAAACATATGAAGTTAGTGTAGTTGTATTGCCAGAAACAATAATTATTCAAGAAGTAAAAATTTCACCTAATGAAGTTGAAATAGAGCAAGGAAAATCATATAAATTTAAATCGACTGTAGTTGTAAATGAAGTAGAAGATTTATCTCATAGTGTTACTTGGACAATTGAAGGAAATAATAGCATTGATACTATTATAAATGCTAATGGAGAAATTAGTATAGCTGAAAATGAAACAAGTAATAGATTAATAGTAAAGGCAACTTCTAATGTAGATCCAACAAAGAGTGGAGTAGCAATTGTAAATGTAAAAGAAGCTATAAAACCAACACTTGATGAAGTTGATGGATTAAGTTGGGAGGGGAAGGTTGCAAAATGGAATCCAGTTAAAAATGCAACATCTTATGAACTTACTGTATTAAGAGATAATATAGTAATTGGAACAAGAGAAACTATAAATAATTTTTATGATTTATCTGAATTCTTCAATAAAACTGGAAAATATTCATTTAAAGTTGTAGCTAAAGCTAATGGATATACTAATAGTACAAACTCTAATGATAGTGTAGAAAATGATTTTATAAAAAGTAATGATAAGCCAGTAATATTAGGCGCAGAAGATATATCAATAGAATTTGAAAGTCAATTTGATAAGTATGCAGGAGTAACGGTAACAGATACTGAAGATAAAGATTTAACAAATAAGCTTATAGTTACAGGGGATGTAAATGTTAATGTTGCAGGTATATATGAAATTACATATTCAGTAACAGATTCAGATGGAAATACCACTACTGCAATAAGAAAAGTTACAGTTAAACCTAAGAAGGAAGAGCCAGAAGTTAAACCGGAGAAACCAGAGGTAAAACCAGAAAAACCAGAAGTTAAACCTGAGAAACCAGAGGTAAAACCAGAAAAACCAGAGGTAAAACCAGAAAAACCAGAAGTTAAACCTGAGAAACCAGAGGTAAAACCAGAAAAACCAGAGGTAAAACCAGAAAAACCAGAAGTTAAGCCGGAGAAACCAGAGGTAA
>ERZ838225.883-NODE-883-length-33178-cov-3.585635_pt1 | contig 33178 bp, 34 predicted proteins | sample MGYA00519684_ERZ838225 | MGnify/ENA primary metagenome ERZ838225 (study PRJEB31850, sample SAMEA3708829) | human gut metagenome | biome: human gut; feature: human-associated habitat; material: faeces | place: China | collected 2014 ... | reverse complement strand
GTTCGATATCCAAAAGCAAAAAAAGAAGAAATTGAAAAATTAGAAAAAGAATATGTACGCAGAATTAAAAACTTTAAAATAATTGCCAAAGAAAATAATTTATCTGCCGAAGAAGCTAATAAAAAGACAGAAGCATTACAACAAGAATTTAGAGATGAAGCAATAAAAATTTGTTCTAATAAATGGCAATTGATGAATATAGTATTAGATTTATGCTATGGAAAGAATAAGAACAAATATTTTTGTTGGGCTGTTATTGGAGATTTAATAATTGAAAAATTAAAAGAAGATGGAGAGAAAGAAAATGAATAAAATAGTAGTAAATGAAAAAAAATATGTATTAGATGCTTTGAATGGCACTGAAAAACCTGATATTGGGTTTTATTCTTTTCTTAATTTGATATCTAAATATTATGCGGCTCAATGTGATACAGCAGAAGAAACAATTTACAATGTAGACGAACAGATGAAGAAACTTTATAAAGAAGAATATTTAAAAGAAAAATGGTATGTGTATATTTCTGGAATATTCAAAAAGGTAAAAGAAGGAATTACCGGAATTAATGATAGAGAAGATGTAGTGGTTTACACATGGGATATGTGTCAAGTGTTTAAAGGAGAAACCGACCAGGAGCGTAAGCTATTGTTTTCAGCCTATGTTATAGCGCATTACATGGGGTGTAACGGCTGGTTAAATACTAAGACTAGTAAAAGTATCGCTAACTGGTTTGAAATAGCTAATGTGGCTTGTACTGGTTCAGATAGATTTCTTCTTTTAGGAGAAATGAAAAAGAAAGGATTAATAGAAACTACAAAAAAGTGTGATAACTTAAATATAAGAGTAAATATGCTTTCTGAGTATTTTGGAGAAACCCCGGTATTTAGAATTACTGAGTTAGAAAATCTAGGTAACTTATTAATAGCCACATATAAGGATGGATATAAGCAGTGTAAGTGTGGCAGATTAATAAAAATTAATTCAAATAGACAGACGATGTGTAGATTTTGTGCTTCAAAAATTGACCAAAAAAGAGAGGGGTAGAAGAAATAAGTACGAAAAAATAGGAATTAGAGGGTGTTAAAAAAGATAATAAAAACTATTGAAAAAATAGTCATAAAAATTCAAATGACTTTGATTTGTTATAAGGGAGTAACAAAGAAACCAAAAGTAAATTGAGGATGTAAACTCGATAAAGAGTTGCAATCCTTAACAGAATAAAAAGAATTTAAAGGAGAATTAAAATTATGGCAAAGAAAGTAATCAAGGTAACTGACATGACTTCCGCAGAACTGGTAAAGGCTATTGCGGCAAAATCTGGTGCATCTCAGGTGCAGACAAAGGCGGTTCTGAGCGCTATGGGCGAAGTTTGTAGAGAGTGTGCCGCCGCAGGTAAGAAGTTCAATCTGTTTGGCCTGGGAAAGATGGGATTTGCTCAGATTAATGGTAAGCCAGAGAGAAATGGTGTTATCAATCCTAGAACCGGAGAGAAGGGCCTGCTTCCTGAAACTCCTTCTTATACCAAGCCTGTATTTAAGGTTTCTAAGAGTTTAGTGGATGAAATTAAGGAATCTACCAAGGGCCGCCCATTTGTAAAGTAAGTTTCAACATTTTTTTAAAAATAAATTTTAATTAATGTTGTGAGATTGGAGATTACCTTATGGCAAGGACAGGAGCATCCAAAGCGAATGCGTTGACTTTGAGAGAAATCTCTGACCTTATAGCCGTTTCAGTAAAAAAACAGGGAAAAACTGTTACTGCTGAAACGGCTAAACTTTGCTATTTGGCTTTAATTGAAATTATAGCTGACGAACTTAAACGTAATGGAAAGTTCGTTATCACTAACATAGGTAGTTTGGAAACATATATGTTTGGTGGATTTATGCGAAACAGTTATAATGTTCAGACTAAAGAACATAAATTAGAAAAAGTGCCAGAAACAGTTGTAGTAAAGTTTAATCCGTCTGATTATATAAAGGCATATCTCAATAATAGAGAAATACCTTTAGGAATGAGGCGGAGAAGCAAAGAAGTTGAAAAAAAGGCCAGAGTAAGCAAAACAAAAAAAGAATTACTTAAAAAAGAAATGGCTGTAAAAAAGAAGAAAAAATACGAAAAAATTGTTCAACCTATAGAAATTGATGTGGAAGAGGAAGATTAATTTAGTAGTATAAACATAAAAGTGAAGGTAAAATTAAGTTTGATAATCGAGTGTGGGTATAATGAAGATTCCGTTAGGAAAAGAGCCACTTTAAGATTACAAACTTAATTTTACCTTCATTTTTTGACATTTTAATTTTAATACATAAATAAAAAAGAATGGAAGTGATTGCGATGGCCACAGTTGTTAAAAAAATTCGTCCCATAACTGATTCTTATTGTATTAGGTGCAATAGACAGTATCCAATAGAAAATTTTTACAAAAGTGATAATATTCATCACACTACAGGAGTAATGCCTTATTGTAAAAATTGTACTAAGGAAATGTATCAGGACAATTTAAAAAGATTTAAAGATATAAGAAGTGCTTTATGGGTGACATGCAGTGAAGTTGGAATACCCTTTATGGAAAAAGTCTATGATAATCTTATGGAAAAAGTTAAAAAAGCTCGTGATGAAAAAGTTTTAACCAGTACATATAACTATTGGGGAAATTTTATTTCTAGTTATATGGGATTAAAGAAAAAAACAGATAAATGGGATAGTTTTGGAGTAACAGATGTAGATAAATCCGAAGCTATTTTAGATATTAGTCAAGAAAAATTAAGAAAAGAAAAACTCAAACAGTTTATTTTAGACTGGGGAGAACAAGATGAAGATGATTATGCGTATCTTGAATATCGGTGGGATTTTTATACAGAAGATATAAACCTTACTCCTGCTCAGGAGAGTTTGTATAGAAAATTATGTATTTCAGAGTTAGATTATCGTAAAGCAAAAGAAAATGAAGAAAGCGGAAAAGAACAGCAAGAATCTATTCTTAAGCTTATGAAAACATTAAAAATTGATAATTTTACTCAAAAGAAAGAAAAAACTCTTACAGAACAAATGCTGGAAAAACAGATTTGGGAAATTGAAAATACTACTCCTGCTGAGTGCGAAGATTTAAATAAGTACAAAGATTTTTGTAATATTGAATCTGATTGGTTTAAACATGTGGTTTCTGCTGTTAAAAATATTATTGCAGGAACGAAAGAATATCCTCTAATTCCCAGAAAACGTGATTAGTAGGAGGATAAATTATGAATGAAAATGAAGAAATAGAATTTAGACAACCTAGTATAACAGAATTAATTGAAGAACGTAAAAGAAAAAATGAAGCAAAGAAAAAGAAAAATAGAAAAATACCTTATGAACAAAGAAGAAAAAATATTATAGAGTGGACTACTTTTTATAGACGTAATTGGAATCTTTATGCAGTGCATAGATTAATGTTGTCTCTATACCCTTTTCAGCATATTATGCTTTATTTAATGGGTATAAGTAGTACATTTTTTGCTATATGTAGTCGAGGTTTATCAAAAACCTTTATTGTGGCATTAGGTGCGTTAATTCATGGATTGCTTTATCCTTATGCAGAAGTGGTTATTACTTCTTCTACTATTCCACAGGCCAAGAAAATGGTAGATAAGAAAATGGAGAATGAATTGTGTAAAAAACTTTCTCCATTGTTACAATATTATTATGAACATGAAGATATTAAATTTTCATATAGTGATAATGAGATAAAAGTTGAAATTAAACCAACAAATTCAACTATTTTAGTACTTCCTTGTTTGGACAGTGCTAGAGGTGGAAACATTAAGTTGCACAACTCGCCTCTCTGGTTGGTGACAATCAGTAAAAATAAATTGGGAAAGAAACCTGGAAACCTGAAATGGTAATCAGAATGGAAGGATACGTGTAATAGCGTATTCACATGCAGAGCGTAGACATTGAACCTGTTTGAATCAGAATATAATATGTCCAAGAGTTCCCAACCCTTTAAATATAAAGGTGAAAAGGTACGCCGACCTTGCTAGAAATACAATAGCAAGAACTATGGGATAAAAAGCCCATAGGATAACATTTGGAACGTGCAACTTTTCTTATATATGAAGAATGTAGACTTTTGAAAAAGACTATTATAGATAGTGTTTTTCAGAAAATGGCCCATCCACGTCAAGCTAAATTTTTAACTTTATCAGAATATCAAGATGAAGATGGAAAACCTTTATCTCGATGGTTAGAGGAATGTAAATCTGTTTATATTACTTCTGCTAGATTCAAGATAGAATGGTTTTGGACGGAATTTAAAAAAGTAGTTCAACAATGTATGATATCTAATAAGCATAAATATAATTTCTTTGCAGGAAATATATTTTTAGCAATATTATATGGTTTAAAAACATGGCAAGATTATTTTCATGCCAAAGAATTTGATAGTGATATAGACCATAGAACAGAGGATTTAAATGAAATGATAGGGGAAGCAGATGGAGCTTTCTTTTCTATGGAATCTTTTAAAAAGAACCAAATTATACGTAATGCTTTTAAACCTCCTACTATATTAGATTTATATTCTAATGTAGATTTAGGAAACAGACCCAAGAAAGATGGAGAAAAACGATTAATATTCATTGACTATGCTTTTGCGAATACTACATCAAATTCTAAAAATGATAACAGTGTTATTGGCTGTATGTCTGTTATTTTTAGAGATGATGGGAAAACCTTAAGGGAAGTAGATTATATAGGTACTCACCCCGCAGGAGACAGTATAGGATTTAACTTGAAAATTAGAGAATTTTTCTTTGATTATCAAGCTGACTATATTGTATTGGATTAATTCTGAGGTCCACTTTTATGGTGACATAAAATGAATAAATGTGTTGAATTGCTGGAAACCCCTAAAGCCATATGAACCACAACGTAAGTATGAAATAAGACTAAGCGTGATGGTGACGAAAGTAGAAAAAATCATGTGGATGGCATAAGGTTAAATCCTAAGTGCTTTAAAATGGGCAATCAGCCGCCAAGCTCTGAATAGGAGAAGGTTCAACGACTATCCCGCAAGGGAGTACACTGCAAGCGATTGGCAGTGGAAGTGGCACACATCTTATGAAATTAAGATGAAGATATAGTCTGCTCTATATGGAAACATATAGTATCTAACGTGTAGCGGCGTTTTCTTAACTTATAAAAAGTAAATAAGACAGAGGGTAGCTCCCTTTTCTTGTACTGCAATACAGGATTATTATTTACTTTTTATCATATCTTTTTGCAGAAAGGTTTAAGGTAGAAATTATGAAAATTTGGGAAGTAAATTCTAGTAAGCGTTTTAGTTTTGGTTGTATTTATTTATGGACTAATCTTATTAATGGTAAACATTATGTTGGACAGACAGTTAATTTTTATCAACGTATTCAACGATATAAGAAAGGTTTAATTAATTCTTATATGAAAGAAGATATTGATAAATATGGTATGGAAAATTTTTAAAGTTGAAATATTGGAAAAAATAGAAGATATTTCAAATGAAGATTTTCTTACTGAAAGAGAGCAATATTGGATGGATTATTATCAGTCTTATGATTTAGAAAAAGGCTATAATATATTTGATGTTGCTGGCAATGTCTGTTATTTAAAACGTAGTGATACTATTAAAGAAAGATTTTGTGGAGAAGGAAATGGAATGTATGGTAAACATCATTCTGATGAATGGAAACAAAATCATTCTGATTGCGTAAAAGGTTTGTGGGAAAAAGAAGAATATAGAAAAGTTCAGACAGAAAGGATGCAAGGAGAAAATAATCCTATGTATGGGGTATCTTTAGATGGTGAGAAAAATGGAATGTATGGTAAACATCATTCTGATGAAACCAAAAGAAAGATAGCTGAAAGTAAAATAGGGAAAACTCATGCACCTACTCATTTTAAAAGAGTGAGATGTGTTGAAACTGGAAAAATCTATAATAGTCAGAGTGAAGCCGCACAAGAGTATGGCATAACTCAGGCCGCAATCAGTGCAGTTTGTAAAGGTAAAAATAAAACAGCCAAGAAAATGCATTGGGAATTTGTAGACTAATCTCAAAAATAGTAATAGAAACAATACAAAACTCAGAAATGGCGGTGAAGTAAATTACAATGACCTTACTACAATTCTTGAACATCCTCAAAGAGATGAAAAACATTGGAATAGTCATGGATTTACTGTTTGTCATGAAAACAAATTGCATGTACTTCCAAAAGCTAAACTTGAAGATTTGAAAAGTAGAGCAGTTGACCCACAAGCAATTCCTGCTATTATTCCTATTCAGGGTACAGAGGAATTAAACAGTAATATGTGGTTAGACTTACAAAAAGCTCTTAAAGGTGAATATATTCATTTCTTAATTGATGAACTTAATTTGGAAACTTTGATGGAAGAAGATTTAAGTTATTTTGATTTAAGTAGCGAAGAAAAAGCAATTATTAAATTGCCTTATGTTCATACTCTGGAAATGATAGGTGAAGCTATAAGTCTTAATCAAACCTGGAACGGAGGTAAGGTTAAACTTCATGAACCTACCACAACAGATGCTACAAAGGATAAAATAGTAGCAGTTAGTTATTGTAACTATATAGCTACTTTACTGGAAAATAAATATGCTATACAAAATCAAAATGATACTAGTATGATTGATATAGAACAATTGGTATTTTAACAAATTTGGGCTATTTTTTATAGCCCTTTACATATATAAATTTATAAAGAAAGGAGAAAGCTAAATATAAATGAAAAATAGTCCAAGGATAATTCCTAACCAACAGCAGAATAATATTTCTGTTTCTGATTCTGTTATGTTATCAGAACAAGAAGCATACGATGTAATAAAATTTGCAAATAATTTATACGGCTATGAAAGTTTTGGTGTATATACCCCATGGCTTTCTAATGAAAATTTAATCAATCTTAATAATAATTCACGCATTCCTACTAATGTGGAATCTATTATTAAAGCATTAAAGGATTATAAAAGAGAAGCTAATAATTTGCAAGCTTACAGTGAGTTTATGGAAGTATTTGATATGCTTTATAATCGAACTGTTGAATATTATACAAATCTTCTTTCTTTTGATTTACAAATTACATGTAAAAATGTAAAAAATCCCAAAGAGGATTATACTTCGTCCAGATATTTAGAAGATAAAGCAAGAGTATATAAGTTTCTTGATAATTTTGACTATAAAGCAGAATTTAGAAGAGTTGTAAAACAGTTGTTGCGCCATGAAACTCATTATGTGAGTTTTAGAAATAACATGAATAAAAATGACCCTAAATATACATTGCAAACATTACCACAGGACAGATGTTTATTAACAGGATATTTTGAAAGTGGTTTATTGTTTGATTTTGATATGATGTATTTTATTTGTACACCGGGGGTAGACATAAATTGTTATGACCCTATTTTCAAAAAATACTTAAGTGAAGTATGGGCTACTCAAGGATTAATGGATTATATTCCTTCTAGTCCTTTAAGTAACAGAGATGGAACATTTACACTTTTTCATCAGACCAGCCCTATGGATAATTTCTGGGCTTTTAAATTTGATATGTCCAATTTTTCTTCTGTACCTTTCTTATCTCCATTTTTGAAGAATGTTTTCAATAATACGGAAATAGCAAAATTGCAGAAAAATAAAGATATTGCTTCGGCTTTTGGCTTATTGTATGGAGAAATGAGAATGCAGGAAAGTGCTAAATCTGGGGAAGTTCCTGATAGATTTGCATTAAATCCAGAAACATTAGGTAAATTTATGAGACTGGTATCCGCAGGATTAAAAAGCTCCATGACTTCTGATTCTGTAATTAAGTCTGTAGCACTACCTTTGGAAAAAGCAGAATTTAAACAGTTTGAAGATAAAAATACAGGAATGGCTATAGATGCCGCTAAAGATACTGTAGCTAATGGGGCCTCTGCCAGTAGACTTTTATATGCTACAGATAGAATGTCCAATGAGGAATTTATAGCGGCAGTAACAGCAGATTATGAAATTGTAGCAAAACTTTATTCGCAGTTTAATAACTTCTTAGAATTTTACATTAATCAGAAAACTAAACAGTATAAATTTAAATTCACTTTTGATGGATGCACTCAACCATTTTGGAGAAAGCGTAAACAAGATTCTGTAATGAAACTTGCTGATGTTGGATTAGTTCTTAATTCAAGTGCTTATGCGGCCGCATTTGGTTTTAAACCTACTGATTTTGATAGATTATTGGAAGAAGGACATAATGGAGGAATGTTAGATAACCTTTCTCAATTACTTTCTATTCATAATATGTCTAATCCAGGGGGCCGACCACCTTCTGATGAACCTTTATCAGATAGTGGAGAAAGAAGTCGCAACCAGTAGGTGGTTATAAAGAGGTACAAAACGATATGAGCGTTTTTAAGACCTTTTGTGATAAAGTGTTCATTTGTTTATTGTTGCTTACTGTATCTCTTTATACTTGTTTGTAAAAAAAGAAAGAGGTGAAAAATTTATGTTAATGAATAAAGAAACATCAGAAGCATTAGATATTTTATATGGGGCATTTTTTGATTTAAATGCTACGTTAGATAGAGTAGCTAGTGTTATGATGAATGGATTTTCTATGCCAATTGCAGGAGATATTGTTCATCACAAATTAAGTCATTTAATGCCTTTATTTGCTGATATGATATCCGAGATAAAAGATAATTATAATATTTCTTCTATTCGTCCTCCTGTACACAAGGATGATAGAGATTATGATAATTTACTTACTATGTTTGAAACGGTGTTAAAAGAATTTTCAGATGTATATGAAATGATTAACAAAGTGGATGATATTGCTATTAAACATAGAGATAGAAACGTATCTTCTGATTTAGTAAAAGTATTTCAGAAATTTAATGTTGTTATGGGCCAAGTTATTACTTTGCGTGATAAAGCGGCTCAGATGCCTACTGATTTTGATAAGTTTGATTTCCATTCGTCTGAATGGGGTATAAAAGGGGTGAAGTTATAATGGTGATTAGACAAACACCGTTAGATATTACTCCTTATTGGATTGTAGAAAACGAATGTGAAAATCTTATTTTACAAAGTAATGGTTTATTTCCTAAATATATGGATGAAAAATTTTCATATTATTTTATTGATGATAATTTTTTAACTGTGTATTTAAGATGTATAGATGTTTATGAATCTTGTGAAAAAAGAGCAGATGATTTTAAAAATATATTAAGAAAGGTGTAGAATCGTGAGTGAAAGAGATAGAGGATAATTTTATTAAAAATGGTGTGATTCGTAATTTTTCTATAGACCTTATTGAAAATTTCATTGAGGATTCTGACCCTGAATTTGCATATGGTACTATGGTATTTTTATCTACAAAACCTAATAGTCATGAATTAGACATTAGCGAAGATGTATTGCGTGAATGTGCTTCTTCTATATTGGGTAAGTGGGTAGTATGTAGGGTAAATCCTTATACAAAAGAAGCAGAAGGTCATTCTCCCTTAGAAGTTATTGTAGGGCAAGTTCCTAAAGAACAGGAAATAAAATTCAGTTATGATAAAGATGGTTACTTATTGGCAAGCGCAGATTTTATTTTATCTAAAATTTATGCTACTGATACTTATAATCTTTTTAAGAATGGTAACTTTAGAAATGTTTCTGTAGAAATGTTGACAACAGGTACTATAATGGCTGATGGAAAAGAAGATGAAAAAGATGTTTCTCATTTTAACATTTGTGCAGTTACTATTTTAGGAAAACAAATTAGTGGAAGTTGCCCTAGTGCAAACGCACAGTTAGTTCAGTTTGAAGAAAAAGTAACAGAGTTTTATGAGAGCTGTCATATTAATGAATTAGAGGAATTAAAGAAATTTGCCGAAGAAGGGAGAAAAGCAATGGCAGATAAGACATATAAAGTAGATAAATCAAAAGATGCAATGTCAGATACTCCATGGGGAGATGTGAACAAAGAAGAATTAAGGAAAAAGATTATGGAAGCTAGTAATAAAGCTTCTTTAGTTAAGGATGTTTATATGGTGGTAGAGGATGGTTGGGAAGATGCTCCATCTGAAAAGCTTAAATATCCTGTTATGCAGTTTAAAGGTGACACTTTAGTATACAACAAAGGTGGTTTGAGTTCTGCTTTAGGTTATGCAAAAGCAGAAAATGATTCATCAGTAGTTAGTAAAGTAGAAAAAATCCGTAAGGATTTAGACATTGAAGATGAAGAAAATAAAGATGATAAGAGTAAAGAAGGGAAGGAGCGTAAAATGGCGGCAGAAAAATTTGCAATTGAAGGTCGTGAAGCTTGGGGTGAAATAATTAAAAAGGTTCAGTCCCATGAAGGTAAGGGTGTTTACGTTGACAGTGTAGAGAAAGACCATATCATTTTTACAAAAGATGATATTCGTTACAGAGTAGAAGCGGATGTAAAAGTAGGAAAAGATGATAAAACCGTTGATGCGGAAATTCATTGGGGTACGAAGAAAAAGGATAAGGTTCAGAAAATGTCTAAAAAGTCTAAGTTAGATGATGACGAAGATGACGATGACGAGGATGAAGAAGATGATAACGAAGATAAAGAGCACAGAGCAAATCTTCGTAAATGTGCTAAATTTATTGAAAAGTTATCTTCTGATGCGAATGTAGATGCTTCTGCATATATGGAAATGTTAGAGAAAGAAGCTGAAAGAAATAAAATTTTAGCTGAAAAACTGGCAGAAAAAGACCATATCATTATGGAGCATACTACAGAACTTGAAAAGTTAAGAAAATTCAAGGAAGATAAAGACAAGGAAAGAGTTGAAATGGAAGTTTCTAAAACCTTGGAAGAAGTAAAAGAATTCGTGGATAAGGATTCTTTTGAATCTCTTAAAACAGAAGGAATGGCTTGTAAGATGGAAACCATTGACGGTTGGAAGAATAAAGCAAAAAGTATGGCTTTTGAAAAGAGTCATGGCAAGTCACAGAAATTTAGTTCTAATGGTTTGTGGAGAATGGGCGCGCCTATAGAAACAAAGAAAAATGGCGGTTTGTGGGAAGATTAATAAAAAAGGAGAGAAATTAATATGGCTAACACGATTTTAGTTTTAACAAGGATTGCGGCTGATAATGTAGACGCTTATAACAGAAGTGCTATTGCAACTACTAATATAATGAATGGAACCCTGCTTACTTTGGAAACTGGGTTAAGTACGACACCTGGAAAGTCTTTCGTATTTAATGCTACACCTTTAGCAGACGCAGATGCGCATAAGCAGTACTGGATGGCTTGCTCACCAGAAGTAAATGTTTTAGGGGATGGTACTCTGCTTTATAAGGGTATTAACAATGACCCCAGAAGTTTCTTTAATCCTGCCAATGTGGAATTTGATGTATTTGCTGTTCAGATTGGTGATATTGTTCAGGTAAGTGCACCTTTCTTTGCAAAGAATTTTGACCCAGGAACTGTTACTGGTGCAAAAGTAGTGGAGTATGATGCCGCCAATAACGGAATGACTGCTAAGACCACTCCTACGGTTGATTATGCTGGTATTCAGTTTGAAATCATCAAGAATTTTAACTTTGTTGTAGGCAGTGATAGCGTTCCAGGCTGGCTGTTGATGCGTGTAAACTAATTAAAAAATAAATAAGGAGAGTATAATTTTATGAGAGACTTAAGTATTGTAAAGTTTGCCAATGGTAACGATACTACTCTGAAATTCGCTGAAAGATTCAGAGACTATTATTTCCATTTTATGTCAGAAGTTGCTAAGAAGAATTTAGGAACTTTTGATTCTTCTGTGTCTTTACAGGCTAAAGAAGATAGAATCAACAAAGATTTTATGACGGAAGTGCAGAGGTTTGCAAATTTCCAGATTCCTGAGAATCTTGAACCCGCTCATATCGTTACCCATCCTACTATTGGTTGGGCCGCTTTTGCTATTGTGGATATGCTTATCCAGGCAGTTTTACCAGAGACAATTATAAACTCTATCGGAACTTATACCGATATTCGTAATATTGGCTGGGGCGATTCCGCACAGTTTGAGATTAAGCCAAGAGCGCTTATGACTATTTCTACGGCTGGCCATGGTCAGAGGACTACTTTCAGGCAGAAAGAATTCAGTTCCAATAAAACTCTTTTGCCTGTAAATCACGATATTACTGTATACGCATCTTTATATAAGGTGCTGGCAGGAAAAGAAACTCTTGCCGATTATGTCCGTAAAGCAATTCTGTCTATGGATACAGAAATGACCCGTGATGCTTATAACGCTTTCCATGCTGGCTTTAACGCCGCAGATTATCCTTCTGCCCTGGTTAAAACAGGGTACACCCAGGATACGCTTTTAAATCTGTGTCAGGTTGTTACTGCTTATAATCAGGGCGATAAAGCGGTTATTGTAGGTACTACTGCCGCTCTGTCTAAGGTTCTTCCTGATGCCGCCGCAGGATACAGAATTGTTACTAATTCAGAAGCTATTGGAATCCAGCTTATTCGTAACTTCTTTGATTACGATATTCTGGTACTTCCACAGGTGGCTACTGCTAATTACCAGGATTACAGCTTACTTCTGAATGATAAGGAGATTCATGTTATTTCTCCATCCACTGATAAGCTGGTTAAGGGTGTTATTGAGGGTGTTACCCTTAACAACAGCAACAACTATTATGATAATGCAAACCTGACCTCCAACTCTACTATTAATAAGAGTTGGGCTTTTGAGTTTGTTTCTAATGCTACTGCTGGTCTTTTGAAGTTAGCATAAGCATAAACCATTACTATTTTAACGCTGGGAGAAGTTATTTTCTTCCAGCGTTTTTTTAAATTTGAAAGAAAGGAATAAAAGGATATGGCAAAAACAAGTACAAGTACATCTGCAACAAAAACTACTACTGTTAAGAAAACAGGAGCTTCTATTGAACCTACAGAAGTAGAAGTAAATGAAATGGAGGAAAATATGGATAATAAAACAGTTCCATCTAACGATACAGTTTTAAGAGAAGAATATGAGAAGCTTTTAGCACAGGTGCAACAGCTTACTCAGTTAGTGAATACAAACATGACCCATACTGAATCAGCTCCCTATACAAATTCAATGGAAAAAGAAGTTGTTGTAGTGAATATGTGTATGGGAGAATTAAATTTAGCTACAGAAGGAAATGGTAAGGGAACCATTTATAATTTTAAGCATTTTAATCAGGCTTTAGATATTCCTTTTGGAGATTTAAAGGATATTGTAAGAAATAATGCTCGTTTTGTAGATGAAGGATATTTCTATATTGCGGATGCAGAAGCCGTTAAGAGATTAAGAAAGGCTTATAATTACAAGAAAATTTTGGAGCCAGCTACAATAGCTAATATTTTTGATTATGATTCTAGCACTATTGTTTCTATGTATAAGGACGCACCCAGAGGACAGCAGGAGCTTATTGTTCAGATGATTCGGGATAAGAGATTAAATGCTGAAAAAGTGGATGCTAATGTTATGATGGAATTAGGAGAATTAACAGGAATTGATTTTCTGGGAATGGAACCTATAGCTCATAACTAATTAAAAAATAGGAGGTATACTTTTATGGCAACTTCCTTTGATGTGATAAAAGATTCTGCTCTTATCATTATCAGAGATTACAAATTGGATAAATTATATCAGACTAATCAAGAGAAGTTTCAAGAGTATACTGACGGTATCTTGATTAGAGCGATACCAAAATTTATTGAATGCGTCCACCCTTTGGATTATAATATAGCTAACAGAGAATTTATAGGAGATTTAACCATACACGAACAAAGCATTTTGGCTGATTGGTTTGTGTATATATGGTTAGAAACTAAAATAAATGATGTAACACAATTTCAACTTCATCTTACTAATACAGATTTTAAACATTACGCAGAAGCTAATAACTTACAACAAAAGTCTGAATATTTAGACAGAATAAGAGAAAAGATTAAACAGGATTCAGTTGATTATCAAGTTTTATATGTAAATCAATTTGATTACTTTAAGGATATGGTTTATTAATGGATAGAAAATCTATTATAAACAAAATATTTAAAACTCTATATATTTATGAAGATTCTGTAGAGAAATATTCTAAGTATATAGGGAAGTTATTAGTGTTTTTATCTGGATTAGAAAATGATGAAATTGATAAGGAAGCAATAACCATGGTAAAGGGATTGAAAGCATTAGGAACAGAAGTTGACCATGATATGGTTAAATCTACTGTTTTTAAAGTAATCAATATGGTTAAGCTAAAATAAAAAGGGGGATATGGTTATGGCTTTGAAATATTATGTAGATTACATTGACAATTTGGCTATGTCTCCTGATAATGAATACAGAAGTAGTATGCAAGCATTGGTAGATGCTCAATGGGGTAATACCACTACAAGATATACTATTCAAGAAGAAACAAATATAGGAACTTCTGTTTATGAAGATATTGAAGTTTATATCAATCATGTAATTAATGAATCTTCTACAGGTCGTAAAAATGGTGATGATTTCAGAAAACTTATTTTTAAAGAAATTATTCAGAGTGGACAAAAGTCATTTAGAAATGCAAGAGGTCATATGTACAAATTTGATAATAACTATTGGATTACTACATTTACAGATAACTATAATGGGGATTCTGTTTCTGTAGTAGTACGTAGGTGTAATAATATAGCTAAATATATAGATAAAGAAACAGGAGATATTATAGAAGTTCCGTGTGTATTGGATTATACTGCTACTTCTCCTTCTCCTAAATACAGTGAAGATATAGTTACTCCTGACAATCATGTTGTTCTTATTGTACAAGGAAATAATAATACAAAATGGTGGAAACAGAATCAAAGGTTTATTTTTAATGGTAGACCTTTTAAGATTACGGGTTTTAACAATTATTTACAAAATAATTATGTAACCCAAAATACTACAATACTATATTTTGATTTATACCTTGATGAAATTCAGCCGGGGGATGATATTGAAAATAGTGTAGCTAATCGTTATGATTATGTTTATTCTGTAAATATTTTACAGGGTAATTTTAGTGCTATGAAAGGTGATTCAGGCACATTAACAGCCGAAGTAAGATTGAATAATGAGGTAGTTAATCGACCTATCATATGGAATTGTATACCTCCTACGGGAGCCAATATTGATTCCGAGGGTAATTACACTATACTGGGTAATCCTGGAACAGAAATGCAATTTACAGCCAGTATAAGTCAGTACGAACAAGTACTAGGTAGTGTAACATGTCAAGTGGTGGAATCCTTGCCTAAGATTAAGAAGCTTGTAATCGACCCTGTACTTGCTTCTATACCACAGGGGCAGAGCAAAACTTTCAGTGTAAATCTTTATATTGATGGTATTAAACAAACAGATATTGTAGATTATTCAATTAAGGGATTGGCTTCAAGTTATTATGACTTGAAAAGAAACGGCAATAATTTTACTGTTTCCGCTTTAAGAGCGTCTACAATTCCATTGATTTTCACTTTTTCTATTGGCGACATAAGTGAAACATTGGAAATTAAATTAAAATCGGCATTTTAAGGAGGGACGTTATGTTTAACAATTTTGCAATGTTGCCATCCGTCCCTTATAATATTATAATGACGTTGGCACAAAACAATGAAAATATTTTTAAAATATTAAAATATAATACCTATGATTGTTTATCTCAACCTGATTTAACATTTGAAGAAAAGATGGGAATGATTTATAAAAATCAAGACCAACAGCAGGATTATAGAATTTTTCTTAATCCATTGGTTGAGAATATGCAATATGATGCTACTACAATTTTAAAATGTTTTCGCTATGATAATTGGCCCAAAAATCATTTAGTTGCAGTAGTTGTTTATGAATTTGATGTTCTTTTTGGAGATAAAATAGCTATAATTGAATATAATGGAATCCCCTGTAATAGAGCAGACGTTATAGAAATGGAAATAATGAAAACTCTTAATGGGGCTGATATTGGAGGTATTGGACAGTTTCAGTTTAATGCTGATTTGTCTCAGTACTGTCGTTCAAGAATGGCATTAAATAATACCAGGAATTATAACGGTTGTACTATTTTTATGGCAGTGCAAATAGGTTCTATAGGTGAAAGTGGGTGTTTTAATGTTTGATATAAGTCCTTATCAGAATTATATTGAAATTGATTCACCCATTCCTTATGTAACTAGAAAAAAAGAAACTATAATGTTATATCCTGTTTTCACAAAAGATGCTAATAAATTTGTTCCTTCTTATGATATTTTAAGAATTGATAAGAATAAAATTGGAGATATTAATATTATCCAAAGTTCTTATTTGCAATTTTTATTACAGGTTGTTTTGTACGATGATTTATTTGGGGGAGCAGATGGGGTTAAAGCACCTCATACAATTTTTTATTGGAAATTTATACGAATTTTGGAACTATGTTTTCAATTAGATAATATAAGTGAACAATTCTTAATAAAAATAAATGACAAAGGAAAATTTGTTTTGTTCATTAAAGATATCTTGATAGATTATAAAGATTTTAATAATATAATTCAGTTAATTATGTATCAAAATGTTTATGGCTATGAAGATGATACTGACATGAATCCAGATATTAAAGAAGCCATAGATGAATATTATGCTTTGGTAAATAAGGGTAAAGAAACGGTTACTCTTGAGCGTAAAATTTCTATTGTTACGGCTCATACTGGTATATTAAAAAAAGAATTGTTACTTATGACTTATTATAGTTTTATGTCCTTATTTGAAGCAGTAGTCGATGAAATAGATTATGTGGTAAATAAGAATATTGAAGCTAATGGAGGTAAATTTAAACAACCTATAGAACATTTTGTATATAGAGATAAAAAGAGTAAATATTCTAATGCTTTTGGAAAGAAAGAGAGTTTAGAAAAAGGATTCAAAAAAATATAATTTTTTAAATAAGAAAGGGGCAAAATAAATGGCTGATATTTATTTGGCTGGTGTAGCCACAGTTGATTTGTACGATGGACGGGAATTATTCTCCACAGCAAAAACTCTGGTAGATTCTTCGATTTCTTTAAACGTATCTTTGGAGGAAATTCGTGCAGGACAGGGCGCAAAGCTGTACGGTAAGTATGCACATTCCTCTGTAATGGACCTTAACCTTACAGACGCTATGTTCCGTTTGGAATATATTGCTAAGAATGTAGGTAGTGAAATTTCTATTGGAGGTACGGCAATTTTTAATGAGCAGGTTACAGTTTCTACTGTTGGAAGTATTGATGTAACCAATACTCCTGTCTCATTTGGAAGCTATGGAGCGGTAGTTTGGTATAAGAAACCTTCGGAATCTTCTTGGACTTCTGCTATACCAAATGGTAAAACTGTTAGTATCATTGGTGCAACAGTAGGAGAAATTTATTGTGTTAAGTATGCAAATACTTTTGATTCTATGCGAGTATTAACAGTAAATGCTAACTTTATTCCTGCGACTGTTCATGCGGTTATGACTGCTTCACTTTTCCAGGGTAACAGTAATAATCCTAATGATGCCAATACGACAAAGATTGGTGAGGTTCAGATTGATATTCCACGTCTTATGCTTTCTGGTGCGCAGGATATCACTATGAATATGACAGGTGCGGCTCAAACACCTCTTACTGGTTCAGCATTGGCTACCAGTGAAACAGAAGGGTGTGAAGAGGATGCTATTTACGGTACTATTAAAGAAATTATTAATGGTGCCAATTGGGTTAATGACGCATATGCTTTAGCTATTACTCAGCCTGATATAGAACTTACTGTTGGAGAAAAGGAAACTATTAGTGCTTATGCATTAATTAGAAATGCTTCTCCTAAAAAAGTAAATCCAACTCAGTTGACATTTACAAGCTCTGCTATTGCTACTGCCACTGTAGAGAACACAGGCGAAGTAAAAGGTGTAGCGGCTGGTACTACTACGATAAACGTAGCTTTAACCGCTAATCCTACAATAGAAGGTTTTGCTAATGTAACTGTGGCATAATGTCTTTTACGAGTTTGTAACCATAGAAATGGGAATGAGAGATACCTCTTGTTCCCATTTGTACATAATTTAGAAAGAGGTGTAAAAGTATGTGTCCAGATTCATATAAAGATAAAGTAGGAAACAGAGAAATGATTAAATGTCGTAAACAAGGAGGAAATATATGTCCTTTTGTTTATTGGTGTGAGAAAATTCAGGATTGGAAACCTTTAAGAGATACTCAGGAAACTTGTATGATTAGAACTAGGGTGGAAAAACCAGATAATGCCAGCATAGTTAGATTTGAAAAGAAAGGCCAGCTATATATAGAATATGATAACGGAGTAATTGTATTAGATAATCCTTTTAATTTTGTGCCTAAATATGTTACTTTAATTAAAGGCAAAAATGGAACTTTTTACATTAATAAGAAAAAAGGATATCAGTAATAATTATTATATTAAAGGTCCGAAAGTCTTTATAAAATAAAAAAAGAGTTATATAACATAAAAAAATATAACTCTTTTTATTGACATTATAACAAATAGATGATATAATAACCTTATAAAAATATAAGGAGGTTTATTATGAAACTTGGATTTAATGATTTGATTGAAGCGTATAATGAATTCAAATTTATTCAAAGTACTTATAAAGGAGAAAAAACAGACTGGTACGAAGTTCATTTAAAACTTTACAATCTTATGAAAAGTTTAAACGAAGATGTACGTCAGAGCGGTAATTATAGCTTTAATCTTTTTGTTAAGAGAAATTTATTATCCGCAATAGAAGAAGAGTATACCAGAGTAGGTAAAATTATTGATGAAAAAGAAAGAAAAGAAATGGAAAAATCTAATAAAAATACAAGATATTGCCCTAAATGCGGAAAACCTTTATTTTTTCGTCAAATAATGTTTGAAGGAAGCATACATTATCATTCTGAATGTAAAGGATGCCATTACAGACCTAAAAGCCTTCCAGGAAAAACGATACAGGAATCTTTAGAATTGTTAGATAATTGGCTTAATAAATAAATTAAGCTACATAAATAAGGAGATATTTTTATGAGATATAAACAAAATGTTTGTCGTGGAGATGTTTTTTATGCAGATTTAAACCCAGTGATAGGAAGTGAACAAGGAGGGATTCGTCCTGTATTGATATTACAAAATAATATAGGAAATAGATTCAGTCCTACAATTATAGTTGTTCCTTTGACAACTAAGCCCAAAAAGTGTTTACCCATGCATCATGTTATAACTAAAGGCAATTACGAGTTTCTTTTGGCTGATAGTATAGCATTAGTAGAACAGATAAGAAGTATTGATAGAAGCCGTTTAAAAGAATGGATTGGTTCATTATTAGATAAAGATGTTGAACGAATTTATACTAAGGCTATTATCAACTTAGCTAGGGATTAATTATAAAAAAGAGGGGAGGTAACTTTTTGGTGGACGAAGCGGCAGTGCAGGAAATTAAATCGGACTTAAAGGCCGCGAATGATAAAATAAATGACCATGAAGTTAAGTTGGTTCGTTTGGAAGAATCTCATAAATACATTACACAAATGGCAGAAGATGTTATAGGAGTTACAAAAGAATTAAATACCACCATGCAGAATGTACAATTAGCTATGATAGGAATACAGGGGAATATGGAAAATTTAACTACTGATATGGGAGATATTAAAGAACGAATGAACAAATTTGAAGATGATAATAATATTAATGTTCTTTCTGCCATTAAGAAAAATTGGAAAACTATTGTACTTGCATTAGCTTTTATTAGTTATGTTATGTTGAGTAAATATGGAATCCATATTTAATCATAGAAACTTAAAATTTATTTTTAAAGAATGAAAGGAAGGTTTAATATGCCAGATTTTGGAATTGTTTCTATCCCAGCTATTGTTGTAATTGCTTATCTTGCAGGAAGTATTGTAAAGAATTATACTCCGCTTGAAAACAATAAGATTTTGCCTATTGTTGGTATAGTGGGGGGTATATGTGGAGTGGTAGGTTTCCATATTATGCCTGATTTTCCTGCTCAGGATGTTATGACAGCGGCGGCAGTGGGTATTGTATCGGGAATGGCCTCTACGTGGGTAGACCAGACCGTAAAGAAGGTTACAAACAAGTAATGGCAAGTACAAATCATTAAAGATAGGTTGATGATAACTTGTTACACTTAAGGGAGAGTGAGAGTTATACTCTTTTGTACTCTCCCATACATATAAACATAGCAAAGAAAGGAAATGAATACTATGAAAAAAATTGGAATTACTTCAACTTATATTGAGGAATTTGATGTATATGTTAATACTTATATGACGTTAAGCGAGGTAGAATTAATCGCTAAGAAGATGATGTTAGGTAAAACTTATACAGAAGAAATTTTAATCCGTGATAATCTTATTGTTAAATTACTTACAAATATAACAGATGAAGAAGGAGATGATTACGATTATTTGGTAAATAGTGGCTTAATGGATAAGATACTGAATTCTATTAAGAACTTACATTTAATTGATGAATATATTAATCATGCGCGTAATACTTCTTTCGCAGTTATTACTTTTCTTAATACCTTATCTAAAAATTTAGATAAGTATGGTAAAAAATTACCTTCAACTATAGAGTTAAAGGAAATGTTAAAAGAGATTAAAGATATTGAATTACCTTTAAAAAATAATTAAGGAGGTAATATTATGCCAATAGCTAAGAACGCGGCTGAATTTTATGGTATTTTTAATGAGCCTGTTCATAAAGCGGTTGAATATGTTATGGATAATATATTAACCAATTATAAACATCTTATTAATCAGATTGTTTACGGAAGAAGCCCAGAAGAATATGAAAGAACATATGAATTTCTTGAATCTTGGGAAGCTAAATCCAATAAAACAAGACAGGGTGCAGTAGGAGAAATGGGTCAAAATGTATCTTTTATGAGTTATAATCCAGAAGCTTTTCAGCATGGAAGTTTATACACTTCTTATGGAGATGTAAGAGATGAATTGGCAGGAATTATTTATCAGGGATTAGGAGGGAATTTGTTTGGAGATGGTTGGTGGACTAATCCTCGTGACCCTTGGACACCATTAATTCAGCAATTAAATGAAGGGAAGAAGCTAAGAGAGTGGTTTATTGAAGGAATGGAAAGACAAGGAATACAATGTCGTTCTGTAGGTGTAGGCCATAATATTAGTTCGTTTTGGTAAAAGAATTATGAAAAATGTAATATTAGGTTTAGATATGAGTACCCTTTCTTCTGGGTACTCTGTTTTTGATTCCAAGAAAAAGTTAGTGGATTATGGAGTTTGGAAACAAGACAAGAAAGTTTTATGGAGAGACAGATGTATAAATATGGGGAATGAACTATCTAAATTAATAGATGTTTGTTCCCCTTCTTTGATTTATTGTGAAGATACTATTCTTAATGGTGAGTGTGGTGGCAATGTTCAAACAGTTAAAATGCTTTCTGTATTACAAGGAATTGTTTTAGGTGTTTCTAATGTTCATGGAGTAGAAATAAAATTCCTTATGCCGTCTACATGGCGCAAAGATTTAGGAGTGTATGATGGAACAAGAGAAGGAACTAAACGTCCTATGATGAAATATAAAACAATTCAAGTAGTAAATCAAATTTATGGACTTAATTTATTTTATAATTTAAATATACCTAAGTCTGTAAAGAATCAAGATGATATAGGAGATGCTATTGGCATAGTACATTCTCAGCTTTTCCCAGTTGAAAATGTAAATGTAAAGAAAGGAATGGGGAGAAAAGCCAAAACAAAATAAAAAGGAGTGAGTTATTGTGGCTTTAAATAGTAGTAATTTTCAAATTTTGGTTGCGGCTACATTAGATGCCGCTAATATACAAAAACAGTTAGATACAATCTCTAAAAGGTATAAAACAATAAAGATTAATTTAGATGTGGATACAACATCTTTAAATAATGCCACTAACTCATTAAATAATTGTAAACAATCTATTACAGAAACAGGAACAGCGGCACAAAATACTTCTCAAAGTATTGGAGATATTATAAATAAAGTAACTAAATTTGGTGCGGCTACTTTAGTTATAAATAAATTTAGGCAAGCAATTGTTGATGGATATGAAGCAGTAAAAGAACTGGATGCTTCTGTAACTGAATATAGAAAAGTATCAGAACTTACAGATTCCCAAATGGGAGGATTTATTGATACTGCTAGAGAATTAGGATTGACTGTAGCAAGAACAGCAGATGAAATGGTAGAAGCGGCTACTGAATTTAAAAAGATGGGTAATGATGATTCTACATCTTTGCAATTAGGTAGATTAGCAACTATGTTTCAGAATATTGCTGATGAAGCGATAAGTGCTGGTGATAGTGCTAGTTTTATTAATTCTCAGATGAAAGCATTTAATTTTACAGCGAATGAAGCTATTCATGTTTTGGATGCTGTTAATGAAGTTGCTAATAATTTTGCTGTATCTTCGGGAGATATATCTACAGCTTTGCCTAAAGTTGCCAGTACAATGGCATTGGCTGGTAACTCTTTTGAAGAAACTATAGGCTTACTTACTGCTGGTGCTGAATTAATTCCTAATCAGGCTTCCAGAATTGCTAGAGGTTTACGTTCTGTTACTTTGAATCTTCAAGGCTTAAATGAAGATGGTGAAGCAGTTGCAGGAATGGTTGCATCCATGGAGGAAGATTTCAATAAACTTGGAATTACTCTTATGGATGAACAAGGACAGATTAAAAGTACTTATGAAATATTCAGTGAATTAGCAGAAGTATTTCCTCGTTTGGATAAGAATACACAAACATATTATGCTAGTTTAATTGGTGGTAAAACTCAGGTAGATGTAGTAACCGCTATTCTTAAAAACTTTGAAACAGCACTTAATGCTACAGATACAGCTATAAATTCTGTTGGTTCTGCCATGACAGAAAATGAAAAATATCTTGATTCTATTCAAGGTAAAATTGCGGCTCTTAATTCAGAATTTCAGAAATTTTGGACAGAAGGAATTAGTTCAAATTCAGTAAAACGAATAGTAGAATTTGGAACAGGGATACTTAAATTAGTAAATGATTTAGGCGGTTTACCCACAATTCTTACTGCTGTAGTAGGTATTATAGCAACTTTAAAAGGTTATTCTCTTGTTAATTATATAACAAAAATAACAAAGTCTATTACAAGTACTATTGGAGTAATAAAGGGTTTACAAGCGGAAGGTTTTACTCTTATTAATATTTTTAATGGAATGACTTCTGCCGCTACAAAGTTTCAGATTGCCGCTGGTGCATTAACTCTTATTATTACTGCTACTGTAGGAATAATGGCTTCTTTAAAACAAAAACAAGAAGAAGCTAGAAATGCGGCATTGCAAGCGGGAGAAGCATTTAATACACAAGCACAAGATTTAAATAACTTATTAGAAAAATATAATGATATTTGGGATTCAGAAGATTCAGAAGGTGAAAAAGCCAAACAGTTAGCAGAGTTAAGGGAAACTTTAGCTACTCAATACGGTTTAGAAAAAGATGCTTTAGATAATTTAAATGGTTCCAGAGAAGCAGGAAACAAATTATTAAATGATGAAATTCAGAAAAGGGCAGAATCTACTTATGCTCAATATCTTTCTGAAATACAAAAAGCACAAGAATATTTAACACGTACAGATTTTAGCGTTACTTTGCCTATAACAATTGATGAAAATACTTTTAAAGATGAAACCAGAAATAAAATTAATCAAATTTTTGGTGAAATGGCTGTTGAATTTGATAATGGAGTAATTGCTTTCCAGGGCGGTTCAGAAGAATTGAAAAATGCTATGGAACAAGCTATTATTTATTTGTCTAAATTAAAAGAGCCTACAGAAAATGAAAGTTTATTATTAGCTTCATTGCAACATGATTTGACAAAAGTTGCAGAAGGATATAATGACAATACAGAAGTTATTCAAAAATATGCGGAAGTAATTGCAAGAAATACACCAGAAGTTACAAAATTTATTAATGGCCAATACGAAACTAAAGAAGCAATGGAAGAAGCAAAAAAAGTTGCTTTAAATTCCGTTGGTCCTTTTAAAGAAATAAAAACAGCAATAGAAAATTTAGCTAATACTGCATTTCCAGAATTTATAGTTAGTCAAGAAGAAACTACTACTGGTATGCACAATCAAAAAGATGAAGCAGACGAATTAGAAAAAACTCTTAAGGAATTATCGGGTGAATTATCAGGAGTACAAGGTGCTTATGATACTTTAAGTGAGGTTGCAAAAGAATATAATGAGACAGGTAGTTTAACAGCTACTACTTTAGCTAATTTATTAAAACTTAATCCAGAATATTTACAAGCATTGTCTATGGAAAATGGACAGTTGATAGTAAATACAGATATGCTTAATCGGATGGCTCAAGGACATGCTACAAGCGCGTACGAAGCGTTAACAGGAGTTACGGGAATAAGTGCTTTTGGCAATGCGTTAGAAGGTACTGCAACAGCAGGAGAAGCCGCCGCTCAACGAATTGCAGAAGCCGGGGATGCCGCTATTACAGCAGGTCAAAAAGCTTTTGAAGGAGCAAAAGGTTTTGAATCACTTATAGGAAGTATAGCGGCTTTTGCTGGTACTTTAAAAGCTGGTATAAGTGGTGATAAGGGAGATGGAACAAGAGATTATGGTCATGGATTTGATTCGCAAGTTGCCGCTTATCAAGAAAACGAACGTAAAAAGTTTTATGAGGACCTTATTGCTAAAATGCATATAGATACAAGCGGAGGTAAGAAAAAAGGTGGAGGTGGCGGAAAAGATAGTGCTGAAAAAGCCGCTAAAGAAGCCGCCAAAGCATACAAAGAAGAATTTGAAAAACGTATCAGTGAAATTAAATTTAAATTTGATATGGGAGATGTTACTGAACTAGGTTATTGGAAAGAAGTAGATAAAATAGTTCAGGAATTTTATGCAAATAATGAAGCATATGCAGAAGAATATAGAGACTGGACAGCTAAAATACAAAAGGGAATGGTATCTGGTACTAAAGCAAATTTTGAATTAGAAAGAGATGCTTTAGACCATAAATTAGCTATGGATTTGATTTCTCAAGAAACTTATTATAGAGAACTTGAGAAATTAAGACAAAAATATTATGCTCAAGACCCTATTTATGCGGCACAGAGTGAAGATATAGAAGAAGAAATTTACGCTTTTAAGAAAAAGAAAATGAAAGATTTGGCAGAAGAACGTAAGAGACAGCGTAAAAAAGAATGGGATGAAGAAACTGATTGGTTAAATGAACAGAAGTCTCGTTATGAGACAGCATTTAATTATATTGATTCTTTAGCTCAAAAAGAGATTGACGCTCTTGAAGAACAAAAGAAAGCTATTGAAGATAAATACAATGCAGAGATAGATAAAATTAATGAAACACAAGATGCTTTAAATGATGAAATTGAATTGCAGGAAAAGTTAGAAGCTTTAGCCAAAGCTCAGAATACAAAGATTAGAGTTTATCGTGAAGGTGTAGGTTTTGTTTATGAAAATGACCAGTCTGCCGTAGATGAAGCCAAAGCCGCTCTTACACAGTATCAGAAAGAACAGGATACTAAGAAAGAGATTAAACGATTAGAAGATATTAGAGATGCTACAATTGAAAGTGTAGAGGAACAGATTAAGTATTGGGAAAAGTATAGGGATGAATGGAAAGACATGGTTAATTCCTATACAGAACAACAGAACAAACTTATTGCTGAACAGGTTTTAGGTATTTCACTTGAAGGTGAAAACTGGGAAAAACGTTTAGGAAATTTACAAGATTATGTTGACCGTTATAACAGTATTCTTTCTCAATTAAAACGTAGGGGAGATTATGACGATGATTACGATGACGATGATTATGATTATGGTACAGGAGGCAGTGGTGGTTCTGCTGGCGGTGGTGGAACTATTGGCCCTGGCGACCATGCTGGTAGTGGTGGACATTGGGATTCTAGTGATTCTTCTCATGGCCCTGGTGCTGCCGCTAATGGCACTACAACTGGTCATGGACTTACAATGGTAGGAGAAAAAGGTAGAGAATTAAGAGTTTTAGGTAGTGGTGTAAATGAAGCTGATGGTATTGTTCCTAATCATTTGACTGAGAATCTTATGAAATTAGGACAATATTCTCCTAGGGAATGGATTAATGCTATTACTCATAATCCAGGTAATCAGCAAAATTCAACACAATATTCTTATGTGTTTGATAGTCTGGTATTACCTAATGTAACTAATGCAGATAGTTTTATTAGCGAATTGAAGAATATTAAAAATCAGGCAATTCAAATGGGAGGAAAGAGGTCTTAAACCTCACCTCCTTACATAAAAAAGGAGTGAGATATTATGACAGGAAATTTTGATATAAATAAAGAATTGTTGGATGCAATGAGAATTATCGCAAGACAAGAAATAGAAAAATGTAATAGAGATATTACAAAAACTGCTAGAGTAATAGCGGTAAATACTGATAAAACAGTTAAAATAGAAATGGATGGAAAACAATATGATAATATTCCTAATTATAATGGGACTACTTTAACAACTAATGATATTGTAAAAGTAACTTATCCTCAAGGACAGACAAGTAATATGTATATATCTGGGGGAGGGCGTTTAATAATATCGGGTATAACTGATTATGGAATTTTGCAATTAAAATCAGAATTTTCAAATCCTAGTAGTCCAGAAGGTTCGCAAATTTCATTTCATGGAATGGGTGGAGATACAGGAAAAGGTCAAGATTATTTGTGTTTAGATGCTAATAATGGAGATATAAGAATATTTGGTAATTTTGGAGGGGGAGATATTGTAAAAGTGTATGCTTTTACAAATGATGGGTTATATTTTGATGGCAAGAAAATAGGGCCTTAATATAAAGGGGTGAAAAAATAAATGGTAACAAAACCAATACTTAACGCTATGATAGCGTTTGATGCTACCAATCCAGCAACGTTTACATTTTATTCTGTTGGTGGTAATCAGGTAGTAAAAAATCAGCTTACTATAAGAAATAATTCTACTAATCAGATAATTTATCAAAATTCTGTAGAGACTTTTAAATTTGAGCATACTGTTCCTGGTGGAACTTTAACTAATGGAACATATTATAATGCTTCTATTATTGCTTATGATGCTACAGGAGAAGCAAGTACTCCTAGTGAACCTATACAGTTTTGGTGTTATAGTGCACCCACTTTAACTTTTACTAATATTCCTCCCACATTGATTATAAATGCTTCTAGTTTTTTATTTGAGTTTACTTATAATCAGACCCAGGGAGAATTGTTGAATTATTATTCTGTTATTTTATATAATTCAAATCATAGTGAAATAAACAATAGTGGAGAGATTTATCCTGGTGCTGGTGCGCCTCCATTAGCTTTGTCATATTTATTAACTGGTTTTGATGATAGAACTTCTTATTATATTGAAGTAAAAGGTTATACTGTTAATGGAACTTTAGTTACCACAGGACAAACTTTATTTACTGTAACATATTCAAGTCCTTCTGTCTTTGGTATTTTAGGATTGACTAATGATTGTAAAGAAGGATATATTACAGGAGAATCTATAATTTCTATTATTGAAGGTGAAAGTAATCCTTCTCCTCCTATATTTATTGATAATGCTACAGGTCAAGAAATTGATTTAAGAGGGGAAGGACATTGGGTAAGATGGGTAAGTGGATTTCAAGCAAATGGAGATTTTACTGCTCAATGGTGGATGCGTAACTTAAATCAAGATACAGAAATTAGTTATTTTTATAATAATATGGGGCAAAAAATAACTCTTACTTATAGACACGGATATTATAGAAATGAAACAGTAATGAAAGCTTATATTGAATTATGGTGCACGAATAATGCAATAGCAGGAGATATATATTTTAGATATAGTAATTATATCGACCTTCCTACAGATACAGATTATTTAACTTTATGGGTAAGAAGGATTGGAAATATATACGATATTATGTTGGTTAATTTAGGGCCTGTAATCCCCGTAGCCAAAGTTATAGGAGGTGGAGAGAATGTTTAGTTTCGTAGGTTACAACTTCGTACAAGATAGTAACGCCCTCGACCCATCACCTAGTAGTGTAAATAACATAACTAGCATTAAGTTACAGAATGGTATTTACGATTATTTTCATTTGACCAATAATGTAACAGCCGAATATTCTCCTATTGAGCCTTTAGAATGGGCTTATTTGGATATTATCAATGCTAATTTTAATGGTAATATCAATGGTGGTAACGTTGAGTTCTTATTGGATTATTTGACAGCTATTAAAGTAAAAAGAAGAATAAAAGGAACTTTCAACTGGGTAACTTTGAAAACAGTTCCAGTTAAAACATTTGATGATTTAAACTTCGTGTTTAGAGATTATCTTAATGGAAACTTTGTAGATTATGAATATGCTTTGGTTCCAATTTTAAATGGAGCAGAAGGAGATTATATAACCAATAGTATTACCAGCCAATTTGCAGGAGTGTTCTTATGTGATAAGGATACTATATACAAATATTATGCTGGGGTTTCTTACGGTAGTGCAAAACGTGTGAAAAAAGTAGGAGTATTTGAAGCTTTTGGTAGTCAGTATCCTATTATAGTATCAAACGCTTTAACGAATTATCATTCTGGTAGTGTAAGCGGAACGATTCTTCCTAAAGATTATGATGAAACTAGAGCCTTGAATAGAATGGCAATTGTACAACAGGGTAAAGAATTAATTGACTTTATTACAAATAATAAAGCAAAAATTCTAAAAGACTGGAATGGAAATATCTTTTTAATTATGCCAGTTGGTGAACCTACAACCACTTATAATAATAATTGGGGCATGGGTAAGATTGATGTAAACTTTGAGTATGTAGAGGTAGGAGACGCTAATTCAGAAAGTGATTTAATGTCACTGGGATTAATCGAACCATCAGTTGATACTTCTATAATTAACAAATAAAGAAAGGAGTAGATTAATATGGCTTTAATAATAAATCAAGATTTATACACAGTTACTAAGCAAAGAGTTAAAAATCGTCAGATAAAAATTAATCTACTCAATTATTCTTATCAGATTGTAGACGAAATAACAGGTAATGTTGTAAGTGGAACCATTAATGTTGATGCTAATAATGACCAGCGAAGGTCTTGCAACATTACCTTAGTTGTAGATGATAGGAATGAATTTGAGATTAAGAGTGGTGGAAAAATTTGGTTAGATAAATACATTCAGATTTTTGTTTCTGAGTTTAATTTCTTAACACAGGAATGGCAATGGGTTAATTTGGGTATTTATATTATTAATACTCCAACATGGGCTTATGATGCTTCTACAAACGCTTTATCTTTTGAAGGTTTAGACTTGATGGCTAAATTGACAGGTGTAAGAAATGGGTATATTAGTGATATGCCTACACTTATTCCCCAGGGAAGTAATGTACGTAATGCTATTATTGAAATTTTGAAATTGGCAGGAGTAGAAAAGTATATTGTAGAAGAATTACCTTATACTTTACCTTATGATATACAGGTAGATATAGGAGATACAGTCTATAATTTATTGGCTCAATTAAGAGATGTTGATGCTACAAAGGAAATCTTCTTTGATGTAAATGGAGTATTTAAATATCAAAGCATTCCTAGTGGTCATGATGAAGCGTCCCTTATAGATGATGATGTATGGAACATAGTTACATTGACAGAATCTATTGTTACAGATTTTGAATCAGTAAAAAATGTAATAAGAGTATTTGGAAAATCTCTTGACCCAACATATTTTCCTTCGGCAACAACAGTTACAAACAATATAATTAATCTGACAATTGCAGATTATCCTACTAATATTACTGCTGATACAAGTTTCACTGTAGGTTGGGTAAATCCTATAACTATGGGTGGAAATCCTTTTATAAAAGTAAATTCTAATACTGCTTTACCTCTTGTTAATGAAGATGGAACGCCAGCGGCATTAGATAGAGCCAATCAATACTATGTTGCCAGATATCAAAATCAGAAATTTATATTTTTGGGATATCAACAAATATATGGAGAAGCTAAAGATGAAAACCCAGAAAGTCCTTTCTATATAGGAAGTACAATAGGAGAAATTGCTATTCCTTTACAGGGTGGAGAATATGACAATATTCATACTAACGAATTAGCTCGTCAAAGAGCAAAATATGAATTATTCTTGCGTACAAGAATGAATGATGGAGTTAATTTAACATGTGTTCCTATTTGGTGGCTGGATGTAAATATAGTTGTTTCGTATACAGTAAAGGATACTAATACGCCAAAACAATATATTATTAAAAGCTTTTCAGCGGATTTGCAAGAAACTGGTGTTCAGAATATCAGTATGATATCTTATTATCCGCAATATGAATCTTTTTAAGGAGGTAAGAAATGAGTGTATTATATCCATCACTTTCTAATACAACGTTTCCAAATACTATTCAAAATTTTGTAACTTTTTTAAATATTACTCCTACTGATGCTTCTTTGATTCAGAAATATCAACTTGCAGTACAGTCGGGTAATATGGAAGAAGCAGAAAATATATTTGGGCAGATACAGAATGGTAATCAGAAAATTATTGATGCTACTAAATTAAATACTTTAGTAGACACTACAGTTGCATTAGAAAACTTTTTTAAAACTGATGTACTTCCTTATATAGAAGTTAAACAGAGTGAATGGCAAAATATCATTAATTTATTTAATTATAAGGGAGTTTTTAGTCCTGTTACAACGTATGTTAAGAATAATTTTGTAACTTATACTTATAATGGTGTAGAATATGTATATATTGCTACCAGTAATCCTCCTGTTGGAGCCGACCCAACAAATACGGCTTATTGGAGAAATATTTCTATTCGTGGAGAAAAAGGTGATTCTGGTGTAGGAATGTCTTTTCTTTATGCATGGGATTCTACAGTTCATTATTCAGAACAGAATATAGTAACTTATGGAAATTATGTATGGGGAGCGACTAAGGAAAACCAAAATCAAGCCCCTTTTGAGGGTTCGGAGTATTGGTCTAACATAGGTACGATTAGACCCCGTGTAATCCCTGTTACCAGTTCTTACCCGGCTTTGCAGGAGACAGGAGATTTATGGTTTAGAGTTTTATCAGATGGGGGGGGTATATAAAAGATGGAAAATCTATCTGATTTTAGTGGTACAGGTTTTGACATTATTAAATGGCAGGACTTAGCTTTAAAAAATGAAAATTTAAGACAACAGTTTATGCAGTATTTTAAAGAAGGGTACTATTCTCAGGCATTGGCTCTTATTACAAATAATGCTGATATTGATTCAGAAACAGTAAGACCAGAAGTGTTTAATATGATAAATACTTCTTTAACTTATTTACAGAATCTTTATTATAATTCTGTAGAAGTAGTATTATCAGAAGATGAACAGCAATTTCAGTATATGATAAACAATTTTATAAATAAAAAAGAATTTAGTGCAACAGAAGTGTATGTTCCTTATAATTTTGTAGTTTATAATGAACAGATATATATGTGTATAAAAGAAACTACGGCAGGTATTCTTCCTACAAATACAGATTATTGGCTTCTAATTGGATTAAAAGGAGAGATAGGAGCTACAGCTATTGATACTACTTTAAGATATAAATGGGATTATAAGATTACTTATTCTCCTAAAGATGTAGTAACTTATAATAATGTGTTATACGTAGCAAAAAATAGAAATAATAATTCTCAACCTGACATTAATCCAGAAGATTGGGAAGTATTTATGACTATTCCCAGAGCCAAGATTATTGTATCTGCAACAGAACCTAATCCAGATGCATTAGTTGAGGGAGGACAATGGTGGAAAATTAATGAAATATATTCAAATAAAACTGTAGCAATAAATGATGCAAATAATGTATCATTGAAAGTAGATGATAGTGAAACTGCATTAGTGAAATCTGTAGAAGTATATGGAAATACTGAACAGATAGTTACTACGGGAGCGCAATTAATTCCTTTTCCCTACGATACTAGAAATATTATACAATCTTTAGGAATTACTTTTACTGTAGATGGATTAGGAAGAATTTCTGTAAATGGAACTGTTACACAAAATTTTCCAACTTACGCTTTAAGTAATGATTTTCAATTACCAAAAGGAGTTTATAGTAAAACTGTAGCTACAGATGGTTTAGGTTTTATGGTTTCAAGATATATTAGAGAAACAGGAGCATATGATATTAAGGTAGCTAATGAAAATGATACTACTTTTGATACTACAGATTGGGATTATGTTACTTATGTTTATAAAGTGTTACTTCAAGCTCCGGGGCCAGGAACAGTTTATAATATATCTAATTTTTCTCCAATGATTAATGCTGGAACCACGCTTCTTCCATTTGAGCCATGGAGTAATCAATTATCTTCTCCACGTCCAGATTTTCCTCAATTAATTAAAGGAGTAGGTTATTCTCCCAATTTACTAAATTTTGATGAATGGTATAATACTATTATTTTAGAAAATTCTAAAGCAGTAAAAGGAATAGTAAGAGGAACGGCAATATGGAATCTTTCTCTTAATTATATAACTTTAACAGCTACAGATAATGATTGTTACACAACTTTTAATGCTATTGAGGCTGAAAATATTTATAAAATTCCAGTAAAACCAAATAAAAAATATAGTCTTACATGGAATGCGATAGGAGATATAGGAAAAGTATATCTGTTTCGTAATGGTTCTAATTCTTCTTTTGTTTCTATAGACAATACTACAGGAATATTAAGAATAACTACAAATGCAGATACTACTTTTGTTACTTTTAGATTAGGAGTGAATAATACAGGAGAATCTTGTACTTATACTAATTTAATGTTTATGGAAGATGATAATTTTACTACAAAATATATAGATTATGCAGATAAAGAAAAAGGTGTATTAAATATAGATACAACAGGATTAAATTTATTTGATGCTAGTAAGCTTCCTAGTAAAACAATAGATGGAGTATCATTAACTAATAATAATGATGGAAGTTTTACTATAACAGGAAGTAATACTCTTACTAAAGATTTTGCATATACTTATGCTTATAGTAGAGAAGAATCATTAAAAATTATAGAATATATTGAAAAAAATTTAGGAAATTATTCTATAACAACAGGAAAGGGAAGACCT